>Ga0065711_1006372_pt1:0-15000 | contig 17548 bp, 10 predicted proteins | sample Hoacrofraction12_FD_59098 | JGI IMG/M metagenome (GOLD analysis project Ga0065711, IMG submission 59098) | Hoatzin crop microbial communities from Cojedes, Venezuela - Epithelial fraction 12 v2 (version 2) | ecosystem: Host-associated > Birds > Digestive system > Esophagus > Crop... | reverse complement strand
GCTACTGTTGGAAGCAAAGTGAAATTTTCATGTAAACATCTTCAAATATTTTTATGACCCATCAGCTTGAGTTTTATAAGTCAGTGTATGAGTGAATACACAAAGTTTTACTCTTTGTTTGCATATCTTTCCTCTACTGAGTTCTAAATGTTTGTGCTATGTGGACAAAATCCAACTCTGCATCTGTTTATGGCATATGTAGGCAGCATCATCTCCAAGATTTTTTTTCATGTCTAGCTGAGCTCAGTAGCTTTGCGAAAAGGAACTTGCAAGACCTGAGCTAGCTTCCCTGTATCCTAATTCTGACTATTTGTTTCCCACACAGTCTTGGAATCCTCTGGATTTCTTGCCATTTTGTGTTCAAATAGGACAGCAGAAAAACTAAACCTATACCCCCTTAAGCAGACACACAAGACACCTCTCCCACCAGTGATGGCCCAGATGATGATTATGCCCATGCTGCCCTGACCACAGTGATATGACTTTCCTACCTGTGGATTTGGAGACTTTAACTCACAGAATAAAGCCACATCCTGAAAAAATCTAATAGAGAAATGTGCCATTAAGGGCTGTTGAGTAACATAGGTTGGCATTAATGAGCCTGCTAGCTCTCCACCGGCTTCACTAGATTCTCAGGGGATGCTGGATAAATCCTACAAGCCTCTCATAGGACAGTATTTCCTTTCACGTGATTTCAGCATTTAGTCTACAAAATCTATGGATCTGTCTATCCCAAGTGCCTGTCCCAGGTCTTCTCTCTCTACAGTGTGAACTGATGCTTTAAGACAGAATTTTACCCTGGTTTCTTTTACCCCTGCTGTGGACATAATGGAGCTATTACACCAGTCCAGGCCTTGCTCACCAATTTGATTATTTCTGTTGCTGATTAGGGAAGAAAAGGAGTGCAGGAAAGAGAAAATGTTTTTTTGTTTTAAAATATTTGTGTGACAGCATTTGACAACTGACAGAGTACTACAGCCTTCATGATGGAAAACAGAGATTTAGCAGCCTCAAAAAAATTGTGGGAACAAGCTGATTTTGATCAAGATGTTTGAAAAATGATCATTATGTTTCACTTTGATAAGGTTGAAGTGCTTTCATGGGATATAAAGGGTGTGTTGAAAGGAAGCCCTGGGACTATATCCTAAAAAGTTACTTTGATATACTCAGATATTTTCATTTCTTGGAATTTTTGCTTCGCCTGAAATTTTAACTGTTTGTTCTGATGTGGGACTTTCCTGAGGAATTAAAGCTTTGGCCTTTGATCTGCTGCAGTGATATGGGTTGTGATTCACAGGGGCACCGATGGCAATAAACAAAGCAATTCCCTTTCTTGTGCATTGGAAGAAGTTTTACCATTGCATTGGCTTTTTAAATGCACTCATTCTGTGCGTGTGTGTGTGTTCATATGCATTTTATACATTACTGTGTCTCTGACTTGATTCTGCACATTCACAACAATCTCCTGCTACTAATGACTCCCTGTGCTGTGTTAGCGATACCCGCCAAGTAATTCAGGAATCTTCCCATGTGACCACACATACCTGATAGCAAGTACATAAGACTGCAGGTTATAAAAAAAAGCCATTTGATTAAGCTGAAATATAAATCTGTGTTTCTGTGGTGATCCAGCATATTCCAGTATGCTGGCAGTTAGGGTGAGGGAGAGTGCTGTATGGGGGCAGCAGAAACCGAGTTCTTCCTGAAGTGCTGGAGAGACAACATTTTAAACATCTCCCCCTCATCATATATATTATTATTATTAAAGTACTGGTTGCAAATTTTGTAACTAGTAGTCTCACTTGATATTTCTAACAACTTCATGAATACTATGACAAATGTACACATCATTTCAGTAACACAAGTTTCAAGTTTGTGTTAAAAGGAAACAAGGCCCTTAGTAAGACATAGCTTCTGCTCGGCTGCGTGCTGTAAAACCTCATTTGAGACCATGCCTATTCCCCGGAGCTTAGAGTCCAGACAGATGAGAAGGATTTCTATCTTCATTTTTACAAATGAGAAACTGAGGCAAACGAGTCATGAAATGTCGTGTCCAGATTGCATGGAGACGGTGTAATAGAGCCAGAAAATGTATTGTGCTATCTTCCTGTCAAAGAGATGTGTTACTTCCCTGACCTTACTGTTATGGAAACCTTGCGTGAGGTGAGTAGCCTTTCAAGACCGGAATGCCAGACTGTATTTCTTTTTCCCAAAATAAATTTGTCCGTGCCACTAGAAGCTCACCAGTAATCAGGAAATATTGCTTTACAAAGAGACGAGATGCTTATCAGGTGGCAGCGCCGCACGTCTGTGTGGGGCGGCCGGTGCTGGGGCTGGAGTATGAGGGGAGAGAGTGGGCTGACAGCAGCTCCTGTCCTGCACAAAGCCCCTTTTTTGGCACCGTGAATCCCCTGTGCCATCAGCCCTGAGCACCACTTAAAACCCACCCGCCTGCCTTCTCCAGCACTGCTAGCGCCTGTTTTAGGCCATGCTGCCACTGCTAGCAAACAGGCAAATGGCTGCATTCGTGGTATTGCTTGGATTAAGCACAGGTAATGATCTTTCTGAAAAGAATTATAAAAGCAGACCTAGGTTGAATTTATTGCAGATAGAAATAAAAAATAAATGTAAGTAGAGGGCAAATGAAAAATGCACAGGGAATAAAGTAATAGCAATTAGACGAAGTGACAAAAATGCCAGGTTAGCTGAAGGAAGCCCTATCTGAAGCAACATCCAAGTGTTGGCCCTAATCTCATCAACACCCAGACCCTAATGCTGGCACCATCTCCATAGTGTGGCTGGACCTTGTTGGACATAGGCTACAGCCTGGCCAGAACAGCTTCTCTTTGGTGGTAATCAAATGCTCTACAAGGTAACTCAGTCATTCTGAAAACCTTAATTTATGGCTTTGCAAAAATTGCCACTCTCTTCTGGGTGTGAAACTAACTTGAGAGGATTTAAGCTGAGTGTTAGTAAAGCCACTTCTGTGGCAAATCCATAACCATGAAGGAAAACAGAAATAGGAAATAATGAGGAAAATTCTGTGTAAAGCAGGAGAATTCTCCAGGTGCACTGGTAAGAGCATGTTTTATTAGACATGATTATTTTCTGTGCTGTTTATTCAATCACAGCATCATCTCCATCCTCCTTTTCCTCAGCTCCTCTGCAGTCACTGTTGCTTTAAATCATGCTCAACAGAACTAGATACATATTTATTCACCCCGACCCAAAAAGTAAGTTTTATACCATCTGTATCTATTTGTTGTTGTTCAATGTGTTATACCAAAATTCAGATTCAGGAGACAAGCAGTATACCACCTTCAGCAAACAGCGGTTTTGTTCAATCACAAATCTTCCATAAATGCTGACCCTGCCACATGCCCTACTGGCTGGCGCAGTGGCAAATACTGCCATTTTGCTTCAGACCTTACCAAAGAATATGACCTATTCAGTTAGTTTTTTTCCTGACATCCACTGCTTCCTTCTTCCTTTTGGTTTCTGTGCCTGGATTTCCACCTCTCAATGGAATTCTTTCTTCAGAGGTTCTGCTTCCTAATGGGACCTTATGGGTCTTCTCCATCTATATCCTCGTCCACATAGGATTCCCACAGACGACTTACCCTTCATTTCCTGGTTTCTCTTATGTTTTTCCTATTCTTTTAGTACTTACCTATTCACACACGCTCCATCTCTTTTCCTTTCCATGCACAGTACTTGACCCACAGCATCTTTATTTAGTTTGAATTCAACCACAAAACATTTGCTGCTTTTTTCACACTGATTTTTTTTTTTTATGTTCTCTTGCCAAGACACATCTTTTTGACGGGCCCTGTTTCTTTACATGGCTTTCCAATCAAATTAGTGCATTTTTTCCCCTTCAAATTACCAGTTTCTCTGTGCCCACTCATTCCACCTGAATTCTGGTTGCTGATGAAATCTGCAAGTAAACTCTGCTGGACTACAGGACATCTATTTTATAAGATGCACATATTGGATTGTGTTCCTTTGCATGTTACACTTGAAAATGTAACCCCATTCTACTTAGGAGGTCTTTAGACACTGTGCCAAATAATGACAGCACTACATTGCAATTACTTATCTGCACTTTGAAGAAAATGCTGCTTCTGTTGTGACACTGTTTTCATCCACTCTAGTGGTTTTTATTCCCTATGAAAGTAAAAGATCAGAATGCTTCTATTAACCTTGTTCTCCTAAATGTCTGAATATTTAAATTTTAGGTCATTATATATCACAAGGCAACAAGTAAATTCCTTGGTTAGTGAGTATCTGCCAGTTGACTAGGCTTTATCCAATTCCATCTCGTGCCTGCAGCAGCATAATATTTCCATTGCAGTCAGCTTATGGGTGCAAATGATCACATCTGCATCTTGATTTATTCCTTACTAGTTGGAAATATGCAGTGTCAAGTATTCAGTGAATTTTGCTAGGTCCTAATGAGGATTCAGTGTAACACAATTTTCTCCAGCTTCAGTCTTGTAGAAAAGTTTTTCTGCATATCTGTCTTTCCAACTAAAAAAAAAAATACAGTGTGCGGTAGATAGTGTATTTTATTTCCAATAAAGTTTTAGGCTATGCTAAAGAAAAAGAGGAGAACTGTGCACTTCAGTCCTACCACTTATACCACTGTGGTATTGGCGAGAAGTAGAAAAAGATGGTTGGGCAACTGAGGACTAACTCCTGGGTCTGGCTGAGAAGACAGGAGGAGGAGTTTTTAAAGCTCTTCAACCAGAAGATCAGTGAAAAAAAGGGTCAGTAGCAGAATTCAGGGCTCCAAAAGGCTTTCCTGAATTGCTCAACATATAACAACCCATATGTCTAAGTGGTTTGCTAGTCTAGTGTTACTAGAATGTATTGTTTTCTTTCCTAAATCTCTCATTTTCTGACTCATGCATTGGAGAGGCAGTGAACAGCATCCTTTTTTATGGTTCTGAAAGACTCTGTCTAGATTGATAGGAACCACAGCAACCTTCATGGATTACAGGGGTTGTTTGTGATGGCAGCATGTCTGTCCCTGACCACATTATTCACTCATCCAGGCGTTTGTCAGTCCAGGGGTTTCAGAACTGGTCCTGCTGCTTGTTTGAGAGTGAGGTGCCAAGAGGTGCAGTTGCTGGTATGAAAAGATATCCACTTGGTTGCTGAGTTAAAATCAGATTGTCACTGATTTAAAATTCTGATATTGCTGTCCATCATACTAAAACATGATATTAGTTCCTGTAAAGTTAGTAATCCTCATGCTTATGCAATGTTATGTGGTAATGCTCCTGACCAGTGTAAGCACGGAGATTTGGTTATTATGTAGAAGAGTTATAATAAGAAATATGACTGCAAAAGCAAAGCAGTCAGTTGAAATTGGTCTATAATTAAATGCTTAGAAAATTCTGTGCTTAGCTCATTTTAAAATCAAGTGCTTCTTTGTAGCAATTTCCTTTCTTTAATTACAATTTCCTGTCTAGTTTGACATTTACAATGCAATCTTGGGGGACATGTTTGTGATTTATTATTCTTGCTCCTATCAGGATATCACTCGGCAGAAATGAGTTTATAAAATAAGAGCTCAAATTATTACGGCCTTTGACCAATAAAGCTGGCTCATAATTTCAGGCCTGAGAAAAGATTAACATTTTTGACAATCAAATGCAGAATTACCAGTGGGGGACAATTTTGAAAACTATTTCAATTTTCTGAAACATTGTACATTTTTAATAAGGAATATATAACTGGTTATATATTGGAGCACAGACTTAAGAGTAGAAAGAGCAATAGTGAATTGTAAAGCAAACCTGAAAGGAAGACTTTAACATCTAACATTGTTTAGCCTTCTGTGAGTGAAATTGAAACTGCTAAATCAACATTACTTGAAAATTACCTAATGGAAGAGATATAAAAGCTCAGATAAGCTCACAGCAAGGCACTCTCCCTTTTCTTCAGCATTCCTGACTCCATAGGCTAACTCGTCCAGGGGAAATTTTTCTATTTTTTTTCAAATCTAGTGGAACAAATTTTCTTCTTGGTTATTATTTTTCTGTTGGGGTCTCTCGTTTAGCAAAACAGATGCCCCTCCTAAACCATATACTACATGGTCTATTCTGCTGCCACTGCTATTCCAATGACTTTGTCCCCGATTCAGGAAAATGTCGTTGTTCAGGAAAACACAGAAGTCAAAATGAATTCTCCATGACTTATGCACATGTTCAAAGTTAAATGTGAACTTGTCTGTAATACAAAATGGGCATCCTGCCTTGTGCTTTGTGAAAAGTGGGTTCTTTAAATCTCTATCCAAAGCGGTAGGTGTGTTTTTAGTGTTAATTTGATGTAATGTCAAAATGGATGGCCTATAAAATTATATTGAAGGAGAGAGAAATGGTATTGGCAGGGAAGAAATTCTGTATCTTTGGAGATCTTTGAAACAGCTCGCGTACACATTGCTGGGAGGTGCAAATGCTTAGCACCTCTCAAAGTCAGGCTGCTTTTATTTAGATGCCAGCATATAGCGTTAAGAGCCTATTTTTAAGTACTATGAATTAAAATCATTATTTTAAAGAATCTGTCCTTCCTCATGCCCAAGGAGATGAGAAAACATGGTATTAGTTAACTCATTCTAGTAAGGCGAAAGTGAGAAAGTGGCATGGCTCTGACCCCAAGTATGTCCCAAGTTAATGACAGGGCAAGGAGTCCTGCGCAGTGTTTCAGAGCTCCAGGTCCGCAGCTCAGCTGCCTGCACTGTACTTCTTGGTTAAAAGCACACAACATTTCTGTCCTTCCAAAGCACTCTCAGAGCCAATAGCATTCAAGAGGATGTATTTTACTTCAGTGGCAGGTTAAAGTAAGCACACAAACATCTCTCTCTAGGGCACCTGTCTCCAGTTTAATGTGATATTCAATGTGGGGAGGAAGTAATACGGAAATTGGATACACCCATGAAGAGATGGTAATGAGTGTCTGCACTGCTACCCTGAGCAGGGTCTATGTGAGGCCTTGCAGGAATGAGGGGCCGCTGTCTTCCCCGAGACAAGGCCCAAGGCGAGTCCATGGGCCAGTTAAAATACATAGCTCAGCGGCAGGAAAGAGAATGGACAAGTCTATGGAAGTGCACTTATGTGTTTAGAAAAGTATCTGAGTAGTTCTAAAAAGTAATATGGTGTCTGGAGTCAATAATTGCTAGAAAGAAGAGGAGGAGAGGAAAGTTGCATGAGTAATAAGGCCAACATATCTTCAGCATCCAAAGTCAAAACAGATTTGGGTTTCGATGGCTGGATATGTTTGACTTTGGACTGTAACCATTAATGGTTACTAGTGAGCCATTTTCTGCAACTTCTACCATTGCTTAATTATTTTTCTTACAGAGTTAACTTTGAGAAAGAAGTGTTTATTAACCTGTCATCTCTGTAGCTTGATCTTAAGACAGAAAATAATCAAGAATGCCATTATTATCTAGTCTGGAAAGGCACGTGTTATGAACTCAAATATCTTCTAGCCATGAAAAAGCTTTATGCAATCATAAAACTGCAGAGTTTACATAGGAGCTGCACATGGCAGTACACATCCACCAAAACTCTCCATTCAGTCAAAATCTGAGACATCATAGGTCATGCTCTGTCAGCTTTCATTATACACTGGCTAGGAAGCCGGTACTGGCAGTTCGGTCCAAAGGCTTTTAAGTTTCTCTGAACTTTCCTGAACTTCAAGAAAAATTTTCCCTGTCGAGTAGGGTCCAGTTCAGAAATCCCCAGTGTGTTCTAATTTGGTTTGAAATCGTAAATTGAAAGAATTAAATTACTTTCCAAAATCATCTCCCTTCTCTTTGAGGATTATGGCGTACTCTTTAATGCTGGGCTGAGGGAACTCCCATACAGAAAGAAAAACACACTTATGAGACAAGGCTCCTCAGCTGATGTGAATCAGCAGAGCTTCACCGGTGTCAGTGAAATTATGCTAGTTTATACATGCTGATTACTTGGCCCTTAACATAACAAGATTTTCCCAGAGCTGTGTGTTTTGACTCTTTCAATCCACATATGGATAATAGATATGTATTTTACTTATGCAGAGATGTTTTAGTCCCTGGATAGAAACAGTCCTTTGGGTGCTGGCAGAATTCTTCTATGCTAACGTTATTCTTTCAAAAGTCATACCAGTTACAATTTCAGGCACAGTGACAACTACAGCAGCACAACTTTGCTGAGGAACATGCCACAAATGGGGAGAAAGAGGAAAACGATTTTGTTGAACGATAATTTCCCCTTGACATCACCACTGTAATGAGCCTGCCATAGATAAATGTGTAATAATTCTGTTGTCCTGAGCCACAACTGGCAGTTCTGTGGTCATAGCAAACTCTTCTACTTGACTTCACTGCAGCTGTAGGTTTCCTGATAGAATGAATTAATAAATGTTTGTAGGCTTCTCTTCCATTCTTACCAACTACCTCTTATCTAGCATCTAGAGTTTCTGCTGCAGAAAAAGAAATGGTACAAACATCTCAAGGTATTAATTCCTTTTTGGTATCAATGTTCCNTTGTCTGTGGATAACAAATATAAAAACAGTCTGGTGGGAAAACAGGCATTCTGCTGTTGTTTTAACCTTAGCCTTGAATGCCTTCAGCAATCGTGATATACTAGGAGAACAAGATTTTCAACACAAGTTACTTTAAAAATCCTCTCCCAAGTTCTTTATTTAGGTACCTCTTTGTCAGTGGCCTCACTTCCCAGAATATGAAGCAACCAGCACTCCTCACTGTTTTCACGTGGACCTTTGTTCCTCTCCCAAGCATTGCTTTATAAACTCATCTGGAGGCACACTCAGTGACCTGAAGAACTTTGTGTTTGTTTGTGTTCTTAACAGTGGAACTAGTCACATTGTCTGGCCTGGAGAAAACATCGACTGATTTTAACACCTGAAGAGAATCAAAGCATTATCAACCGTTACTCTCTGACAGTGCCTTTTGGGTGTGAGCCCAGACACAGAGATGGTCTTTTTCTCCTGTAGATCACACGTGAAGTGTGTCTCATCTGACTCTCCTTGAAATCCATGGGGTTGTTGTCATTAAGTCAACAGTAAGCGCACAGTCTATTATTTGTAATGTATTTTCTATTTGCTCAACCCAAGCACTGCTTTTGCTGTTTTCTGGATAAGCAAAAAGTTCGAAAGGGAACCTGATTCCAGTCTCCAGCGTGTTTTACATGGATGTAATTCCAACAGTTTCTGATTGACACTAACTGGAGTTCAGAACTAGGCTCAGCATCCTAGTTCCTGTGTTTTGACTCTCTCAGCACTGAACAAATGCAGGAAAGAGACTGGTGTGCAGCAAACAGCAGCACAATTGGCCTGTGAATTTTTGCGCGTTTTGCTATTTCCTAGTGTTTGTTTGGATTTCACAGACTGCCCAGGCAAAATTAATTGCCTGCACATTTCTGAAAATTTAGTCCAATGATCCCTTATTCTATTTCCTGGACTGTGTATGCTTTTGACTGCCAAAAATAACTCCAGGAGACACGTTACATGGAAGCTGGGATTATCCATGGAAAGTAATAGTAGTACTTTCATGCACGCAGAATGAGCAGGCTGCCGATTATAATATGTTTAAAGGGTCAACAGAAATCTATAAGTGGTCAAGAAACAAGACAAACATCAGCCACCAGTCTGATGGGAAAAGCAACATCCATTAAGTCCATTAAATTTAACATTGAAATCAATGTTTAAACCACAAGAAATAATTAGTGTAATTCATATTAGAGACCTTTGGATTTTTGAAACCAGGTTTAATTATATTGAAAAATGACAGCTTCATTTTCCCTCTATGCGTAGGTTACTACCATGTTCCCGATACTTTTATTAGGGCTGGGTGCCGATATCGGGTTTTTAATGACATTAAGCAAAGTAGTGTTTCAGCCATTTGAGGAACAATAAATCAGGTTACATTCTTTTTGAATGGAGACAACACAGATCAAGTGGCTTTTAAATAATTTTCCTTTATCACTGTGAAGTAGACCTGTTCACTTGAAACAGAAGCTCATGGGGAAAAAAAAAAAAAGTTGTAGAGTGATATTTGGATTCCCTGGCTCCCTTTCCCTGCATCAATGGACAATTCATGAGCTACTGCTAAGCTCTGGAAAGGTATCTCCATAATCCTTTGCCAATACAAACTGCACATAACTTTTACAAGGTCTTTCATTAGCAGTCTAAGATTTGAAGAAAGATCAAGTGATACTGCATCTTCTGAACTTAAAACCTTCTGGTGTTGTGGAAGGGGTTGACAGGGATAGTAAATGTGGCTGTGACGATGCACACACAAATGTTAATTTTCAGAGTATTTTCATTACTGGTTTTGAGGAAGGTAAAATGTTTATCTTATTTCTATCTTCTTGATGTGCTTCCACACTCTTTACTTGTCTACTCTTTCTCGAGCCATATTCTTTTATTTCTTCTCTTTAATTGCACTAAATTTTTGCAAAGCTATTAGTAAAGCTCTTGGAAAAACAGCTATGGCTGCTCTTTCAGCTTCAGTTAACACAAAAATACTGTGTAAGGATGCCAATAATTGATGTTAAAATTAATACTTCTTGCTCTGAGACTGTTCCTGGTTCTGTCCTGTATTTGGGTTGGAGGAGGGAGTTTCATATTACTGAGCAGTGGGCCTCCTTCCCCGTTATGCACCTGCAGAGAAATAGGAATGTAAGTGCTCAGCCTCAGCCTAAGTTTATAACCAAGTATACTGAAACAAGGAGCATGCCCTAATTCTGCTTCTGTGTACTTGCTGAGCAATCCAAAGTCTCTGAGTACAGGAGTGCGTGACTGCAGATTGTGTAGAAAACCATCATGGAGTGGATAACTACTTGGCTTCTCTTGGTATCTGCTCATTCATTTAAACAGATAACAAAAGTAAAGTAAAAACCACTGAGTTTAGGTAGCTTTAAATTGAAAATATGATATGAAAACCCCAACTTCTTCCTATATCACAGAAAATCAGTTTCAGGATGTGTAAAGTACATGATACTTCCTCACAGACACCACAAGGCCTTGGACCTCACTGTTGCAGTCATGGTGATATTTACAGGTTTGTCTTCACCCTGGTGCAGGTCAAGGATATGGTAGAGCAGCAGGACCCCAGAATAATGCTCTGTCAGGTCTCCAAAAGCAAAAGATGAAGCTGCCAAGTGAGAACCCAGGATATAACAGGTATTACTGCAAAGAAGGGTGATGAGCCACATACAGGAATGACACCATCAACGAGCCATAGTGATGTTGATGCAGAACACAACAGAAGGTAGTACAACAGTAGAAAGAAAGTCGGGGAGACATAGTATGATTTGAGTGATGGGATAATTTTGTCAACTTTTTGGGTGAAAAACTTCTTTAAACTGGTAAAGAAGAAAGCCCGGTATCTACGACTGAGCACTTCTGGAGCGGTCTGTACCAACAAGGGACTGTTATGAAAACAGTAATGCTCTGTACCACACAGAAGCATTTTGCTGACTGTGGCGATTACAAATGCAGGTACAAGATCTCTTTATAGGGCATGGGAAAAAATCTGTGTGTGAAAACAAAGAGGGAAGAAGAAGATTCCAGGCCTATACAGAGATTCCCAGCATAGATTACTCTTTGGGCATGTTGATACCGTATGGGTAGATGTACACTCATCCTGCCCATGCTATTCACTGACAAAAAAACCTTCTCAGGAGGGATTATTAGCTCAGGCTTCGTGCCAATGCAATCACATGGCTTCTGTCAGCTTGGAGCGTGGGCAGAGCTTGCTCATGGCTGTTTGCAATATGTGGTGTAAACATATCCAAAGAGTAATAGCAGGTGGTAGCAGAGGAGGTAGATAGAAAGGAAGGCTTGGAACAAAAGATGTTAAGCTTCATTTGCTGTATGATGAGCCAAATTCATCATTGGTTTAACGCCCTGAAGTCAGTGGAGTTACAATAATAAAATTAGTCCAAAGAATCATATCCGTTCCTGGCACTCCATGCAATGCCTTTGATCTGATGAGGTATATGTCATAGCAACATCTTGCCTGCTGAACTCAGAGCATGATACCCCCAGGGTGAAACATCAGGAAAAAACCTCGCAATGGCACTGGGAAGTCATGAGCTAAGTTTTAAATGTACATTTCGGTCTGAAATCCTGGCAGAGTTTTCTTTTCTTCCTGCATATTTGCCCCAAATGGTAACAATATAATGAAATCTTTGGCCACACATTCAGTGCCCTAAATGGGATTAATTTCTTTCTGTTTGGCTAGTACAAATAACTGCACATGAAGAGTTTATGCAATAGCAGAAGGGGTTATTTTGTCTTGGCAATGATTTTTGTCTGTAGCGATGGAAGAAACTGAGGTAACATGAATATTATATTTAGCTTTCTCCATCCACAGAAGAAAAGCCAGTGTTTCATTTGGCACTCTCTACTTATTAAAGTGTTCTTTTGCACTGCTTCCCAGCTTCTGCTCTGCAACTCCTGAGCAGGCCAAAAACAATTCCTCTCACCTCACTCCTCCTTCCAAAAAAAAAAAAAAAAATCTGAAGAAAAAGCCAACACAAACCCCAGAAATACAAACCCAATATCCCCAAGAACAAAGCACATTCTTCTTTTCGTTATTCAGTAAATGCACTCAGAAGTTATACTGGTTGAACCAGATCCTCAGTTGGTTTAAGTTTACCTAGCTTAAATGAGTTCAGTGAAATTATCTGAGTTTATGACAGCTGAGAATCTGTCCCTCATTAGTAAAGGGTTTAAACGATATAAGATCAGCCAGCCTGCAGGACTGTACCCTACCTCAGCAGCTGAGATTAGTGGTCTAGGAGGCTAAAACGGCTGACCATCAGATGCGATAAATTGCAAGGAACAGGCACTCAGGAACTTCTCTGCAGCAGCTACAGCTCAGAAGGGCTTTTACCCTTTGGGCTACTCAAAAGCACTTTTTTGGTGTTGTTCCAAAAGAGCCATAAACTATCATTTCCCCTCCCTGCCCTGGCCCCTTACTTATCCTGTGGTAAGGAAGGGATGTTGCAGATGGGGGCTCTGCGGTAGGAAGCATTTTCTGGGCATGGCATCCCACACCTCTGGGAACAGAACTGTGCTCGGTGCTGGTGCTGCCTGTGAGCCCTCGGCAAAACGACTTCTACGAGGCCAGAGCTCCTATGGAAATAAGGATTATACAGGTATGCCCTCTGTGGGTTACTCTCTACTAATTCTCAAACATGTTGTATAGCCTCAACAAAACTGGATGAGGGAGAGGTCTCAAAGTTATTTAATCCCTGCAGCTGTGTGAAAATCATGGAGCCAGACATACTCATACACTGAGACATGGAACAGGACCATTATACCTTCTGCTTGGTAACGGCCCACTCAGCACAGGTGAGTAAGCAGGTAGATACCTACACTCAGGGGATCTGGGAAAAGTTGGAGTGTTTGGATGCCACAGAGGACAGGGGAAAGAGCTTGGGTTAACATAGTGGACCACATTAGGGACCAATGACAGAAATCTATAAGAAAGCAATGTTTACATGGGTTTTGTTTTTTGAGCAACAACTGTAGCTGAGGAAGCTAGAGGCCACATACATGTCTGGTCCCAGAGAAATGAAAAAAAGCTTTTTATTATCATTTTTGCTTCTGTTTATAAACTGTCTGCTTACTAGGCAACTCAAGCAGGTTACTGGGCTTTGAAAAAGCACTGGGGTGCGACAGAACATGTAATTTGCAAGTAATATGTAAGACAAAAGCAATCAATTTTTTCTGCTCTTGAAATTCCTCTGAGCAGATCAGAATTTGGTTTTGTGTTGGCTTTTTGTTCAATAATCTTTTAGAAGTTTTTTTTCCTATTCTTTTCAACCTCACTGGAAAGCAATTTGATGCAAGTAGCCCACACTCAGTATTCATGGTTTGAGCTGCGTGGCCTCACCGCGACTGGGCAGATGGGTTACATGTTTGGATGAGCAAGAAAGCAAGTGCATCTGGCTCAGGTGTCACCCCTGGATTTCAAATTCCTTTCCCACTGACACCCACCGTATGCGAGACTTCAACATGCATTTTGTGCTATTTATTGTTATTCTGATTTGTATTAGAGTTCTGCAGAATGATCCCAGACAAGAGAGGGCCCAGTATACTTAATTAAGGTATAGACTGTAATATAGATCTTAATAGACGCAATCCTTTCCCCTTTGAGTTTACAGCTGAGACAGGTAAAAGAGAAGGAGGAAATGGAAGCATAAAGGGGTAAAAGGACTTGGTCAAGGTCACATCTGTGTTAGTAAAACTTGATCACTCGAATGTTCATGGCAAGTAAATATAGAAGGAGAGCAGTCGGCCAAAGTAAATTCACTTTAAAACCTGAATGAAAATAATCAATAGAATTCACCCACTGTGTCCCAGATGCCTGAATCAATTTGACAACAAACAGTTTGTTCACTTTTTTTAGTTATTTGTAAAGAAGTGGCTTGATGGCCAGTGTGCCTAATTCCAGACATATGCCAATTCCCTAATGGGAATGGAGCTGCACTATTGCATGCCAAGACTGAGGCAGATACTCAGCTCTTTCCTTCTAGATTTTTCCCAGAAGATCTGCAGTCAAATCCCTCTTTAACGGCTATCAGACAAACATATGCGCTGCTTCGTGGATCCACTTTCTATTCAGTGTAAACACGTAACAGTAGCTTGGTTCCTGAACCACGGCTACGGCCTTGTTTCTAAGCATGTGCTTTATTCTGCCTGCATGTAGCATGCAAATTCGGTGGCACTCGGGTGTTTGCTGGGAGTCATTAGTGCTGTGGTACCTGGGACTTCTTCCCTTCTAGAAGTGCTCCACACCTACTCCCTCTCCCAGGAGTTGGTTTCATCAGCCGATCGCCTGCTGGAGGAGTCTGCAAGAGGGCTGAGCTCAGCAGAAGCTCTCTGGGCACAAAACATAGCTGCCTGTGGAAACTGTAGGGCTGGTGCTTCTGGTCTCTCAGCTCAGAGAGACTGCCCAGGCGCAGCAGTTG
>Ga0065711_1039733_pt1 | contig 17549 bp, 9 predicted proteins | sample Hoacrofraction12_FD_59098 | JGI IMG/M metagenome (GOLD analysis project Ga0065711, IMG submission 59098) | Hoatzin crop microbial communities from Cojedes, Venezuela - Epithelial fraction 12 v2 (version 2) | ecosystem: Host-associated > Birds > Digestive system > Esophagus > Crop | place... | reverse complement strand
CCCCCCCCCCCTTGTTGAAGTGGTGGTTTAGAACTTATGAGAGTACAAGGGCGCTATGCACACCACCCAGCTATCAAAAAGCAATTCAAACAGGCAACAGTCTTAGTAAGTCTAGGCTACTTCCTAAATAGAGAGGGGAAACAAAACGTCAGGCAAAGCAGTCATTTTTGTGGATGAATCACTCAAGGAATCCAATCCAGCTACCAAGTGGTCTCTAACATGACTAATTTTTACTTCTGTCTGTTCAGTGTTTCCAGTAAGTCACCTTCTCAGACGCATCCGCACCTTTCCACAAGTCCCCACAGTAACTTACTCTCTCCTCTCCCCACTGATGAGTTTTCCAGTTTGGGAAGCTCTGGGGAGAGCCAAACAGCATGGCCAATGGTACAGACCTTGGCCAGAACAAGGTGCCAGATCTTTAGCATTTTTAACTAGAGACACAGTGCTGGTACATCCAGATTAAGAACTGATATACCACCCTAGATCACCCCACAGCCAGCTAGCCCTGGCTCCTGCTCTGGTCTCTCAGGAGGTTTCCAGGATGCAGCACCCACATATCCATCATATTTCTGTAATAGATGCCCAGCTACTGCTTGGGGGATGATGCCTTCTAGCGCTGGTGTCTTTCTGTAGCATCTCCAGCCTTCCAAAATTATCAGGCTTTACGGCTATCCAAAACTGCAAATTAACTGGTCACTTCTTAACAGGGTTTCTTGCTTAGTTATTTTTTAACTACAGACCTGGTTTTGCTCCCAGTTCAGTTCCAGACCAGAACAGCATCCTGAAGTCTCCTGCTTATGTATTTTGGGGTTTTGTCAGGGTTTGTTTGCTGTATTTTTTACATTTCTCAGACACCTTTGAGGAAGTCCAAGGAGTTTTGGCCACATGTTATATTTTCAAGACCAGCAGTGCAAGAATACTCCGCCAGCTTTTCACTTCCCTTGGAGGATCCAGTCCAGAAAAACCAGCAGAGTATCAGCCCTTCTTTCCTGAGGCATTAAAGCAACTGTCAGGGAACAGGTAGCAGACAGACCACAGTCTAATGGGCTTCCCATCTTTGAACTGCAACTAAACCATGCCTTTCAGAAGACATAAGCTACCCAGTTATGTGTACATATGCTATTGTCTTGCTTATTTTTTTTTTGCCTGCAGCCCCCTTCCCTGAGACTGGGGAGATCTCCAGCAGTAGTTAAATGCTTACCCTGGGGGTTATAGCTACCTTGTTAGGTTAAACGTGTTTGCTGCATCACTTCAGACCATCACCCAGCTTCAGAGGGCAATCACAGCCACAGCTTTGTCACTCCTTGGGGTTTTATTAGCCCTGGGAAGCAGCACTGTGCCTGTCAGGGGTTCTGCAAACATATACAGAGAAACCCCCAGACATCTAATGCATACAGGCAACTCCTAAACATTAGGGAAGAGATATACATGTAATTAACATTTGGGGGAGATTAAGTTGGCATAGAGATTCACATGGTCCTGATTAGGACCAGATGTGGGGTTTTTTTGCTGCTGGTAATCACAACACGAATTTGGCAGTGCACCTCAGAGACAGGAGGGCTGGAAGGCTCTGCTGGGTCCTGCCCCTTCCCTGGGACCCAGCCCTGATCACTGCTCACCTGGCTCAGTCTCTTGCACCTCCGAACACCACAAAATACAGCCTCACAAGGCTGCTATAGATTTGGTCTCTTTTCATTTCCATTCATATTCATACAGGCAAATCAAAAGCACAGGGTTAGAGCAGACCCGTCCCAAACCCTCTGCTAAAGCCAGGGCACCAACTCCAGAGCATCCTCAGCAGCTCCCCTTTCACAGCAAAGCCCCTCTGGAAGGGCAGAGAACTTGACAGCTCATTACACCTCCCAGCTGTGTGGCTTCTGCATTTATGGGTGCCTAACTCTTTCCTGCCCCAGTGCCTTATTTACCTATCATACAACTTGTTTTCTTCTGGCAAGGCTTCCCCATGGCTTTGTATTCATAAATCATGAGGCCAGAGGGGTTCGTGTTTCACAGAGGCCATGGGGCTTCAATGAATTAAGTCTTGTTTGAACTAGAGTATCTTTTTTAGCAAACAAAACAAACTTCTTGACCTGACATGTACTGCAGCAAAATGAGCCCAGAAAACTCCTGGCTGCAGTAGGAATGTATTTCACTTGAAAAATCAAGTATAACATCTTCCTCATGGCACTGCTGAGAGAATGGAAGATCTGAGGAAATACCCTCATCTTGGAGACATTCTGCTGGGTCCAAGGCTGATTTATGTAAGGGCCTTTCATACCCTCCTGGCAGCCCTTAAAGTGCCATCAGTGCCTTCTTGCAGTCAGAAATGTTTTGCTCAGTGCCATGTTTAACCCCGTTGAGCAGTTTTTCTCCCCCTTGGTCCCTGGCCTCAGCAGCAGAAATGTACACCTTATCCAGATCAGATGCTCAGCTGATTTAAATTGACATAGCTCCAAAGGCAATGAGGATTCACACATTTATTCTTGGAGCATCTCTGCTCCCATGCCTTTAAGTGAAAAAGTCAACTGCTTAATCACCAAACACAACTGCAATTTAATTTCCAGGGTGACATTAAATCTTATTGCTAACTGGACTCTCATTCCCACAGCCTTCCCCAAGACCCACAAAAAATCTGTTCTTTTCCAGAAATGCTTTGCCCTTCAGACAACAACCTGCTGCTATCTCATACACAGCTCTCATTCAGGGCTTCAGATGCTTACCAATCAATTCTATGGGCAGTGCCACACGGCCAGCTTCACAAGTGGGTCTCCCAAGGCTTCACTCATGCAAAGTCAAACCTAAGATAACAAGTTCTGGGACAATCTGCCCCAGTCCTGTGCCTCATCAAACCAGCTATTCATTTTAGAGACATTTTAGTATAGATTCTACTTTTAAGTATCTGCATATGTAAAAAGTCAGAAGAGTCTTTAGATGAAGGATTTAATTGACAAAGGTCACCAGCAAACATGACTAATCCATTATGCTGTTAAACAACTCAACATGCAGGGGTTAATCAATGCTAGCCCAAGGTCTAATCCCTCTTTCTGCTAAATAACTCACTGAAAACAAACTCTGCCTACTAATGTTCTGGAAAGGAAGATAAATGCATACAAGGCTTGAGAAGGTTCAGTTTTCAGAGCTCTCAGTTACTATAAAGCCTGACTACTGTCAGTCTGGCCAGATGTTATTTCCATCCTTGCGAGGATATGGATTAGGGGAAGGCTGGCTGGCACTCTGCCAGTTTGCAAGAGTCAAAGCACTGGGCAACTCCTCAACCTGGGTTAGCAGGGCTGTCCCGCACAGACAAAGCGAGAGTCACTATTCCCTTGGGGTTTCTGTGCATATTCTAGACCCCTATTTATAGCTGTGATTTGTGCTTTTACAAGACGGTAATTTCATGCTGCTCATAAATCTTTCCCTGAAAACTGGTATTTGTAGGTCAGCAAGGAGAAGAAGCCAGCAACCAAAATTGCTGAACTGCTGCAGAAACTGTACAATTGGGCCACAAACACTGAAATGCAATTAGGAGGAATCAAAGAACCTTGTGTTGTCTCTTGTGTTGGAAGGGGACATGTTTGTTCCATGAGGATCAGCGGCTGCTGCCTACACATTGAGAAGGTTGTTTGCATCTGGGAAGAGGGTGACACCATTTGCTTACCTAGTGGATACAGCTCACTGCATCAATATGCCAGCCAAGTTTGGACTGGCAAGTCACATCACTGACGTTATGTCATGAAAGTGTTCATCCCTTTCAATTTTTTGGCATTACTTACACCTCTGGGATTGCATTTCCCTTCAAGAGGGGACAGAGACTCAGCAGAAGGTTATTTCCTTTGGCATTTAAAGCTATTGAGGAGAAGCTAATACTAGTTCAGGCTCTACAATGTTGGAAAGCCCACAATTATGAATGCTAACCTGTCCATAAGACCCTCTTGTGTCTCACTGATTTTGGGGCAGCCTTGCAGAAGTCCAGTCCCTTGGAATAAATGGTCACACAAAGAGTTATTGCAGGTCATGCCACCTTTTAACAAGAAAGTATGACAAGCTGGGATCCTCAAGACACAGGGTCTCAGATACCACATTTCTTTTTCCCTGTCAATGTTTCCAACACAAACAACTAAGGGAAGCCCCCATCCTCACATTCATTACACCTGTGCTACATCACAGAAGTAAAATTTCTTTTACTCCAAATGCCTTACTGTTGCATGTAAACAGGCTTTTTAATTAGAAAAGACACACTCAATTCCTGAAGAAAGATGATTAAAAAAAGCATTTTCTAAGCTGCATTCAATTGCAAGGGCACTCCAATTTCCAAACAACTTCACTTTTCATCACAACAGTTTTGCCTGCCTCTGATTAGGAAGAAGTGACTTGCAGGATGCTTGCTCTTTGGCTAAGCACCCAAAAAGCTGCTTTTCTAAGCTTTTTTGTATGTGCCACTGGAAATTGCAAGGTTCACAGAATAGCTCCATAGTGGATTTGCAAGCTGCTGCTTTCCCTCTCGGCTCTCCAGAATCATCTACAACCTGATACACCTGAGGTACCCAATAAAAAAAATGTGATTACAAAGCAAAGAGTCCTACACAAACTCTCAAAAGGTAACTTAAAAATCAAGTCTCCTCTTAAAAGACCCTGTACCTGACCTCTGCCTCGTTACACCCAAGTATGTCAGCAGAACTGCTTACAGCCAAAGAAAAACCCTGTGCCCCTATGAAATTCTTTGACTTCATTGAGATTTTTTTCATCCAAAAAGGCCCAGGTTCCACATAAGGACAGTCACTCATGGAAAGCTAGAACTGCATTCCTGCATGCTATGCTGGCTTCCCCATCCTTCCCTGCACATTGCAGGCAGTCAGCAGCAGGCAATGCAGCCCCCACTTCCCACCATCAGCACTGGAGGATCTCGGCTGGGTGGGCCCCCATGGAGGGTGGAGAGGAGCTGGGATCTCACCCAGAGCTCTGTCAGACCCTCGCTGGAGCAGGAGGCAGCAAATGTGGAAAGCAGACATGCGAGGGGAGGAAATCGGGTTTGCAGAAGACAAGGAAAGGAAGCATGGAGCAGCCTGCAGGAACAGCACCTGTCCTGCTAAAGCAAGCTGCATGCTCCTAATGAAATGTCTTTGCAGCATAGGCAGGCACACCAACCAAATTGCTCTCTCCCACATCCTCTGCTAATTTGTCTCAGCACAGCAGGAAGCAGTCTAGCCTGCAACAGACACCAAGAGACATCTGCTGGGACCAAGCTGAAGACTTCCAGCAGCAAGATGTGCACAGCTCCAGCCTCAATTGGTAGCTCACCATAAAAGCCAAAGGAACAAGCCTTTTGACTGAGTCACTGGTATGGGGAAACAACATAAAATATTTCCCAGCTCCTCTACTGATTCTTTGGTGAATTGGTCACTGAAGTTCAACAGCAGTCCCTGTACTGGCTACAAAGCACTGCATGTTGGAGATTGAGATGTAGTACTGTCTACCTGATCTGGAGCACAGATTTAAACCTGGCCAACACTGCTGCCTCCTCCTTCCCAGCTGTAGAAAATAAATGAGAAGTTTCCACAGGGTTTAGTCCCAGAGAAGCAGAGCTTGCCAACTGCAAAGGAAGCAAACATATCAAAATCAGACAGCTCTGAAAAACATCATGTAAATCTTTCGCCTATGACTTTTCACTTGATCTACTCCAAGGCAGGATGAAGAAAAAAAATCAGAAGTGGCTCTTTTCAGGTATGAATAGCTGTGGTTTACTTCAGTACTAATTCAGGAATACAGGAGCGTTGGTCATGGGTGCATAGTGTCTAACTGAAAGCTCTTCAGTCATCATATAAAGTTTAGGGGGTTTGCCATATTGTATAGTAGCTCAGCTGTGTCCTGATGCTAAGAACATCACAGATGTGCTGGTTCAATCATTTCCCAATAAAGCTATATGCTGACCTCTTCAGCGCCTGCATTTTTGCATCCCCAAATGAATAACTAAATACCTCTGAATATCTGTATTCCTCAAGTCTGTAGTTTAAGCACAGATTGAGCAAATTCCTCAGACAGGTTGGAAACACATTTATGAGAATATCAGTCTAGAGTCCACTGTAAAATCATTATCCCCCACACAAATCCCCGTGGTGTAAATAAAGCCAGACAAGCCCACCCGCTGCTCTGAATTCTCCTTGCTACAGTCCAAATTCTCCCAGACACTTACAGGAGGAGGTGCCAGCCTCCCACGGGCACCCTTCGAAAGCCCAAGAGCACCCCGCCAACCCCACCACTGACTCACTTTGCCACAGTTCCTTCCTGCAGTTCATTCTCTCACATGCAACATTATCCCCAGGGGACATGACAAAAATCTGGCTGGTGGCTGTTTTATTTACTGCCAGCTACAACTTCTCCTCCGAGTGTTGCAGCGCCTGATACATGAAGTCTGATAAGCTGTATACATGTCTTCCTTATCATCCTGCTCTGGTTTTTCATTTACTGAAGTCCCATGAACACAGAAGGAATAATATCTTGCAATATACAATTTGGCCTTCAGAGACACTGAGCACCGCCGTTCACCTCCGATGTTCAGCACGTGGCAGCACAAGTATAATTTCATAACAGGATCAAGATCAACATTTGCTGCTAAAAATGTCAGTTCAGTGTAACTGAAGCAAATTCACATGCAGATCCTCCCAAAGCAAGACAAAGTGGCAATTCGTGCACAAAACTGAGCTTTGCTAAGAATGCCGCATACAACAGAGCAGAATCAGCATTTTCCACAACAGCAGCATTGAAAAAATCAAGAGTAAATTTGGGGTGAAGCTGGGCCATCTGCACAAAACACTGGGAGTAGATTATTTGCAGAATTTATCCCAGCAGCTCTGAAAAAGTGGTGTGCAATGAGAGCACCGGTATTAAGAAAAACCGCTCAAGGGAAGAGGGCAGCTGAGCCATGAACCCAGGCACCCTGCAGACATTGCCTTCAGGAGAGCTACCCAGAGGTGGGAGCGCATCTCCATGCAGCCCAACAGAGCCTCACCTTTCAGGCAGTCTAGTTGGAAGCAGGGTGGGAAAACAAGAGTGCATGAGCTACTGTGGCCATCACAACCCTCTCTCCTTGTGGCTCTCCTCCCAGCAAGGACCTCTCCCCTTCCATTGCAAGGCTCCAGCTGTCACCATGCTGCCTCAGGACCAAGCATCACTACCTTTTCTCCTGCACACTAAAGGTCATATATTATAACCAGCATGTTTTCATCATGGTGCTTAAGCCAAATGGCTATTGACTGTACAGGGTTATTCATCCCCTTGCTGACAATGCTGTGATATGGAGTCAACATTATTAGTTTAAACAGGGGCTTGGTTGTTTCCCAAATGCTGCATTGGCATCCATAGCCCTGGGGATAAGGAAAAGAGCTGTACTCTGTAGCTGTCACTCCCATCTCTTAAAACACAGTAATATGAAGAATAGATAATCTATGGGCTTTGTTAGAAAAATGAGAGGCTGCAAAACTCCAGCTTTTCACAGCTTTCGATAATTCTATGAGCATCCCTGCCAAAACCCCACTCCGGGGCTGTCAAATGGCCCTTTCTAGACACAACATCCCTCTTGGGCACTCACCATTTGTTTCTTCCAGAGAGCAAAAGGCACTGCTCCAGCATTCCCTCTGCTTTTCCCCATGCCTGGCTGTCATGGTGACTGCCGCACCCTTTGAGGGACTGAGAGGCAACCGTTTCCAGCATGTACTTTGGAGGAGTCACCAGCTCAAACACTGTGCTGGTGGTACAAAAAACCCATGCCAAATATTACTGCCACAGACCTTGAAGTAAATGAAAGTTTCTTGCCACCATGTCATGGTTTTGCCTTATTATGCTGCAATCTTCTCTTTCCAGTTCAATGTATTTACCTCCACAAACTGGAACTAGTATGGAAAAATCTTGGTATTCAAAGTCGAGACACAAGACACTTGCTACACTTCAGGGAAAGGTGGAAAGAAGAGAAAAGAGCCATCACAAATGTTTACTCCTGAGCTTGCTCAAATCCTGAGCACAAATTTGGAAAGTTAAGTTACATGGGTTCTAATGAACAGGTTGCATACATGAACATGCATGTGTAAGCAACATAAGTGGTTTTTATATCCAGAAAAGAGCTAAACATGAACATTTTCATAATATTTAGAAAGGTTAACTGAAAATAAATCCCTTGCAAGAAAAAGAACAGTGCAGTACACCAGCCTCCTCGTAAGAGCTGAATTACTTCTGACTTCACCATGTTCATCACTTCTTACATCCAGAGGCTGGACAACAGTGCAGTTACAGCTGACAATACAGACAGTGTGAAGAACCAGGGCCAAAGCTCAGCCCCACTCTGTGGGATACAGGCCATAATCTTAGCTGCTGACTTCCAAAATTAGCCAAGCTATTTGCATTTCTCATACATACCATGGCTTTCTTTTGACGCAAGAAAAGAGAAAGCGATTTCTTCTTGCCAAGCACATCTTTCAGTGAGAAGACATCATAATGAGTCTACCAGCCCTTCAACGCAAGAGAAGACAGCACACGGAAAAAGCTACAATCCTCAAGACTGCTGGACCAATCTTACTTTTTCCCCTTGTTGGGCCCGAGATGGACACAGAGAACAGCTGGAATGTTGTTTTTAAACAAAAGCATCCAATTTAATGAAATGTGAAATTTATGAGCTGGTCAGCCATAGGAATAATTAAGTTCCAGGACCCTCTGGGATCCAGAGGGTTTTCAGTAATGGAAAGTCAGCTGTCTTCCTCTAGGATCTATAGGCTGCAATGCAGAAACCCATAACCCCTTTGGGTAGCCCAGGGGCTGATGTACCACAACTGGCATCATGATACAGAAGTGAAATCCCAGTTGTGACCTGGAGCAGCAAACTCCCAGCTCTTCTACTACACTACACAGCTGGCTTTTTCATTTCTTCTGTGCTTTTGTTTTCTTAACTGCCTCCAGTGGTGTGAGCCTGGAGTTTTGTGAATCAAAGCTGCGGTAGGAGGTCCGAGTCCAATTTTGATTCAAAGAATATAAATCCACAAGCAAAACTGCACGTGTGGAGGCATCAGCAAGTGGGGAGGGAAGAAGCCAGGGAGCCAAGAATGGGAAAGGCCAGAGTTTGCATCCAGGGAGAGGGGAAGGCAAATGTCTTTTGTATTCCTTTCAGTTTAGTGACTGGTTTGCCCATTTTTCACATAAGCAAACAAACTGCAATATTCTGTAGCTGGAATGGACCTACGGTACACAAGTTGCCATGCTTGGTCTGTACTGCAGCTTTCCAAGGGCATGGCAGCGAGCATGGGATGAGCAGGGGTAGCACTCCCTCACCACTGCCAGCAGAGAAGAGCCCTCCCTTTGGGCACTGCTCCAGACACCAGTTTGCAAAAGAAATAAATGCATCCCGCAGATCAGGGCAGCAGAGATCACAGTTCAATGCTACAGTAAGCGTGTAGACGTACCAAGTGCCAGAACCTCCCCGAGTACTCCTCCAAAGCAAAACAACAGCAAAGCTAAACAATAACTGTAATAAACACAGCAGCTTCCAAAAGGGACAGATTTAGCCAGTCCAGGATAATAGGATGTGTCTGTTGCTCACGGTGCTGTCCTCTTCACTTATCCACCAAAACACAAGACAACACTGTGCAGAACCTATCCCCTAGCATATCTGGCACTGCTCAGTATCCAACCACCTCAACACAGAGCAGCTCCTGGGAGGCTTCCAACAGCCCCACAATGCAAGCACACCTCACTGGGTCCTGCTGCTCCGACACCAGCTTCCCTGGCAGTGGTAGTGGCAGCTGTGCTTCTGCACACTCAGATGTGCAGGACTGCCAACAGCAGAATATTTTGCAGGAGCAGCCAGCCCCCCACATCGCCTTCCCAGCTCTGAGGGGCAGTCAAAAAACAAAGAGACTTCCAAAGCCATAAACTGAAATGAAAACTCAAACCAAGAAGAGCAGCCCAGGAGCTGCTGGGCTAAACCTGGCCAGCCATCAAGCCAAGCTAAGCAAGGGGTGGCTGTGGTGGCTCCACGCCCGGGGCAGGGACTGCGTTTGCCTGGTCTGCTGCACACCACTGGATTGAGACCTTCACCATCAGACCATTAACACCAGTGGCCCCTGGACAGGGAGGGTTTGGGCAGCCCTGCCAGAGCCTGCCCCTTCTGCAATGGCCACCTCCAGCCCTGGCTGCAGGGCTCTCGGCTCCTTCAGATGCATCTGCAGTCCTAGAGCACTGCCACTCTTGCTGTCACAGAGGAACAGAGGTTTTTTTTTTTTCCTTTACCCCCTCAAAACAGGTCCCATAAATCTTGAGATCATTCACATGGTACCTTTGCAAAAATTTAATACCTGACATTAGCAAGGAGCTGCCAAGTTACTCTAATTTTTGAAACAGAAAACAGTCTTCTCAGAAATCCCAGTGTAGTAAATTAATCCCAGGAGGTAACAGACTGAGCTTTTGCTACTGTAAATAGACTTTTTCATTATTCTGGAGCATTTTGAGGCCAAAAGACTGTCCCAACATGTTGGAAAGTATAAGTAACTGTCTCACATCTCTGCAGAAGAGGAACATTAAACAAGCAGAGCAAGACATATTGAGTAGTTCTTCCATTTAGCTGGCAGGGTCAAAAGAGTGACTGTTGTTACTGCTTTCACTTGTTTCTCTTGCTGGGGAGGGAGGACACACCCCCCAAAGCCCCCCCACACATGGTGGAAAGAGCTGACACTGGGAGAACAGAGGTCCAGGCCCATGTTCTCAGCAGCTCGAGATGTCAAACACATGGGGCTGGTAACCACCAACCTGAGCTGAGGAGATGCCCCAGCAGTATTTTTTGCTCTCAGCTACAGACACCGTTGTCTCCCTCAGCTAGAGACAAGGTGACACTTATGCAAGCTGTGATAAGAATAATAAATGTTTTTTTCAAAACCCTGTTCAAACTTTTCCCTCTTTTTTTAAATTAGGGGGTACACATTCCTCCTGCCTTAAAGCAAGATGATGGCACATGGGTTGTCCTAGGCAGGAAATCTGAGAAAACTTTAAGCCCTCTCTGCTCCACAAAATTCAGCAGCACAACGAATAACATGCAGCGTAATAACCATCCTCACATCTTGGCTCCAAAATGAATGCACCAGCCTGATCTCCTGTGCAGAGAACGTGCATAGAGGACACAGCTTGCTGCATTGAGAAGAAAGCTTAGTTTCTCTAAACTGTCTTTTGTGTGTCTGCCCCCCACTGCTTTTTTTAAACTATGATGTGGAGGTGCCAAATAACTTACAGAAAGCTCATGTAATTCTGGAGAGGAGTAAAGAATTATTTCAGCACAAAAACAGAGTAAGAAGCTATGTAAGACTGGTAATTGTTAATGAAGATTGACTGTGAAGCTGCTCAGTAGGAAAGCACGAGCTCAGGAGCCATGAGGCTACAAGCCATCTATAAAGCCAAAAAGGATGGCAAAGTAGCAGGGGAATGGATGGGTTGGTTGGGTATGGGGAGCTGCGTCGGGCAATTTCAGATACACTTTGTGAGTCAAGGCCTGATCTCAAAGTCCTTGTCTAAAAAAAAAACCACAACAAAAAAAACAACATTAGCCCAGTGAAAAAGAGAAAAATCCACAACTCCTGATTTACAGGGGAGTGGAAGCAGAGAAAGGCAGAAGCTCAAAGGGAAAGACTGTATCCTGAATAGGATTTTGGATCAAAAGCATCCCTTCATTTTACCTTCCCCCCCCCTGCTCCCAGGCAAGGTAAAACACTTCCCCCTCAGCAGCCCAGGGTGATCTGCTGTCCTGCACCAGTAACAGCCCCCATCTCAGGTGTCCCCCCCACTTCTTCAGCATTTCTTCCATGCACTACGTGCACGCCACAGTCCACCCCGTCTGGGCACAAAGCCTGGCTCTGCACACACACAGAGCCAAATATTTGCCAGCCCTCCAGCTCCAGCAAGCTGGCTGGAGGGGACCAGACCCCAGCAGAGCCAGCTCACTGCCATGACTTTCCCAGGGCCATGGGTCCAGCCAAGCCCCAGGGCTTTGGCTTCTGCAAGCGCAGGAAAACCCTGCTGCAAGCCCAGGCAATGGCACAGCAGCCACAGACCCACAGGGCCTCCCGACAGGCAGCAGCTGTACCTGATACAAGAGATCCTTTTCCACCTCCTCAGCAGTACTGCAGAAAGTGCTTTTAAGCTGCATATTTTCCACCAGCTTCTCATTTCCCTCCACAACTTCTCAATTAATTTCCCCAGGCTTTTAGCACCATTTTCAAGGGCCTGTTTGGCAATTGGTGTCAGAGAGACTACAAGTAATGCCACCATATTTCCTTTCACTAGTATTCTTACTGACTTCCTTTGCACAGAGCAGTGCTGATCCAACCACCCCCAGCTCCCTGGTTCTCTAGCAGACACCCAGCCACCTCCCTGTCCTGTCTCAGGGGTTGGGAAGACTCCTCGGATGTCAGAACCCCCCTATCCCATCATCTTCCCCATCCCTCCTCAAGACCTCCTTGACTTGCAGTCCGCAAAGGGGTGCTGGGTGAGAGCCACCAAGGAGAGATGAGCTTCTGCTTTGACCTGGGTGAGGAGGAGAATCTTTTCATGTCAAGCACAAGAATGAGTAGCAGACCAGACCAAGCATTTCTGCACTGGTGTGCCCACAGCATGAGCACTGCATTAATGCACCTCAACATGCATTTAGAAGCAGCATGAACTATTGAAGGTTTCTCACCTGTGCATAAATGGAAGCACATGAAGACACGTAAGGAGCATTTGGAGGGAAACCTGGAACTATCAGCTTTGTAGTCTGCAAAACTCAGCTCATCTTCAAGCAGCAGCTGGCAATTATTGCTCATAGCTGGAACTAATTCATCATTGATTGGGAACACCAGAGACACTTGAGGAGAAAGCAAACCTATGCTGCAAGGGCATCTAGCATCAGAAGAGTTACAGAACAGCAGCCCAACACAGTGGGCACCTCAGACCTCCTCCTCATTAATTCAGAACCACACATCTCAATTGTTCATAAAGACATTTGCTTTTAGTGACACTGCAAGTGGATGCTGGTTCATATTTTCCTGGCACTAAGAGTTTTCAAACTTCAATCACAACATCATGTTAGAGCTACTAAACTCTTCTCTGCAAGTAATTAAAACAGTAATTTTGGATTATCTTTAATTAATGAGGAATAAGGCATGGTGCCTCCAGTCTCTGGAATGCTATTCTGTGGCTAGGTTACAAATTAATTTTTAATATTTTAAGCTGAAGACTCTCTCCTCCCTTCATGAGGGTCACCCACAGCTCCTTAAGGGTTCAGCTGGACCTAAGCAACCTGCATCAACTTTCAGGCTGAGGCTATAAATGAGTTTTCATTGTTTTAGGTCCCCACTCCACACAAGCTTACAGGCATTGTAGGTATGTGCTGACTAGAAATCCAATTTTGCCACCAGCAAAGGGAGTTTTCCCATTGACAAAGGTATAATAATTTTCCCATCAGCTTCAGTGGGAAGCACGCATAGCTCCCTGGTTTCCCTTCCCAGGGATCCCAGCCAGCTGTCATTTGGTTTCAATTTAAGTGGATTCACACCCCTTGACTTTAATGTGCCTTTGAAATTCAGGTTCAAGTGAATCAAACTAAGCTGTGAGCAATAAATACCATAAACCAAGATATTTTGCCTTCTTTCCTAACAGTATTAAGTAAAACTAAAAAACCCAGCCATTAGAAGGTTCATTACAATATTTGTAAAGCCACTGTTCATTCACAGGAATAGTTCTTGTCCTCTAATTAAATCCCACTTCAGCAGAAGTTAAATCTCTCCTACTAGCAGCAGCCCATGCTCTGTGAGCAAGGGCAGAAGAAACACCCCTCTCCAAAAGTCAGCACAGCCTGGGGAGTGTCCTCAGCTCTTTGGGTTAAAGGCTCACAGAACAAAAGAGTGCCTTTTAGCTTCATGTTTTATATTATGTGCAAAATAATGTACCATTCCATTGCTGGGGTGCTACCATAAAACAAACATATGCCTTCCACATAAGTGTACTAAAATGAACACCTCTCTCACACCAAGAACACACACCTAAGTAGTGCTGCCCCCATCAACATCCCCCCTCATTCTATAGATAGATGTCTAATTTCTAGATCACCCAGTAGCAGACTTACTTTAATTTATAGTATAATATTCAAGCAGCTGTTTCTACAGGACCACTCAGGAATTTCAGCCTGTCATTACCCACAACTCTCAACCTGGCCCACATTGAAAGTATAGAGACTTTTTTAGATCAACACACAAGGAATGTATTAAATCTCTAGAAGAAAGACAATACTCCCTTTGCCTTCACTCCCAGCTGATGAGCCCTCCCCAGCAAGCCCTGTACCAGTAGCCAGCCCCTGGGTCCCCCCCAGACAGAGGGGAGCATTTCCCACCTCCAGCACTTGCTGAGGGTCAGCATCTTAAAGGTGCTTCCTGAGGACAGCAGGCATGAAAACAGACTGAAGTCTTCCAGCAACATCACAGAAACAAGATCCAGACCAAGCCCTTACCTGCTGTGCTTACCCTCCAACCCAGCACCCCAGGGCTGAAGCTGGGCTCCTAATAAAGCCCACTCATGCTTTCCTCAATCACCCAGAACTGGGCTCAGCTGGGACCTCAGCTGTTAATGATGAGAAACTTCAACCCACTGCTGCTTTTTTCCTAAGCTTCGTTCTTCCAAGGTGTTTCCCATAAAGCTTCCCCTCCTGTACTACAACCCTGCTCCCCTGGCAGAGGTGAAAGCCCTTCTGGTGCCCCACCAGAGCTGGGCTTGCATAGCAGCCCTGTGCAGAGCCCTGACTTCTGCCAGCAGGGCAGGGTAACGTGCCGTGGGATTTGTCCCAATTGCCCTGGAGTGGGCAAGCAGGGCCTTTTGCGGGTCTCTTGATGGGAAATAAAAAGGACGGCTCCCAGCAAGGCACCACTGTGCTGCGAGGGAGAGCAGAGGTGCCAACCACCGCTTTCCTGGCTAATTTCCACATCAGCGTCGCGCCTTCTGCAGACGTGAATTCCCACTGCGGTGTAAATGAATGCAGAATTGTTTTATTTCCAACCAACTGATGGCAACCTTTCCTCTCTAACATCAGATGTATAATTCATCATAGAGTCACATTTCAGGGCATATCAACTCCATGGCTGCTACCGTTTCACAGCTTTACAGGTTCAAGAAGTGTCTGTTCCTTTGCATTTCCCTTCCCTTCCCAGCTGCCATGTTTCAGCGTTCAGCCATTTCGCTGTACATCATTAAAACCCCACTACACTGCATGTAGCAGTGCCAAAAAAATCCCTTTGTGTAGTCAGCTTGTAGTTCTTGTAAGGCACCGAGAGGCTGGGAGAAAGGCACCATCGTAAATCAACGTGCAGTTGGAGATTTGTGTGGTGATTACAAAACCAGGTCCCAGGTTAATGGATACAATGATATACACACTGTAACGAGCCTACAGATTGCAGACTGTGCAATTTTGCGTTTGTATTTACAACTGCGTGATGTCCCTTGGCACGGGAGCTCAGATCAGAATAGAAACCAGAGATGTGGTCAGAGCGGGACGATTTATTTATGTCCTGCCCGAATGGACGGTTGCCCACGTGTAGGATGATAACATCTGCATGGATCTGCGGTGCTTGTGGGCTGCCCCTGTTTATCGCGTGTCAGTGTGTTTAACTCACTGGCACAGTGAATATAGGGATTTATCAACGACCCTGAGCCCACCTCGCTCACAGCCCTTGGTACAAAGCTGCCCGTTGAGGCCGGTCTTCTTGACAGGAGCCAGAGATTTTTCCTTGCACTTGCCTTGAGTCCCAGCTGGTTTTTTTAGGTTAGTTTTAGGAAACCACCACCAACGCCTTGTCACACAGCACTAAGAAAGTATGGCAAGCACGAGCCTTTGTGCAAAGTCCACTCGCTCTCCCTTATTTTGCCTTCTCCCCACCTGCCATGTAATCCTGTACCTAAGTACAGGCACCTCAGCGCTTGGTTTCTCTGGGGCAGGTGGTCCCCATCCCTCCACGTGGGAAGCAGGACCCTCACACAGCACCGACTAAGTGTGGGAGCACAGAAAGCAGGCATGGGAACCAGCTGCCAAAACCCCACTTCGGGGCTGGCTCCACTTTATGGGCCAGGCTCCATATGCTCAGCCTTTCTCTTCATCTCCAATCCGTTTGTACTCGTCAGGTGCCGCGCTCAGTGCCTGATCAAAGCCCTGTCCCACTGGTCGGTGGCTGCCTCTGAAATTTCCTGCCACCACAATCCCATTTCAGCTGCGTGCTGCTCCCTCCAGGGCTATAAATGAGATAAGAGAGAATATATGTCGATCTAGCAGTACAAGGGCTATAAATGAGATAAGAGAGAATATATGTTGATCCAGCAGTACACACAATAGTTTAATTGTTTAAACCTGAAGCTATCTTGCAGGAACAGTGCTAGAATTTGAGCACTGTTGACTTAATAAAAGGTGTAAGAAGCAACTCTTCATGTCCCCTCCAATACAGAACAAGGGATGAGATCTTGTTTACCAAAAAGGTTCTTATGGAGCTGCACCCTTAGGAAAATAGCTGGCTCCAAGCTTTACCTTGCTTCTTACCAGCTCTGCCCATCACGGAGGGGATGGGCTGGATTTGCTTTTGGAGACGTGATGTACTTACTGCAGAGGGACAAAGCAGGTCTCTATCGCAAAGCAAACCTTGCTGTTGAGCGGTGAGGAACCCAAGAGCCTTACTGCCCTGGCTAAATCAGGTTTCAAGTATTTTGTGGGTCTGCACTGAAGAGATCCCAGCTTCAGGAGAAAAAGTGAGCACTCATCGGCAGGCATGGGGAGAGGGTGCCAAGGATCGGACCCCACCGTGGAGCAGGGCTTGGCTGCCGGGTTGGATAAGCTGTGCCATGGTGTGGGCAGAAAGAAGGAGGCTTCTCTCCTGCAAAAACATCCAGCATACCTTCCAGTTGCTCTGGCAAGTGCGAAGCAGAGGACTTGATTTCTGGTACCCAAACCCTGCAGACAGACGTGCTTATAAACAAGCTGATGTTTGTACTTGCTTCGCTCTGCCACGCTTGGAGCCGAATCCACCATGTCTCTCCAGCATTACAGTTTATTATTAATTTATTAATAAAAAGAATGGAGAGAAATAACTCTTCGGGGAGAAGTAGAAACTTTAATTTAGCAGCTAAAGGCTTGGCTGCGCCAGCTGGAAATTCCTGGAGTTATGAACATGAGGTAATTCTGACGTAGGTGAGATGTGAAGGTGGGGCATGTCCTCAGAGAAGGGTTCAGAGCCTCCTGAGCACCCCAGGCTGCACCTCCCGATCTGCTGTGATGGTGACCCCCCATCTCCCTCGGGCTCCCTCCACCCCGGAGCTCCCATGGGACAGACGCCTGGTTCGCTCCCGCTGGAGCTCAGCCCTCCAGACCGGAGAGCCCGGAGAAGCCACCTTGGGAGAGGGAAACCACAGAATCACAGAATCACAGAATGGTAGGGGTTGGAAGGGACCTCTGTGGGTCATCTAGTCCAACCCTCCTGCCGAAGCAGGGTCACCTACAGTAGGCTGTAGAGGAC
>Ga0065711_1039732_pt1 | contig 17549 bp, 7 predicted proteins | sample Hoacrofraction12_FD_59098 | JGI IMG/M metagenome (GOLD analysis project Ga0065711, IMG submission 59098) | Hoatzin crop microbial communities from Cojedes, Venezuela - Epithelial fraction 12 v2 (version 2) | ecosystem: Host-associated > Birds > Digestive system > Esophagus > Crop | place... | reverse complement strand
CCACTGATGGGATGGAGGAAAACACCACCTGCGCCCTTGATCCCTCAACCAGTCGCCCCAGTGCCCTGAAGTCCCTTTTGATGGCCTTGGGACTTCTTTCTGCTATCTCGTCCCTGCCAACCTGCATTACCAAGAGGGGGTAGTAATCAGAAGGCTGCACCAGACTAGGGAGTTTCTTCGCAACATCCCTAACCCGGGCCCCAGGGAGGCAGCAGACTTCCCTGTGGGATGGGTCCGGTCGGCAGATCGGGCCCTCTGTTCCCCTCAGAAGGGAATGACCTATGACAATGACCCTCCTTTTTTTCTTAGTTGAGGCAGTCGTAATATGTGGGGCTGCCTGACTCGTTCTAGGCAACCCCCTGGATGGAGCCTCGCCTTCACCCACATCCTCTGTGGCCAGTCGCTCACATTCCAGAGCCCCATATCACATGGTAATTACCTTACAGTTATAATACTTCATAGAATTAAAGAAGGAAATTGATATTGTTAGTCTTATTTGCAAGAAAAAAAAAATATTCTACAGGTATGTGGTGATGAGAGAACCACCAGCATTACTGCAAAGGTAGACGGTGAGTACTTTTTGAAGTAATACGGGAAGCTCAGAGTACTGGGAGGATTTTGTACGTAATATTGAATGTTCCAATGGACTACTGATTTTAAAGTAATCACAATAGATTTTTAAGTTCCTTTCTCTAATATTTTGATTTAGCATTGTATTAAGTTTGTAAAAAAAAAAGTCAGAGCTATTCAGCTGAATTATATATTCTTTACTTTTTTTTGGGCATATTGAAATTATGTGTCCTCTTGTTTACTTTGTTTCGTGCCCTTAAGAAAAACCTTGATCGCTGACTTTTATGCTTTTTTCATTCCTTGAAGTCTTTTCCTTAAGACCAAAATTTATAAAGAAAACAATAATTTTAATGCCTTCAGAAGAAAACATCTTTGGGTTTTTTTTGTCAATGTATTCCTAATATTATGAATGTATGCTAATAATTTAACATTGTTAAATAAATATATATCATCAAAATCATCCTCTTTACTTAGAGTTATTAGTATAAAACAAACATGAATTAGGAAAAACTTGTTGAAAAAGCCTTTGCTTTTATAGTGTATAGATGGCTTTACAACTTAAAAAAAAAAAATATTTTGTCACTTTAATATTTTAACCACCTATTATTAGAGAATATCAACATTTCTCAATCTTTAATAGTTAATGCCAATGTCAATGATTTGTAACAATACAAGAGGGTAACATTGTTATTTCCAGGATATCATAGAATTGTAGAATACTTTGCATTGGAATGGACCTTGAAAGTCCATCTAGTCCAGCTCCCCTGAAATGAGCAGAGACATCTTCAAGTAGATCAGGTAGTTCAGAGCCCCATCCAACATGACCTGGAATGTTTCCAGGGATGGGGCATCTACTGTCTCTCTGGGCAACCCGTTCCATTGTTTCACCACCCTTACTGTAAAAAATTCCTTCCTTATATCTAGTCTGAATATGCCCTCTTTCAGCTTAAAACCATAGCCACAGCCACTTGTTCTGTTGCAACAGACCCTGCTAAAATTTCTCCCCATCTTTCTTGTAGGCCCCGTTTAAGTATTGAAAGGCTGCAATAAAGTCCCCCAGAGCCTTCTCTTCTCCATGCTGAATAGCGTCAACTCTCTCAGCCTGTCCTTCTAAGAAAGGTGTTCCATCCCTCTGACCATTTTTGTGGCCCTCCTCCGGACTCTTTCCCACAGGTCCCTGTCCTTCCTGTGCTGAGGGCTCCAGAGCTGGATGCAGGACTCCAGGTGGGGTCTCATCAGAGGGGAGAAGAGTGGCAGAATCCCCTTGCTTTCCCTGCTGGCCATGCTGCTGGGGATGCAGCCCAGGATATGGTTGGCCTTATGGGCTAGGAGCGCACATTGCCAGGTCATGTTGAGCTTCTTGTCATGCAACACCCCCAAGGTCTTCCACTCAGGGCTGCTCTCAATCCCTTCATCCCCCAGCCTGTAATGATAGTGGGGGTTGCCCTGACCCATGTGCAGAACCTTGCACTTGGCCTTGTTGAACTTCATGACATTCAGATGGGCTCACTTCTTGAGCTTGTCCAGGTCTTTCTGGATGGTATGGTATCCCATCCCTCAGGCACGTCAACTGCACCACTGAGCTTTGCGTCATCTGCCAGCTTGCTGAGGCTGCACTTGATCCCACTGTCTATGTTATTGATGAAGGTATTAAACAGCACTGGTCCCAGTACAGACCCCTGAAGGACACCGTTTGTCACCAGTCTCCATCTGGACATTGAGTTGTTGACCACTACCCTCTGGCTGAAACCTTCCAACCAATATGTCATCCACTGAACAGTCCACCCCTCTAAACCCATAGCTCCAATTCAGAGAGAAGGATGTTGTGGGAGACCGTATCGAAGGCCTTACAGAAGTCCAGATAGATGATATCCGTTGCTCTTCCCTTGTCCACTGATGTAGTCACTCCATCACAGAAAACCACAAGGTTGATCAGGTAGGACATGTCGTTGGTGAAGCCGTACTGGCTGTCTCAAACCATGTCCCTGTCCTCCATGTGCCTTAGCATAGCTTGTAGGAGGATCCATTGAATTGTTTTCACAGGCACCAAGTTGAGGCTGACAGGTCGGTAGTTCCTCCTTTCTACTGTTTTTAGAATGAGTGCAATGTTTCCCTTCCTCTAGTCACCAGGGACTGCACTTGACTGCCATGACTGCTCAAATATGATGAAGAAGTCTCATGTCATCCTAATCATTTTTATATTTTAAGCTAATTGAACCGAACGTATCATGGACCCAGGATTCACCACAGCACATGCGTAAGTTTGAAAGCAGATTGATTCTTTGAAAGTAGTGTAGATGCTCTCATGTTTGAATAAAAGCACCTGCTAAAGAAATTATTTGATGAAAAAGATCCATGTTTTGCTTTTCTTCCTTTCTCTCTCCCTTTTCCAGTTTCCCAAAGTTATGGCATTTGTTATCTGTGTTACCAACATTTGTGAAATCAGACACATAGGAATGGAACTTATCATGCTGTCAGTTCCCTACAAGAATTAACCATGCATAACATTTTTCTTTTTCCCTAGGACTTTTTAATTCTGATATTGACATTAAACCATCTGAGTTACTACATAAGAAAGCTAAAATGTATTTTTCCATTCACCAGAGACTTCACCTGACTGCCATAACTTCGCTGGTATCATGGAAAGTGGCTTGGCAACTACAGTAGCCAATACCCTCAGGACTCTCGGATGCATCTCATGAGGTCCCATAGATGTATGTATGTTCAGGTTCCTCATATAGTCATGAACCTGATCTTCTTTTACTGTGGGAGGTACTTTGCTCCCCCAATCCCTGTCTTGTCATTCATCCACTCAAGGGGTCTGGTAAGGGAGGTTGTCAGGGAAGACAGTTGTTGAGTACCCTAGCCTTCTCCTTACCTTTTAGTAACAATTTGCCAGTCTTTTTCGTCAGGTGGGGTACGCTTTCTTTGACCTTCCTATGAAATTATTGCATTTGTGCACATGGCCTAGTTAGCCCTTCTGATTTATGTTTATGTTTATGTTTATGTTTATGTTTTTCATATTTATATTTATATTTTTCATATTTAGATTTAGAGTTATAGTTATAGTTATATTATTTATACTTATATTTTTATTCTGTGTTGAATAGTCCCACTGAAAATGACAAAGAACAACTTCCTTGCCATGCAATGTCTTTCTCTTTTGTGTAATCTTGTCCTCGGTACTGTTACCTGGAGCTTTGGTGACAGTAAAGATTCTCAACATGACACCTACTTTCTCCTAGGCAGCTGAAGATCTTGTGAATGTGCATTTGCCTGTTGCAGTCCTATGGCTTTTACCCGTGATCCAGTAAAATAAAACAATTGATTGGGACGTAATCTTGCATCTTCAACACAGAATCAACAAGTCTACAAGCCCTGTGCACAGTTATAATTTATCCTGATCTTGGCTGTATTTAACCTTAGATAAATAGAAAAGAGGGCTAGGAGACATCTTGATAGGTCATGTAGTTTGTTCTTAGCAAAGTTGTTCCAAATGCCATTGTTCTAGTCCAGTCTTAAATACTTCAGTAAAGTAGTTCAGCAACTTTCCTAGGTAGATTATTCCAATATTTAACTATTTTTCTACTAGAAAACAGTTTATTAATGTTTAATCTGAGTCTTCTTGCAAAAATCCTTATACTGACTGGTTTTCGCCCCGAGCTCAGTGAGTGTGGAGAACAGCCGATTCCTGTTCTTTTGCTGACTAATCTTCACTTATTTGAAGCTATTTGTCATATCACCTTCAATCCATCTTTTCATTACACTAAACAGTTCTCAGGTGTTTTCCTTTGGTCTGGTGCATATCTGTGTTCAATAAAACTGTGGCTGTGGCTCGGCTTATGAGTTGTGCAAAACAAAAAACTACTCGAACGTGCAAAACTATTACAGAGAGCAATGATGAAATAAATCTGCTGCTTTATAAACCTATCAAATGATCTCTCCAGACATTTTCTCTGCTGTCTTGTAGTATCTGAAATTTGAATGCACAAGCTCCTTATCATGTTTTAAACAGGTATTTTCAGTCCAGCTATTGTTTGCTAGCTGTTGTATCAATGGCAGAGACGGTTGCTCAGTTGCTGCCTTTGCTGTGTTAATATATCCACCCCAGGAATCTCCCTGAGACACAGAACTAGTGTCAGGCTGCTGTTTGGTAACAACTTTTGTTTTCAAAGTCCTCATTTCTCCTCTTAAAATATAAGCAGTTGAGACTTCTTGATTTAGTTATGTTTAATGTAGGTGTTAATGGCACTGAATCATCTTGGGGTAGGCACCTCAGTGACACTCCATTAGCAGCACAGTTACACAGGCATCCCAAATTGTTACTGCTTTTAAATCCTGGTTGAGTTTTCAGCAGCTCTAAAGTTTTGTAGATGAATTCTGTATTGTCTTTTACAGTGGACGCCACCCTGTGAAAAAAATTGCATCTAGAAAGGTTTGTGGCTTTCAGGGAAGCCAACATAGTTCCTTGTACGAGGTGTGGCTGTTTTGCTGACTGAAATGGAATGTCTGATGCACTGAGTTCCTCTGTATTAGTATTACTTTTAGACTGTCATGTACTCTAAGAGAAATTAGTTAACGTGATGCATTCTGTAGAAACTCTCCCAAACATGGACTTATGCCACTATAATACTATTAAGAGTTGTTTTTTTTTTCAAGACAGCTTCTTTTAAAAAAACAGAAATTAGACTTGATTCATGTATAATAAATCCCCCCTGGGTTATGTTGTTTTCATGACTAATTTCTCTCACTAACCGCAGCTTTACAGCCTATGACCTTACACCAGCAAGCAAGCTGTAAGAAAACATGGGCTTGTTGTGATGGTTATGCCTTTGCTCATGTTTCAGGTCCCCTGTGGCTTGTTAACTCTCCACACAAATACTACTTCAATTGCCCCCAGGCCAACTGCTGTTGTTGAATTGCCAGGGATCATGAAAGTAAGTTGTCTCCACTGGACACTCCAGATTAAAAATAAAAGAAGTTGTTCTAATTTATGTTAAAAACAATATAGATTCTTCTCAATTTCACTATATGAAACAGAACTCTCTGAAGGATAACAAAATATTATTTCCATTCTTTTGTAATGTCATATACAGTCTTTACTGTAAATTGTATTCCTTTGATATTAAGTTGTACTAATGACAGGCAATAGATGACACAATGACACACCTGATTAAAAAGAACTGGCATTTCACAAGCCATTAACACTTCACCAACTAAATGTTGCTTAATATGTATTCACATTCGGTTATTACTGAATTGCTTTTGTTGACACCTTCTCACACTGGAAATTATTAAACTATAATGCCAAAACATTAAGGTCTATCCAATCATGTGAGTTACCTGGCTTCCTTTAAAAGAAAGATGTCAGGTTATCATTTGAACATAAAAAATAACGTGTTTGATAGAGTTCCCTCTAAATGTAAGTCTGGCTTCCTTGTCCTGCATAATCTCAGAAATGCAAGTGATAACTTTCTATTAAGCCAGAAGCACCTGATGTGAAAGAAGTAAGTATGGGAGAATAGTTGAAGAGTGGAGGGAAGATCCTGTGGAATATCTTATGCTGATACACATGCATAGTTTTTGTGTCATATGTAATCTGTGTCTGACTGCATGACCGTGTAGAATGGAGTAGGTATTGTGAATTCTCAGATGAAAATACACGAAGTTTCTAAACAGATTTTTTATCACAATCATACAATTTCAAGCTAAATATTTCTTAGACTGGTGTATTTTTGTAAAGAAGATCTAAATGATAAGGAAGGAGAATCATACTAGTAGCATGAGCAATTTAGTACTTCAAGCCTGCTTTGTGAACTGATACTGCATCTGTGACCTACAATGGTGTTGGGGCATGACATACTATGAGTAAGTCTTTAAAATGAAGTCAGGCACCTTTGATCATTAAGAAATCTCATTACACTGCTTGCAAGAGTACAGGAGATGTTAAACTTGGCTTCTGGACAAGTTTTAAATTGGGCAATTTGAACCTGTTTGGGTAATTCAGATGGGGTAGTATTCCATGCTATTTTTGTATCTATAGGCTCATTAAAGGAGATCTTTCTTCACTTTTCTTCTGAACTGTAATATGTAGTATTGCTGGCAAAAACTAGAAATTTTCTCCCATATTCCCACAACACATCAAAAGCACACGTATTTAGACTCCATTTCTAAGTAAGGACTTTGATATGAGATTAAAATCGTACTTTTACGTACTCTGCAAATTATACATTAATGTTATAAGGACATTAGTAAGATGCATTGAAGACACCCGTTTAATTACGAATAAAACTCAGATTCGGATGTCGGATTTTGAATGTCCAGAATAATTATCTCAACTGGTTTAATCGAGACATAAAATTTATTCAGTATGGATCTCTCTTTCGTTTTCTGGCTGTCGAAAGTTATTCAAAATGCTTATGTCTCTTTCTGACTGCTTTCTGAGTTAAGGTTCTCACTAAGGAGTTTTCAGCAGAATACTGAATCATTTATAACTAGACAAAAAATAAATAAATATTAACAAGTCTGAGTTTTCCTCTTTTTGAGTACCTGAATCAGACCTTTCCACCCTGACCCTTCCTTCATAATTCAGAATTACTCTGAGGTCTTTTCTCAAGCGTGAACAGAGATATCTCCAGATCAGCTGAAGATGGAAGTGTCAACATTTGTATTCTGGAAATGGGAAGACTTCTTCTATACTGTTGCCATTTTGAGAAGCTGGAAAGCTACAGCTCCCACCCACATCCCTAGATAGTTGTTCTGTTCCAAGCGTGAAAATGCCAGCACCCCCTTTTCAAAGCTGCTGCTGTTGGTCTGTTGTTGGGAATCCAATACTGTTGTGGATAGAAAAAGAACAAGCAGAGAAAAGACCAGTTCTACAGCTCAGTGAAATGGGTTACCTCACCGGGAGGAGGGGGGTCTGGGTCTCGTTTCCAGCTCCAGGAACCCAGTCTGTCGATGAATTAATAACTGGAACCACACATCGTACTTCTCCCATGTAGTGGTTGTACCTCCACATGGGGAAAGCAGAACTGTGTGTCAAAATGAGAACATTAGCCCTTAGGTACCATTAGAAGTGCAAAGCATACCTATTATGTTTTCGACACTTCCGCTCTGTGTAAGTCCCAACACAGATGGAATCTAGGGGGTCTGAATCTTTCTGTTTCTGATTTTCTTAGAAGTTATAGACAAGTGTTCTCTTAGTGCAGCATATGCTACAGAAGTGATGTGTGTGACATTTCATCAGTTAATGCATATTTAAAGAAATAAACATTTTTAATAACAATCCTATAGCTTAATTTTGCACACTTATATCCAAAATGAAAGGCATATTTGTGATACACTTGGCTATGCAATACAAATGACTGATGACTGAAAGGAAAGATCAAGTTTAGATCAGGAACTATTTCTGTATTCATCAGCCCATGATGAATAAGTGAAGCAATTATTAAGATTTTTAGCGAACAAGCAAAATGTTAATTTTGTCACTCAGACACTGAGTGACTTGTTACAAGCATCTGTATTGAATTAGAGAACCATACTATGTTTTAAAATATCGTTATTATATGTTGTTGTCCAGCCCAATGAAATATTACACTTTTCCATTTCGAACTCAAGTAATTCTTTGTTAAATTTCACTGCAGGATTAGTGATTCTTTAATCACTCATCAAGACAGGACTTTCTAATGTTTGAATACTGATTTTAGGTGTAACTGTAGTTCTAGCTTTTGTAATCCATACCTGGCTTTATTTCTTAAATGCAGTAAGTGTAACTTGAGGAACACTATGTTCACAATATACCATGAGAAAGAATTTTTGTTGAGGAGAGAGAGTACATAGTGTATGTCTAATTGATGGAACTACTAAGATTATAAAATAGCTATTCTTAGCACCATTGCAATAATTAACTTCCTAAATTCAATGTTCTGAACAACAGGGTAGACTTGCCAGAAGAAATGCTAGGACATACTTTTCTTTTTCTTTTTTTTTTCATTACTACCGAAAACATGAAGCTTTGATGTAACTGACCGTGATAACAAATTGTAGTTGGCTACAGCTATAATGATACAGAAAAATAATGATCTTCATGAAGAGAAGCACTACATTTACACTGAGGATATTCAGAATTGATTTATAAAATATATTTCTTGCACAGCACCTAAAAATTAAATTTCTATTAAGTACACTCTTTTAGGTTTGGTTTGTTTTTTTTTCTGTGAAATGTTTAATGCTTTTTCTTTTCAACTAGTTAAAATATTTTGGAGTTTTTTTAGAAAAATCTTTGTGTAAAAAACTTACAGTGTCATTCAATGTGTGTTAAAATGAGAATGAAAGGCATTCTTGTTTACATTTGAGAAACTTATAATACGCCTGTGAATGATCTTCAAGGAGAAAACAAAGCTTAATGTACTGTGTATATTCTTTGTTTGGAAGCATTACTTCTAGTCTATTTGCTGGCTTTGTGTTTCATCTGAAAAGTAGTACATCCAGTCACAGATTGTCTCTTTTAGTACTGCTAGTGCAGTGTTGCCATAAAGATTAATGTTTAAAGATATTCTCCATTTTTAAGACACCAGTAATACTTCCTGTGGTCCAGATTTTACTTTTTGCAGTGTATTCAAATATTGACAACACTAAAGACATGAGACATTTAGGGAATTATCTAATACCTATGGTGCTTCTTCTAATATTTATGGTATCTAATACCTCTTTATGTCACACCACATCACACTGTCATTCAAAAATTAAAAGGATATTATTTTATTTCTGTAGACCTCTACTTAGTGTGAGCTGTGGTTAAAAAGCAAACCAGGTGTAAAGTTGCTTTAGAAAGAGGAAGGTCAAGAATACAGAGAGAAGTCTATTGTGTCTACAGAAATTGATGGATCTACATCAACATATGTCATTCAGGGTCACCCACAAGAACAAGAGACTGGGGTAGGATATTGCTCAGTAAGAACTAGTTCAGAGTGTAGTGCAAGACTGGTCAAGTATATGGTAAACTGCTCTGAGGAGTGTCATTTAATAGTCTTAATTTTTTTAATACTTGAAAGTGGAGTAAGAAAAAAATATGAAAAAAGTGAAGGAAATGACTAACAGAAAGAAATAGCTATGCTTAACTATAACCAGAAACATAATATCAAATTAAGTCAGATAAGCCCTTTCCCCTTACTGCAATCAGTCCAAGTCAAATCTAAGCTTTTGGAGTGGACTTATTCTGGTTTTTGTCTGAACTGGTAACTCCTATATTTCATTGATCTGAGTGAGAAATTAAAAACAATCACTCCTCAGTCATAGTTTATTATCCTGAAAGATATAATAATACATTTTTGAAATATAGTAATTATGTGTATTCCTTATCAGTTGTTTCAAGTTTACTTAGCTAGAAAAAAAGCTTTCCCAACTGGTAGCAGCGTGGGCTGGATTAGAATGTAAAGGTGGTACTAAAAAAGCATAGTCTGGAGTTTCTAGAAACCTAGGAAAAATGTAATATACATTCTGTTCCTAGTGAGCTAGTTTTCTCCATTTAAATCCACTGGTTTAATAAACAATTCTTAATAGCATAAAAGGAAGAAAAGAAAAAAAAAAAAAAGCCCTAACAAAGGCACAAACAGAGCAGCATACAATACCTAATTCTCATGCATAACTAATGCTGTTTTGCAGTCTTCTTTGATGAGGCAACTGCTAAGACAGCTGGTTCCTTCCCCCTTCCTATGATAATACCTCACTCACACTTGGGGCTGTCAAATCTTTGCAGATAGGAGACCCAATTTAAGCTGCTCTGCTCCTGTTACCAACTCTTTATCACTCCTCTCACTTCTTCTAATGCCAGGACCTGCCCTGACCAGCTATTTTAGCTTTGCTAACAAGTTTTGTTTCCTTCAGTTGTTAGTAAAAATGTGTCCAGCATTGTAGGGCTAATGCAGTAACCTTCAACGCATGAGAGACTAACAAACAGCCTTTCCTGTTCTCCATCTGTAGAAATATCTAAAGCAAAGACATCTGCCTTTTGTACTGTTCTTTGCTCGTAATTTTTTTAATATCAATGCTAGAAACTCTTGCTCAGTTCATGTTGGCCACCACATCAGGTACACTCTGCAGTTAGTCGGTTTAAACTCCCATATGTTATCACAGTGTAAAAATGTTCTTGGTTCTATGATATGATCATTTTGCTAAGAAAAATGCTTTCTCACAATACAACAATATAGGTAAAATAAACATATTTCAGGCCTGCCCATTTTTCCCTTCGTTTGCCTCTCTGATTTTGAATTTGAGATTTACTTCAGATTTTTAATTATCCATATGTGTCAGTATCCATTTTCTGTCATCTTCAGAAATTTGAAGTGGAAGTGAAACTGAATAAGAGAACAAACCAGAGACATCTAACTGTCTCTAAGTTCAGCTAAAATAAGCAACTTATGTATGTGTTGATAAAATGGCACAATAGCTCTGACTTGATCGAGGACATTTTTTGAAATCGTCATTTAGCATCTTAAACATCACTATATGTCATCAATTTCAGTGCTACCAACAATATAGCCTGAATGAATAACCATATTCCAGGGTGTTTCTGGCTTACAGTCCCATAGTCAGAAGGTACAATCAGATTATGCTTGCAAAAATACAAAATCACATATATGTATTTATATTTACTATAAGGTGGAAGTAGCACTTAAATTTCTTCTAGAGACAGATGTTCATGAGATCAGCACAGCTATTCTATTTTTCTGCTCTGTTCTGTTTTAGTTTTCATGTTCTGTTAACCAGATTTGGAAATACAACCTCAGAAAGGCTTAGAAACAAACTTCAAAGAAAAAGGAAGACTTCTAAAAGTGAGTTTTAAAATGTTACAAGCATCTGGATTTTGATAATATGGAAGCAGGTGGGAAATAAATCAGCATTTTTTTTCAGAATGTGCAGCACCTGCAGCTTACAGGGGATAATATACTTCAGCTCCTATGAGAAATACACTGTAGACTGTTACCATCTTCAAGATGTAATTATAGCCCCTTGTATCAAATGAAATGTTGATTTTACACATTTAGTAGGTTTCTAAAATCCATCATGAAATTTAATCCGGCCACAGATGGACCTGATAAAGCATCAGTAGAAATCAATCAGAAGACTCTCACTGATTTCAGTAAGCTTTGTACTTGACTGTAATTACAATATGCAGATGTGCATCTTTTCATGAAGCAAGTCAGCAGAACAATGAAAGGGTGGAAAGTTAATAATACACTTGAAATTGCAGCATGTGGACCTCTAGGGGTCCCTTCCGACCCAAAACTTTCTATGATTCTATGATTCTATAGCCTGAGCTACTTAGAGTGCTGCACCTTCAGCAAAATCCTGAAAAGCTTCACCTTAAGGAATTATTTTTTCCACTGTGTTCCTTCGTTTTTTTTCAGAAAGCATTTTATGTTTTGTGTTCAAATACTTTCCAATTTGAAGGAATACTGTAATAAACTACCCCATATATAAATACAAACATGGGAACAACGAGTGGAATTTTGAGTCTTCTACAGGCAGTCCTTGTTAGATGTATGATTATGGTGTTATTTATTTGTATAATTTCTTATCTTATCCAACTATAATTCTCTGAGATGTGCATACGAGACATACCACATCAGCAGGTAGGCCATGTATAATAGTCTAACAATATCTTTGTGCCTATCTGGAGTAAATTACAGGGCAGTAACACTGAGTACTCTATGTTATCTCCCTTGAAATTTGGATCTCTGGCACTACATTTTATATTGTCTCCAGAGCACTCAGTAAGGAATGTAAATACAGTCCTTAGTGCATGGCTTATACATTACTTCAGGCAGGTTATTTCACAGGGCAAAAATGGCAAGATATAAAGTGAAGCCAACAAAAATGTATTCAGTATTGCCATCAACGAAGGGAATAGATGTCTTTTTAAATGCTGTTTAAACAAATGGGAAAGGATAAGTGGAATAGTGTGTGAGAGGTGTTGACTCTAAAGGCACTTGGTGTAGTAGAGAAGGTGAAGGAGTCAAAGATGAGGGGACCTGGTTCAACCCTGAACTGCAGACTGACCTGCTCACTTACTAACTGATCATGAATTCAGGAAAGCCTCTAATCCTTTTGTTCTTGAAAAGGGGTGAATGATCATACAATCATAGAAAGGTCTGGGTTGGAAGGGACCTTATAGATCACCTTGTTCTACTGTCCTCTCATTAACAGGGACACCTTCCACTAGACCAGGTTGCTCAAAGCCCCATGACGATGCCTTCGTGAACAATGCCTTCTCCTCTTCTGCAAAAAAAGACATACTATACACATTAATACAGTTCATATTCTGGAATCCTTACCTAGTTGAAGTGCAGAAAAAGAGTTCTTACAACATCCCACAATGGTGAGTAACATCAGTTTTCACAGTTTATTTGATGTTTCAAATTAAGGTCATTTAAATTACATGATGGGGCCAGTTGTTGAGCTTAAATGAGTGGTAAAGGTGAAAACAGATTTTAGAGGTTGCAGTTTCCCAGTTTTAGACCAGATCACTAAATTGTATCAGCAGGTCAAATCTTAGTTACTCAAATTTTTGCTGACATTTACTGTGGGAGTACAGTTCATCCCTTTCTGAACAGTAAATGTTTTCCTGTCCATTCTGACATGCTGCTAACAGCATTTTACCACCAGAAGTCCCTCCATTTTTCCTCTGCATGGGAGCAAAAGCCTATCCATCTGGGAGTTTGTTTAATGACAAGCTGAGTGCCAAGGTGTGTTTTTCAGGGTAGCACAATGTATATAAGGGGTCAGAAGGGAGCAGCTATGTGCTTCAGCTTGCTTTTTAGAAGGCTGGCCATCTGTCTTCCAGCATAATGTATGCATTGAGACAGCTGGACAAAGTATTTCGGAAACATGTGGAAACAACATATGTGCTGTTACAGGTCACTTGGTTACTCATGCCGTGGAACGCCTTGTAATTCCTGCACGCGGACTCGTGCCCTGGAGACAAGTCCATAGTAACTTGCGCCATGGGAAATTAACTGATAGGCAAGGATTCAGCTATGCTTTAATCCAATATTTAGCAATATACTGAGGAAGTGGATAAGTCTGGCAGAAAAAAGTTATCAACAAAAGAACGGGGTGCCAGGTGTAAAGTGAGATGGATGAATAGCTTTGGTCTCTGAGTTGTACTTCTGCAAAACAAACTTTGGATGTAAAGTCTCTTTGCTTTCTTTTTTAACACTGAAGTTTTACTTGTTTTGGAGATTCTCATACGCATTTCTCCAACTGGTATTTCAGAAAGTACTACTGCCAGCTAAATTCCTGCAATTCTATTTTTTTAAAAATATTACTTTTCTGTTCTGGCAAAATGGCATGAACACAGCTTTTATATGTTCTTTTCTTAAAGTATGCCATTAATTTTACTCTAGCAATCTATTACTCACCTTACAAATGTCATACTTCTAATGGTGTGGTGTCCATTTTTTTAACAAATATTTGCAACAGAAAGACTTGTTCACAGAGGAAAATTAATACCAGATATTTTAGTTGTCTGATTCATGCTCTTCATTCTGTCTCATTTCAGGAAGTCTCTAAAGCACGTTGACAAACAGTATGAAATGAGTATCCCACTTGCACACAAAAAAATGCGTGGAAGATCACAACTGCACACTTTATGAACAATCAGATGTACATAAGTTATTTAATGTAATTTAAAAAATGCTGAACATATCATTGAAAAGGAATGGGGATGCTAGTGTAAGGAAAATAAAAAATGAGTCATCACAAATTGTCATTATCTTTAAATATGGGCTTTCTCTAAGTTGCAGAAAGCAGAATATTTATTATATTCTTATCTAACACATATTTTTACTCTATTTCCAATTATTTGCACCTGTTCAGATTTTTTCCAGTCATTTTTCCCAGAGTTTGTCTGGCCTATACCTGTACTGGGTAGGTTGCAAAATCCTTTTCTCCCTCTGAAGTACTCAGTTTGCTTTTGTTTGGTTTCTTGTTTCATCCCTTTTTGTTGTTTCTTCCCTCTGTCAGTTGTTTATCCTGCAATCAGCTGTGATACAATATTGTGCATTTCTAAACTTACAAGTGCCTTTCAATTTGTTTCCTTTAGCTTACTGCATGATTTTTTTACTAAAATTATCATCAGCCTCTCAATACACGGTACAGACTCAATTAAAACTGTTCCCAACTCTGTAACGGCTTATCCACACATTTTCCTTTATATGTGCAAGTAGTCACAATAAGCTCAATAATAGACTTCATAAACCTGAATAAATACATGAGTGCTTGAGAGATTAGAACCTTACCTAGAATTCTTCACGTTGAACAAAGTTGGGTGCAATTGTTTTCTTTGGGAAGAAGGGGGTTTCCTTAACGTTTCATTTGGCTGAAGAAGATAGAAAGGAACTCAAAGAATAATCAGAGGAAAGAACACAGTAAGGTAAGATCTCATAGCAAGTGTAATTTAGGCATTAAGACCGTATGTATAAGCTCCTTAAATAGTTATGTATAAAAGCCTGACAGGAGATGAAACCTTTTTATGTTGGTGCTTGTAAATTGAGGCTGTATCTTCTTTCCTGCTCTCCCACAAAGGAAATGTGCTTCCTGCCCTGCCTCTGGTGTCTTTTTTTAGACTATCAATAATGGAAGCCCTATGGGTTGCTACTGCAATACCCTAGCACAGTGAGAACATTGTGTTATCTAGTGACAACCAATATAAGTGTAATAACTTTTTAATGGCTAAACACACATGCAAACAGCAGGTTCCCTTGTCTCAGGTAATTATTTTTCACAGCTAGATCTAGATCCTGGCTCCTTTTTTGCAGGCTACCACCACACTGAATTAGTGGCTTTCAGTAGTCCATTCACTCGAAATGAGAAAATGTTTCTAGAACTTTTTCTATGGCTGGCATCAGGCAGTCGGTTGTCAGTGATATATGTTTGGCTTTTTTACCTTTTCAGAAAAATCCCTTAAAAATAAAAAATTTAACCGCTTACTTACAAATGTGATGAAAAAATTAAGAATATAATTAGGAGAACATCTTAACCAGTATTCAGATGATGAACTATTTAAATTTTTTAGTTAAAACTAGGACATACAATTGGGAGCATTTTCAATGGTAACAGATCAAGACTGGATCAGTACATCCTCCCGCTAAAGTTGGAAATTCTGTACCATATCCAGGTTTTTCATCTTTAGTTTTAATCCATTATAGAGAACAATGAGGCCATAAACATTCCTGAAATAAGGAGTCTAATAGCGGGGTTTTTCTTCTTTCTTTTCAATGAATTCTGGAACATTGCCTTCACCATCTATTTGAAAGGTCTACTAACATAACACATGAGTATTCCTGCTTGGTTTTAAAGTCTTAATTTGCTTTTCTGTTTTTCTTAACATTATTGCCAAGCATATGCATTCAGAATCTGTATCCCTAATACACGCACATGTGACCTTGCTTTCCCAGGATAAATTAAGAAATCTGCAATTAATTCTAAGAACCATCACTGTTTTCAGAGACTATACCATGGCTTCCAGTCAAACAAATTCCATATCCAGTCAAAGTTACATCTTCTTTTAATAGAAGTCCAAAGATACTATCACTTTGCCAAGAAGGAAAAAAACTCATCCAAAATAAACACGACCAACAAAACAGCAACAAACAAAAAAGCTACCATGAAGAATAGAGTAAAAAGATCTTTCTGCTCAAGTGTGATTTGAAAAATATCTCCAGTTGTACATTGGTCTTACAAAGACAATGCTAAGGAACAATGAGGTCAGTTTTCATCTGACTGCTATCAGTTTAACAGTAGAGTGTCTGCAATTCTCATTATGTCAGGCCAAATCAGAAGTCCATGAAAACAAGTGAAAATCTTCCTTTATGTTCAGTTTGCTTTGAACCAGCTCCTACGCCAATGTAATTAAAGAGAGAAAAGGTCTGATACCTCATAGACAATAATGTCTTTGTTAAACTTCATAAAAGGTATCTATGCTATGTATTTACATTCTCCTCCCAAAGTTTAGGTGCCTAGTTTGAAGGAAGGTCATGAAATTCCTTCTAAGATAAATGTTAATTATTAGTTAGCAGAAATCTTACCTGTCCATGTCTGCACAAGAGTTGAAATATTTGCAGTACATTTCAATTGCAAGATAAGGTGGGCTTCACATTGCTCATACTCTCTGTATTTAACTTTCCTGAGCTTTCTAAGAGAGTTTTGCTGAATTCTTTGAGCATTTATGTTGTTACTTTCAATTTCTCCCTCCAAGATTTCTGAAAAAAATACACAAAAGCATCTGGTGATATCTGTAAAATCTGTATTTTTCCAAAACATAAAATAAGTGTGAGAAGAGCAGTGCAAAGAAAGAAGAAGGCATGTTTAAGTGTTAGCTTCATGGTCTTGTTATCCCTGCTTCTGGGAAAGATTTATTCTAATAAATGGAATTCTGTGTCTCCTTTCTTTTCAGCAGTGAGCAGTGAGTGTTCCCACAAAACCCAAAAGATATTTGGGTTGCCTGAAACCATTAAAGTATTTTAATTTAAACTTCCATTGCTGTATGCATGATGGATTAGTCATGTGCCTCTTGGAAAAAATAAGTGTTGTGAATTTATTCCATTTCACATGGCGTAAGAACACATAACCTTTGAGGATGAAGTACCATATGTTTGGATTGTTTTTCTCTTTAAAAAAAACCCAACATAAAATTATGAAAAACTTAAATGGATTTTGAAATACAGACAGTGGACAGCAGTTTTTGTTCACCCACCAGGCTAGCTGCTAGAATGCAGCAGTGTCATATACTAGGTATAGGTAAATTTACATTTATAATTCTGTCAGTATGCATCTCACACAATCACAGAATCACAGAATCACAGAATCACAGAATCACAGAATAGTAGGGGTTGGAAGGGACCTCTGTGGGTCATCTAGTCCAACCCTCCTGCCAAAGCAGGGTCACCTACAGCAGGCTGCACAGGACCTTGTCCAGG
>Ga0065711_1039731_pt1 | contig 17550 bp, 7 predicted proteins | sample Hoacrofraction12_FD_59098 | JGI IMG/M metagenome (GOLD analysis project Ga0065711, IMG submission 59098) | Hoatzin crop microbial communities from Cojedes, Venezuela - Epithelial fraction 12 v2 (version 2) | ecosystem: Host-associated > Birds > Digestive system > Esophagus > Crop | place... | reverse complement strand
ATTTCCCCTTGGTGAATCCATGCTGACTACTCCTGATAACCTTCTTTTCTTCCACTTGCTTGTTGATGACCTCCAGGATAAGCTGCTCCATCACCTTTCCTGGGATGGAGGTGAGGCTGACTGGCCTGTAATTCCCTGGGTCCTCCTTCTTGCCCTTTTTGAAGATTGGCATGGCAGACTGTTGAAATTTAGAAACCCTTAAAAGCTTGTTAAGAGGAATTGAACAGCATCGTGTGTGTTGCAGGAGTGATACACACCAGGAGTTACTCCTTCACTCCAGCTTGCATCATCGTAATAGGAATATGTATGTGTGTATGTATGAGACAAGGCATACCTAGAGGATTTTTGCTTTGTATGAAAATACCTCATCCAACTACAGTAATGAAAATAATATACCTCACTTTTACTTTATTTCATACTCACTGAAAAAAGTGAGTTACAGGAGGCCAGGGGACCCAGCAGGGAGCAGGGACCAGCGCAAGTAGGTAATAACCGCCTTGCAGAAGAGTGCTGTGGCAAAAACCACGCAAAGAACCTGTGAGCAAGCAGGCAATAAAGCAGCACCTATGAATGAATTGAAAGTACTGAGAAGCAAGCCACCCTTCAAGCTGTTCACACCTCAACCTTCGGTCAGCCATTTAGGACATACTACCACTCCCTATGCTGTTTATACAAAAGCAGAGCAGAGAGCGTGCAAGCGCTGGGGAGATTTCACAGAATATTCACTGCCGTAGAAAGGTGCACCCAAAACTAGTTCACATTTTGCAGGGCTCTTTTCTGCTAGACTAGCAATAAATGTCCACCCCATCCCCCCAGATTGTGCACGCTCTTCTGTTTTTGAACTCCCAGCCTGTATTTTCCTATAACCATACAAGCCAAGCAATTCAACGATGCCCCTATTAAGTTACATGTTTGTGAAACTGAGCCTGGAAAGGGAAATTTCCTAACAATTATAGAAGAGTAGCTGGAAAGATGAATTGATATAACCTGGTCATGACCCATCTATTATTCAGAGGAAGTAATTGGGCAGATAGTGTTACAATCGCTCATACTTCCACACAGGTGCAGCACCATCTGCTTCTGCTCTTTTTTGGCATGGGGCTATTAGGCCTTCAGTCTTAAGTCCCTAATTTAGGTATAGGGTGAAATTAGTAGGGTGAACCTTTATGAACCAAGGGAGACCTGTGTCAAACACATGGAGGAAGAGCAGCAGAAGATTGAAGAAGCCTCATACTAGGCTGTACCTTGCAGACATTTATTTGAAGATTTCTAATAGCCACTTTATCAAACAGCAACTATACTCTTTAAAGCCTCAAAAGCACATTTTTACAGTTGGATAGGGTTCATTGTGTATTGACACTGGGTCTTCACTAAAGGAGATTGTCTCCTCCTCTCATGTCGACATCCAAAGTCAGGGGCAGCAATCTCTAGACCAGCCACAGCTGCCTACCTTCCTACTGATTGCAGAGCTGATGGGTACTGGGTTTTCAGAGGGATACACTGGACTGTTTGGTCTCAAAGCATGGCTATCTGTACTCATTCCTCCTGCACTTCCAGGACTCAGTCTGACCATTAGGTATGGACTTGTTTTGCAAACGATCAGGCTATTTAGGTGTGTGTGTGTGTTTGCTTGTTTTGCTTTTAAACAAAGGCATTATTTCTTCAAAACTCACAGCTCTACAAGTTTCAGGGTCAACACTGGAACTGTTTGAACTTATTCAGTTAATCTTGTACCACTTCTAAGTTAGTATTTTGACAGCAGGAACAATGCCCCATCATGCAATCTCTGGCATTTAATAAATGCTTGCTTTACTCTTTCTGTTTAATTACTGGAGTAATAAATCTCTCCCTTACAATTTATTTAAAGTACCTTTCAAACACACGATCCACACACTACGTTGTACATGCTCAGAGGCCCCACAGCAAAGGCAAGAGCATTCAACTACTGCGTTGCAAACTATCTAGAAAACTCACCCCTCCGACCGATGGTAAAGGGCAGAATATTGCTGTCATTGGTGTTGTTGAAAGTTTACAACAGGGACTCGCCATTAATTTTTTCAACTGGAAGTTTCCACAGGATATCCAAAAGTTGTTTATAGCTTAGATTTAAGTGTTCACCCTGTTGAAATAACTAGTTGGGTGACTTCAGTTAGCAGTAGTACTCTCCAAAGACTGTTTAGCCTGGTTGAAAATAAACCAAAAAAACCACATTTTATAAATTCAGAAATCTTTGTATTGGCCTACTTGGAACCTGTACTCAGAAGCCAACAAAGTTAAACGGAAAGGAATGACTGTCTTACTGATCCAAAAAGGAGTTAATTTTAAACACAGAGGAGCGCCAAAGACTGAAGTCCTTTCTTCCGCTCTGTTTCATTGCAGGATAATACACTATCATAAAATAAATAAAAATAGCATGAACTTGTCTGCTGTGTTTGTTAATACTATATCATAGCATACATCTCAGTCAGGGTTTAAGCTGTCAGATACAGAAGGCAATGTAAGTGTTGCTACTTTTCTTGCGATAGTGGCAAACACTTTCAATAAAGACTGGGTTTCCACATTAGAAAAAATTGTTTGAAGAGAAGTCCCTTCTGCATTCAGCCATCTAGCATTCGTGTTTCTGCTCCAAAATAGGGTATTTCTCCTTTTTTTTTTTTTTTTAATGTATATATAAAGAAAACTATATTTTACAGCACTGCATCCTCAAATCACCATGTTTGTCTGAAACCAATCTGCCAAAAGGATCACTCACTCTGGAAAACACCAAGCAGAAAAATTATGATCATCAAGTCCAAGTCACACCAAGTGAATGGTTCAAATATCTGTTTTCAACAGGCCTTCTGGGAGGTGGAGTCAGACTTGAAGTCATAAATCTTAAATGTGAAAACAAGCGGCTCAGCCCTGGGCGTATGCAATCACTACAATTATATGACTGTCTAGGCAGATAAGTGAAAGTATGAGGGATTTTTTTACTGTTTATACCAGGAATTTCAGGCACTTTCCTTCTCCACTGTAACAGCTGGTGGAGTTGAAGTTCACTACAGGACAGTTTGGAATCTTTCCCGTGGGAGATAAGGTCCTGCGAAATAGCTCTACTTCCAGTGAGAACTGGTAAGTTTCTCTCACAGTTGACTTTGGTATTTTAATGTAATTTTGACTGATCTGGTCGTTTTAAGGCTGACCTTCCTTAGACCTGCCACTCAAGGCACTAATTGATCAGGATCCTCTCTGTCTGCAAAGAAATTACCCTGACTACCAAACACATAGTAAGCCCTTTGCAGGATTAAAATGCAAGACTCTCTCGGCACCAAAGTGTTTCTTCCTCAAGTATCCCCTATCTGAAACAGGAATCTCACAGTTCTGGTGGTGGGAGGAATGGGATATACAAGTCTAACTCACATAAAAACCCACAACCACACAATACCACCACCCCCCTCACACCACGGTCTTTAGTGTTTTTGTTGTATTTTGCTAGTCATACAAAGAGTAATTAAACATTTAAAGAAGTGTTCCAGCTCTGGATTTCCTCACCTGCGCTTGCAGTTTTTATATTGACTTTTAGATGCATTCATGTTGTATAGCACAATTTTAAGCACGCTACCAGCCATAAAGAAAAAGTAACGCCTGGAGTACCGGACAACAGAAGCAAAGATAAAGTTGAGAGGAAGAGACAAGGACGAATCATTTCAGTCCCTAAGGCTTTAAATGCTAATACTTTTTACCTTTGTAGACATCATATTCAGAAGCAGCATCAGAAGAAAACTGAAGGTGTTACTGCTTTGGTCACCACCTAGAAGCGCAGCGTGGGAAGGCAGAGGGAGAGCAGGGAGGGAGAAGAGAAAGCGTGCACAGGCCAAGCTCACCACCTACTGACAGCACTGCTGCCTTGCAGGCGGGTCACTTCAATGTGAGACACGTTATCGTGCCAGGGAGATAAATCATCCAATCCTTTTCCAATAATCATCTTCCAACGTCAGGATTATGCATTCCTTCAGGATTAGGGAAAAAAAAATCAGAGCATTTAATCTGGTGCAGTCAGGTACTTCATACTTTGCTGGTTCCTTCTGCTTGTTATAAAAACACTCAAGAAAAAAACAGTTTATTGAATTTGTGGAAGATTAATTCGCAAGGCCCCTGTTATGATATTGACTAAACTAACAATTTAGATAACTAATAAGTTATATATTATTTGAATCTGAACAGGTTTAAAATTAGTTATTTTGGCATTACTCAACAGAGGCAGGAGTTTTTGCACTGGTGGGACCCTGAAAAACACAGACTAAGAACTCTATGACAGAGGAAGCATCCGCCTACATGAGGGCAAGAGGCCTGGGTGCGCAGCTCTGTGCAGCACCTGGCTGTGAAGGGGTGTCGGGCAAAGTGTGAAGATTCCCTAGAACCTGTCTTTAATTATTCCAGCAGAATACATTGGTTTTTTTCTTTTTTATCTCACTAGATACTTTCCCTCCCTGGACAGCACTGCCATCATTCAAAATAATAAACTTGAGGCATGATCTCTGATGTGGATTATCTACATTTTTATGTTCAGAATAATAAATATCTCCTACAAATAGGACAAGCGTGCTGAAAACTGCCCTTTCAGATGAAGCTCATGCCATCTGCCCTCGTTATTGCAGTACCTTTTCTCCCCAGCCCTGAGAAGCACACCTTCCCCTGCTCCCTCCCTTTCACGCACTACAAAGATCCTCACCATAACCCAGTGCATCCTAGGTTTTGGCCATCCCACCCCTTGCTCTGCTTCTCCGTCCCATCCAAGTTCCATGCTTTCGTTTCAAGGCATTTCATTGCTTGTGCTTCTCAAGGCATCTTACACACTATCAAGGTATTCTCACCCGCATCCAGTGGGCCTGTCATGTCACTATCCAGCAGCCGTTAAATTCTCAAACGCTGTTATGCTTTATCCCTAATCAGTCCAGTTACTTAGCTATGTGATAACAGGATTAATTATGGCTTTTAAAAAAATAATTATTCAAATCCTATCATTTTAGCATGCCAAACAATGCTGTATATTACCTTGTACTTCCCATCCTGTCTTTAGATGGCTATTTTCTACTGCCTTACCCTTAGTTATAGCCTGTTTGGGGTGGGTCATGCGTGCGCACGCTAGCGCAGCAGGGGAACAGTCAGACTAGAGCTCTGGGCCGCCCACTCGTAGGAACTGGGCTGCACGCCTCTCCCAGGTGATGGCTGAACAACAAAATGAAGCAATGGCTCATGCTGAACAGTCAGTAGACAACAAATAACATCTAAATCCTACAACAAGGGACAGAACTAGGAATTGTACTCAAGCAGAAGCTGCTCCCAGTAAGCTTTTGAAATAGAAAGGAATGCATTAGCTGCAACTGGTACAGCACTGAAGAAAGAACAAATAGTGCAGGCATTAGAAACATTCTTTTTAAAGGCAGCATTTTCGTGTTTTACATAGCACCAGGGATAGTTTAGACAGCTCTAAAGTAAAACACAACCACTCTACAAGGGTATGGCTCAACTGATAGGTGCTGTGCAAAGGGATAACTTTGTTTTGGGAATAGTGGCGTTAAATACACTACATGTTAAATAGGAAGCTATATGCTCAGACAACTGATTATTCTGACTCCCCTTCTGCTGATAAAATTTTAAGTTGCTATTCTACAACTCTATTTTCATTCAGCTTCTAACAATTTTAAAAAAACCCTGCTACTGCCAATATCTGTCATGCCTGGAATGTCAGTAATCAGTGTTGTTCTATAACACGTCAGTGCAGTTGGGCTGATACATGCCATAATAAATTTGGACAAAAGGAACATATATGAAATAAAAAGCAGGTCTGCTTGCTCTCTGAATAACTTCAACATGTATCCTACATTACGGCTGAACAAGCTCCACTTACGCTATACTTCTGTGCCCAAGCTCACTAGAAATACTTAAAAAAGAAAAATAACATATTTTTAAAAGAAAGGATAAAACCCCCATTATTTACGCATGTATAGCTACTATGAGAAATTCAACTAAACATGGACATACATAAAAAATGCTGTATTATACATCTATACTTCTAGCTACATATATGCATGTAGACATGTTACATATTTTAGAATATATAAAATGCATTAATATGGAGGTTTATTCTGGTAATATCTACCTCACCAGGCCAATTAGTTTTGGTATTGAAAAGACGAAAATATTTCTCTTGTGTGTCATAAAGAGTGAAACCGATTTAAAGACTTTTCTGTGAAGCAATGTAAGATGCAATGGCTTAACACCATTCCCCGAAACTAAGCTTCTCAGAAAGCAAAAAAGTATTTTCCTTCAGGAGAAAACAGGTCTTGAAAATTAATACGTTTCTCAAGAAGGAAAACAAATGCCCGAACTAGTCCCAAGCGAGTCATTTTGGCACACTGGAAGTGGCATTTGGACATCACCCTTCCCAAGAGAGGGCTCCAGCTTGGGAGCAGGGACGGCTTACCTTAGGGCAGCTCTGGGGCTTTCAGCTCCCGCTGTCCCCCTGGTTCCCAACACAGCTCAGTTTTCCGCAGGTGTTCCTGCAGCGGCATGGGGCAGGCAGCCTCGAAGCATGGCAGCGGCGAGGCACCCCTGTTGCGGTCAGAGCCAGACCCCAAACGTACCCAGCTGCTCTGCAGAGGCAGGCAGCTCATGCAGGGAACAGAATTAACGTAGTTCTTTGCTTCTGGCAGTTACTCTGAAAGCTCACACCTCTGCCTAGCGTTGCGCTGGAGGAACCTGTGTAAGGTCCAGTGTTTGTAATCAGAAGATTCTGGTGTTTTGAATCTTTTCCCCCAGAACAATTTCCCTTCTTGTGCCTCCACCACTTGCAATAAAAGCTCATCTTGAAAACAACTTTAACTTACAAATTTTACTTTAACTTACAAAAAACAACCAAAGAAAAAACCCCCAAATGCACCCAGCAAAAAGTCCACCACTACTTTGAGATAGAGCAACCTGGTGTTACACTTTCTGAAGCCCCTCCAGCTCATGAGCAATTAGCTATTCTGTTGCCATCTCTAAAAGCAGGACTTTCAGTCTGCATGGAAGAGATACCCATTTACTGATGAACATTCTGAGACTAGTTTAATAAAACATAAAGCACATAAAACTGTATCTTTTATTTAAAATAAGCAATACAAAGCTTACAGTTTACTTTGTCAAAATGGCATCTCCGAGAGGTAACAACCAATACACTCACGGGGCGTTAGACTTCCTGAAAGGCAAAGCACATGTGGCAAAAGCAGGAGTGAATAGCATCTATATATCTCAGCAGGTCAACAACAACAACAAAAAAACCACAGAAAAAACCCCAAAAAACAAACCATCAAACTTAACTAGATAAAAATTTTACTTCATGTTGACTCAGCATATTTTCCCCAAACAGTATTCCATGTGAGCTGGCTTAATCTGATGAACTAAATCAATCTGGTTTTCATTTCTGCAGCCAATTTGTTTCCTAAACTATGCACATCCAGTGGCATAAACAAATCCTTATTATAACCACAAAAGCAGGAGCCTCAGTTTCTGTTGTAACTAGCTATTTACGTATGGTTTTTTTCCCACATGCTAGAATTAACTACCAGAAACAGAGGCCATAGTATTGAAATCATGTGTGAAAAAAAAACAACGGAGAAATGAAAGTCTTGCTGACAACACACTTCAGTCTTGGGTCAACACAGGTCTCACTCAAGGTGCTGTGTTTATTTTCCTATCTATAAAGCAGAAATAAGATGCTTGCAGGAACACACCACTAGTCTAGAATAAAGAGCATCACTTCATTATTAATTTCAGCTTTATTTAATGTGTACATTTGTTCATTTAAATGAGGTTCACAAAATGTAAAAATTTTATTATCAGTGTATTTCATACAGAGGTCAACACATAGCTTTATTTTTTATAAGCACATGCGATAAGCTATGGAAAGTCTGTGAAAACATTTCAACAGAAGCTTTTAATCAAATAAATAAGCATGAGAAATCGTGTTTGACTTATAAATTCTGTATATAACTGACTACAAAACATTTCCTGTCACAAAAAAAGTGAAGAAAACTATTTCAAGGCTCTTGAAATCTTACAATTGGACAAGAGTTCCACTGTGCCTCCATTCGAAAGCATGGAAGTGGAAATTGTGCAGAAAAACATTTTAAATAACTGTCCAACTGTTATTGCTGCTTTTCAAAGAACCTGAAAACATACAACGAAAACTCAGAACTCATCAGCCAAATGGACGTATTCAGATCATTACTGCAATTAAAATGCAAAATTTAATTACAAAAGTTTCTTGAAATGTTGTGGGATTTTTTTTAATATGTACATAGGGAACTGTACACAAACAAGGAAATAAAAGTTGCTTAACAAAAGAAAGATAACAGTATACAGTATTTACAGCTTTAATGTCACCCATTGAAGTCCTATCTTTTTGTTTTTAATTGGAACTAAACTGTTACATGAGCATGCAGAACATCCACAACTGAAAGCTGATACTTTTTTTGCAGTGCAGTACAGTCCTGTACAAAGCATAAATCAACTACACGTTAAATCACTCCATCGCTGTTCTTGCTATCTTTGAGCTTCATAACAATGCCTAGGTCACGATCCTTTAGCTTAGGTAACTTCGTCAAGTGAAAATCTGAACATTTATTTCTAACATAAATTTTCAGAAAGTGTTCTAGCCACAAGACACTTTATGGAGAGATACTATGCTGCATTGTGTATGATCTATTGTTTAAGTCATGCTTGATGAAAAACCATGTTGAAGGGCACAATTTTGTCAGTCGACTAACAGATGCTTCTTGACTTTTTCATTTTTAAAGATATTCAGATTCCCTTTTTCCTCTCCTCCTTATTTGTTCAGCCAAATCCAAATGGTTATAACACTGCTTGTATTTGTAAAGCTTATAGTACAGCCGTCGTAGTTATCAATGCAGATGTCAAGTACTGTAGGCTTTTTCTAACTGTAAAATAGGTATCTAGTTGTTTCTGTAAGCATTTCTGAAGAATTATGTGCTACTCTATATATTGCCAAAATCAGGAGTTTAGTTACATAAATACCTGATTATCCTCTAAAATCCCAAAATATTAAGGACATTCGAAACTTCGTTATCTGTATAAAAGTTAAGCACATTTCAAACAAGTAAACTTCCCACCAAGTAATTCTAAAAGATTTTAGATTTTTAGCTCCAGGGGCCTCATCAATATACCTCATATTGATGGGTAAAATCCAGAAACAGATTTTACAATGGCAATATTAAATACCCAAATTAAACGTTAAATGTTAGATCTCAAATCAAAAAGGAATGCCACTGCTGTTAATTATTATTTATTTTATTGAAAATATCTCTTCAGTATTTACTTTGCCTTATAGTTGTCTTTTTTTCAATTTACAAAAGAAGCACAAAAGGACATACTATCCACTCCCTTTAACAACTGACAAATCTTACTAGTATTTGTGCAGTAACTTCTTAAAGCATTCAGTAAGTTCAAGATGAACAATTAGAAGTGGAAAAAAATGCATTCCTGAAAGAAAGTCCTTCTTTAGATCATTACTTCAGAGTATGATTGTTTTTATAACTGCTGTACTGGGAGAACACTCTAAGCAGTAACATATCTTTGCGGACTTTGAGATATCTTTGTGCTTACATTTAAACTTAATGCACAAACTGATTTCAAGCATAACTCTAGGCACAAGTGTGGGAAACCGCATGCTGTCAGGACAAAATCTTTCTCACTTAGATGGTATCAAATGGTATGCACTCAGGTTAAAGTCTGCCTTCTATGACAACTTCATTTTCATCAAAGGATGTGCAGTCAAGTACACAAGCTAGTGTAGCCCAGCTGACAATTTCATTGCTGTAACAGAGTACAGAGTAACTTTCCCACCAATCTAAAGATTGTGGTGGTATCACCAAGGTGTGACCAAAAAATTTACTTTTAATGCTTTATTGGGTTTTCACCTGTGTCAAATTGACTTATACATAAAGAACGCTTATTGCTTCTGAAGCAACAGCTGAAGATTTAAACAGTCTTTTCACCCTGAGCTGCTCCCTATCTAGAGGTTAAAAAAAAGGAAATAATTCAGAAGGTATTCTGTCAATATGTTGACACAGTTGCATGTTAAATTCTGGTAGCACGCAAATAAAGATATGTTCTAGCACTTATATACATGGAGCCTTCCATTATAATTAACAAAATTCAGAATTTCATTTTATCTTAAACTGCTTGGAACTCAATTTGATTGCAGTTGTGATCCTAACAACCAGTGTCCGCATTTTTTCTTCCTTAACTGAAACCTGCTTTTTCATCACAGGAGTATTTCCAGAAACAGAAGAGTAACTGAAAAAATTCTCATGTTCGCAGTTGCTTTTCTAAGCCTTCTTAGAGTAACTTTTTTTTTTGGTGCTGATTCATCCACACTTTGTCAGCTGCACCTAGGAATATTGCGTCTGAAGAAGAAAATTAATTGCTGATGGGGAATTACACATCTATGATATTGAATGGCTATGTACAAAACCATGCAGCTTAATATGCTTATGATATAATATTCAGATTTAATGTGGGAAAGGCATTATTAGAATATGCTTAGTGCATGAAATACAGAAAATAACAATTAGACCAATTCTTACACTTATTAGATCTTAGACTCCATTACAGCCTCCACTCAAATGACATTATGTCTCCCCACCAACAGAATTCAAATGGAAATTGTAACCAAAATAATTACCAACATGTAATATGTTGAAGAGGGAATACTATTTCCTTTAGAGCAATAAAAACAGTGTACTTCAAAAACAGAAAGCTACATTACACAAAATCAGGACTATTCTTTGGTCCATGTTGGTTAAATTATTGGCTTCTTTAAAAAACTGACAACAGCAAACTTGAAGTTATATCAATAGTCATGATACACAGATTAGTTTCATAAACTCAGAACTACCCATGAAACGAGAAACAGTAATGATTTGGAAGAATTTTTTCCTGCTGTACAGCTGGGGTTTCTGAGTCAAAACAAAACTTTTTGATCATGATGATCAATTGGAAGTGTGTGGAATGTTTAAATCTTTAACAAAAGCAGCTTCTAACAAAGGAGCAGAAGCTTCTTCGCATTAAATAGTATATTCAGTATTCCCCCCTCCTCCAAAGACTAAATTGTATTGATGTATTTATTATTTGTTCTTCACTAGAAATTAATCATTAACAGTGCACAGCATGTACCTGGCGACACAATACAGAGACAGACAGAGCTATATGAAGATAACACTATAAGATCCTGTGTGGACATCTGCGCAACGCTGTTTTGTCCAAAGTGAACCAGAGTACCACCAGTGCCACTCATACACAAGATATCTTTGTAGCCTAATAGCAAGGGGAGGAGGGGAGGAAAGGGTGATCTGAAGTAATGTTCTTTTTCTTAGACAAGCTATCTAATTTGTTAGTGTGTGTAAGGTATAGAACACACCCAAAAGCATCACTCATACATATGTATACACACACACACTTATATGCATACACTGCACTTTGGCTAGAGCACCTTATGTTTAATAATGCTGTTCCTAAGGTTGTGGAATGAAACTTTGAAGTTTCACAGATGTAAGGTCACTTACTTGCACTTCCTTTCACTGCTGGAGTTATTATGCAGCAAGTTCATGCTATGATCAAAGAATACTTCAAAGACAGACTATTTTTCCTCATATATCCCTCACAAGAAACAGTTCAAAACAATATTCTGTCAAATACATAACTTTGTCTCTGTTAAGGCATTGTGTTATCTGGCTACGCATTGTCGCCAGGCAATAATGCCATATAAAGCAGAGACAACTAAGCACCTAACAATGTTTTAAAAGTGATTCCAATGATCTATGCAATAAAAATTATTTGGAGGAAGATAACTGAACATTCGCAAAGATGCCCCCTTGTCAAAGGAGGAAAGCTACAACTGCAACGGTTTCATTGGCACTGCAATTAAAATGCAGAATGAAGTTCATCAATAAAAGTTTTGCACATGCATTTCGTAAGTATAGTAGTAGTCTGTTATAGTTAAACTTAGAGAAAGATAGCAAGACATTGACCAGTGGTAGCATAATAACCTTGTACAATAAATAACAATCAGGATGCTCAAAGAAATTCAGAAAATTGGAAGAAGTTTCAGTGTGAGGTAAAGTCATGAGACAATCTAAATTACTGAATACAGCGATTCATAAAATGATTGGTTTTGATGCCACAAGCATTTCCAGGTTGTCCAACAGAAATATACTAATGTCTGTTGAGTAAGACACTATATCAAATAACCAACTTAATTAGAAATTGCAAAAAAAGAACAAGAATGAAGATATGGTAATTTTTTTTTTCAAATTCTCTCCCCTACAAATACATGTAAACAAGGCACGTTAGGAGAAATATCTTCAATTTATTTTTATTATTGTTTGATTTAAATACCTGAAACCAGTTCTCATCATTTAAGACAACGGGGAGAAGTTTAAATTACCTTTTACACATGTAATAATTTCATTATCTACTAAAGTGCAACGATTGTTATGCCAAAAAGAATCTGCAGAAAGTAAAAAAACCCCACAAGCCAAAAAATCCAAACCATGAAAAATAAATATGTTTTTGAAGACATTCAAAATAATGAAAATACATGTATTCAGCCACATTTTAAAGCATTTCAAAGCCAAAATAACACTGAAAAGGTTTAGAAACCTATATTTTACTTTGATCCCTGCAAAGCCCGTAATTTTGTACATTTTTCAAGCCAGACTTAAATACTTTTAAAGAAAAATATTAGCATCCTTAGCACTTCAAAAAAAACCCCAAACAGTTTGTGGAGTAATATAAAGGCAGACAGGTTGATTTATTGTAACATTTTGAAGCTCTAAGCAATATGGCTAGATTGTAAGTTATATTTTAACCATATTCTTTTATCTGTGCAGTAGGTGCCCGTGGTTTCAACAGTCCTGAAAGTGTTTCTGACATCTTAACAGCAAAACGTTTGAGCAATTTTTCTTCGTGTCAGCATTAAAAGTGGACTGCTGAAAAGCATTCAGTTGAGGAAATATAAAAAATTTTCATTATTTCTCACACAGAACTTTGTGCCCTTTAAATTTTGCATTTTGTAAATAATTAGTAATTAGAGTTTAAATTTCTATTCACTCCAAAACATTCACATTTAAGACATTTCACATGCACAACACTACTGTCCCTTTTAAACTAGAAAAGCACAAACTCTACTGAAAGCTAAGTATTTGAAAGTTCCAGGTATCTTAATCTTTCCAAATATACAAAGTGTTCAGGTAGTAAAAACATTAGTGCTGCCCCACTTCCAAACTTTTGGAGGATAGTAGCTATTTCATTAAACTCAACATTTTTGTTAGGTAGAAAATCAGTATATCTCCTTTTTTGTCCCTTTCCCTCATAGGTGTATTCTCTTAAAGTCTGTTAAATTTGTGTGTTCTTTAAAGAATACACGTAGGGTGAAGAGTCCTATCAGTGCTTCAATAAATATAGGGAGCTTATTTGCAAGAAGGAGCCTTTCTGAGGTTTTCGGAAGGGCTGCTAACCATCTGTATGCTTAAGACAAAAAAATTTCAAGGAAAGCATCATTTTCGATTTGTTTGTGCATACACAATAGATTGTACTTAGTACACCTCACACAGTCTCCTTAAACTACTGATTTATGACAAGCTAAAACCAAGAGGAAATGATGTGCTGAGCTTCAGAAAACTGCCATGAGCCATTCTACACACAGTGCTATTGATATCAGGGTTGCTAAAGCTGTTGTTCTTGAACCCCATCAAAATTCATCTACACTTTGAAACTGACCAAACCGTTGTTTGGAATGCTGAATAAGACTATTCAGCATTCAAAGCGACTCTGCTAATAGAAAAGTCAGTTGTCTTGCTATTTTGCCCGAATTTGAGTGTATGTTCATAGCATTTTTCTGTAATTACAGTTTCAAAGCTTACCCAACCAACAGTTAAGAATCCAAGTTTGGCACATACAGCAACATTCAGGAGCACCCCTTAACTTTATTACAACACTGTTAAGAACAATGATCCCATCACCAAGCTTTAACCTGACTGGCAGCTATTCAAGGTGCTTTATGTCATCTTCACACACATGGACTGCACCTTGCCTACGACAGAGGCACATAAGGCGCAGTGCAGAAGTACAACAGTTCTGACACTAGAGGACAGTCTGTTCATTTGACTGAACCTCTAGATTTGTAGTGCAGGTTCCACATAGCTTCCCTTCTCTTGTGCTGGAATTCAAGTTCATAAGCTGAAGAATCTGCTTTCAGGAAGCTTCTCTTCAGATTAAAGATTTCTTAAAACCAGTTGATTTCTTCCCCATTTACATAAGTCTCAAAGTGTTGCAAGAATTCTTGAAAATGAGATAATTAATGTCAGTACTGTCTGTCCAACACCAAAGACAAGAGCTTCTAAGGGAGCCATATTTTTTCCTGCTACTCTGTAAATTCCAGCTACCGCAGCACCTAAGAATCACAAGAAAAACAACGATTAACTCACAGAAATCAAGCCAAGGCTGAAATATACAACAAATTGGTTACTATGTCTATTTATAGATGATTACAAAACACCGTATTACTTCATGGCATTACATAATTACTAGTCTTGCTTGTATTTTTCTAGTTGTTGTGGAAGTCCTTCGGGAATGATTTCCCCAGCTGAACCAGATTAACTTTCCAACATCAGTTTGATATCAGAAAATTGAATTGTGCCATTTCCCTGTAGACATCTTCAAGTCTTTTTTACATTTTTGCCATCTGCTAATTTAAAAAGGTAGCAAAAAAATCCTTTAAAAATTGACCAAGTCCAAAGCATGGTTTAACAGTGCTTGTATCGGCAGGAAGAAGACAACAGCAGTAAAACTGCTAATATCTACAAAATAAGTGTAAACACTTACACATCTATCAGTTCCATTTAATATTTCGGCTGAATAACCTGGTCATCTTGTGTCAGTTTATCTTTGACTTAAACTACCAAATTGTTAACAATTGTTTAGCAAAACATCAAAAAGATCAAAGTATTGCATTATTATCCATGACTGTGCACAAGAGGAACCTTCTAACCAATATGATTAGATTTTGAGCTATAACACATTAAAATTTAAGAGACCTTTTTTCTTGTACAGTTGTGTGCAAATTTCCATTTAAAGTATAACATCAAATGGCCAGGATAAATCAGAAACAAAATACTGTGCTGTAAACAAAGCCAGGTGCTACTGACTCCCTGCTACTGTCTTTCACATGATGAATTAATCAATCACATGCATTTGAAGAACAAAAGTCACAGGGCAAACGGATAGCTGTGATGTCTTGGAGCAAATATCTGAGAAAAAGATCAGTCAAAAAAATAACATGCTAATGATGAATAATATTTTCTGCTCAAACAACTTCTGAGCCTTTTAAGGATACTAAAATATTCTTTTTTGAAAGAAATACAGGCTTGTATACAGCTGTGCCTACAGGTAAAAATGTTATTCAGTCCAACCCTCAAAAGTTCACCTAGAAAGAAGCTTTTATTAAATACTTTGTGAACCAGTAATTTCTATGAAGTGCTTACTTTCATGCAATGAAATACTTACAATGAATAAACATTCAGTATATTCTCCTTTGTTTCAGAATGAATTTTTCCTGAAGACCAAAACCCCAAACTTACAGACCTTCAGTATGTATGGTCTCAGATACTATCTAATCATAACTAAATGCTTTCAGTGATCACAGAGGCTTTTCCAAGGCTCAAAGAAAACTGAAAAGCTATCACCATTTTTTTTAAATAATAGGCAAGTGTTAAAAAGATTAGGAATTTTCTTGGTGTTGCAGTTACTAACAGGAATAGTCTGACAAAGCAATCAAAAACCCATTAGTGACACGGAAATACAGTAAGTCCCAACAGATTTTCTGAAAGTACAATCTGTATTTGAATATAATCCAATATCTTAAAAAAGTAACACCTGATTTTCACAAAAATTTTAGGGAGAGTAGTATTCGTTAATAATCGTGGCCATGGTAGTGTTTACAATCACTATTAATCAAACTATGTGAATAAGTTTGGGGATTTTTTTGTTAGTATTGTTTTAAAAAAAACCAAACAAACAAACTGTAAAGTGTTGTCAGCAGCATCTCACCAGAAGGCTAGCCTTATGGTATTTCACTCAGTTAGCTCGCATAAGATTTTCCATCTGTTCCTTTGACTATCTGCTATCCAAAGCTGAAAGATGTCCTTTAGACTGAGTCCAGTACTGAAATTAAAATTGTTTCAGTGATTGAACTCTCAAAGTTAATTCAAATCAGCCAAACTGGGATATCAGAACTTGATGCTACTAGTTAATCAATAACAGAAATTTTTCTACTTTTGAGAAAACACTGAGGTATTCTGGAAAATATCAATAATAAAAACATAAAAAATTGGCAGTTTGATAATTATGTATTTATACTTGTCAAATAACTGTGTGCAATACAACTTGAAATGCATAACCCAGCACCGTTGGTATAGAGCCAAAGTATAAGACAATAGGCTGCCAATAAGGGAAATGAGAACATGTCACCAAAAAGGACTGTGCTTGCGGAGAGAAAGAACAGACTCTTCTGGGTGAAAAACATCTAAAAGCCTTGCCTCAAACTGCCTGACATTTATGTGTTCATGGTTGTTGTTTTTTGGGGTTTTTTGTTGGTGGTGATGGTTTGGTGGTTTGGGTTTTTGAGGGGGTTTTTTTTGACAGTATCCACTGCTATTTAGTACATTTTTTTAATAACTTTTTTTTTTTTATAACCATTAAGTTCTGTGGTTTTTCAAAGGCTAGAAACTGAGGGGTTTCCGGCTTTTCTAGATATTTGCTATTTCCATTTCTCATTTTCTAATTTTCAATCAGTTTGCTATTTCAATTTCTTAAGCACTGGACCAGGCATATCCAAACCACTAAACACTTCAACTTGCATTCCAGTTTGCAGCACAATAGCTGTTAAAAATCCTCTCTAATATTTTGACACCTTAATTTGTCTTTAGAAGCTCCCCAAAGAATTTCTTTCAGTATGAAACAATCCAGTGCTGTCCAGAAACAAAAATACCCGAAAGTAAAAGTTATTTGGCTAAGCAAATCGCCATGCTCTGCGCAATACCTTTGGGAACAGCACTACAAGTCTACAGTCTAAGCTTAGAGAAATTCTCAGGTGAATTTACACATCAGCAGTACTTCTTACTTGTTAAATGTTTTGACCTGCAAGATTGGATGCCAAAGATACAACTGTGTTGCTCCTCTTTTTATGCATAGATAAAAGACACAAAATACTTTGATTTGAGAAACACTGAACCTGAACCTTCCCCACCACAGAATATTGCAAAAGTATCTGCTTGGATATTCCAGCATCACATCTCCTATCTTCTGTTCTTCAGAAATGCTCCTGCACAATTAACCTTGTAACAGGGCCCACTCATTTTCATCATAGGACAAAAATCAGTATAACATGTAACGTAAGGCATTCAGCTGGTTCCGCCCCACCTTAGCAAAAAAAAAAAAAAAAAAAAAAAA
>Ga0065711_1006373_pt1 | contig 17550 bp, 14 predicted proteins | sample Hoacrofraction12_FD_59098 | JGI IMG/M metagenome (GOLD analysis project Ga0065711, IMG submission 59098) | Hoatzin crop microbial communities from Cojedes, Venezuela - Epithelial fraction 12 v2 (version 2) | ecosystem: Host-associated > Birds > Digestive system > Esophagus > Crop | place... | reverse complement strand
ATATATATATATATATATATATATAAAACGAGCACCTTAGCAACTCCAGCAAGGTTTTCCTGAGGTCACTCTGCTGCTCCTGACCAGAAACATTACCAGAAACACAGCGATGCAATTTGTGACAGCAACAAAATAGGAGAATTTTTCTTGTAGCTGTTTGCAGAACTTTCTACTTTGAAAAATAAAGCTTCAGTTTAGCTTCTCTGTTTTTCTTTCCAGTAAAACTCAAGCTAGAATCCCGGTAGTCCTTGGCACCTGCAACAAACTTGCGTCTGTGCTTATTAGAGAAGGGGAAAAACCGCGGCGGAGCAGACATCAGTGTTGAGCTGCCGATCTTTGTCCAGGTGCATTCACCCTTCCTGAAAGGAGACTGTGCCGATGCGCAAGTAACTGTGGAAAAATGTGTATTATGGTGGTTACAGGAGAAGCTATAAGTGGAGAAAAAGGGACTTCTCTGATTGTCAGGGATCTCTGCTGCTGTGCACAGGGGGAGAAATAGAGGCTTTTAGAAAGATACAGTTTCAGTCAGAGGGAGGGTTCAACTTGAATTGTTATTAACCGGCTCAGTCTTCTGCCCAATTTAGTTTTCTCCGCTGTGAAGAGGAACTCTCCTGTTCCTTGCTGTCTTCGTCATAACATCTACAATCTTTAAGCCTCTTTAAGAGCAGAAGCAGGGAGTTAGTAAGGTCTGACCGGTGTCATGGTGGGCCTGATCTCATCCCACGGCAGCAATGAACAGCTTACACGGAGGAAGCTGTGTCCTGGACAGCTTCTGCTGCTGTGAAGTGTCTCCCTGAAGGAAGGGGTCTGCTGTCCAAGACCGAGCTCTGTGCAAAACTACTCCTAAATGGCATCTTTGTGCTCTTGCTCCTTTTTCTGTGTGTATTAAGCTGGTAGTAAACCTTTTTCTTCAAAGCTGATCTGACACAAGACGCTTGCAGTAGCACGGGCACGCTCCATTTGGAAAAAAACGCTTTTACCAAAAAAACATTGTACAAAGAGCAAATATGTGAAACATGGAAAGATCCTCTATTTTTATTTTATTTTACCTGGCTTAATCTTTCCTCTGTGAGCTTTTATCAGTGCACCTTAAACTAGCAAGGCCCCTGGGCTGGTGAAGAAGGGAAGCTATCCTGCTGGCACCAGGGCTTTTCTGCCTCCGTATCTCCTCCACAATCTGTCAGTCCAGGCTGATATTCTCTGAGCAAAGCTTCTTTTTCCTCCAGACCATAATGCTCATAGTTGGGGATGTTGCACAATCCTGGGGCAGATTTCAGAAAAATCTGAGCTGAGCCATAAGCAGACTGCTCTGGCTAAACATCTTCTTGGTTGTTTGCTCAAGGACTTCTATAGATTGCATTGGTTTGCTTGTCCTTTTTGTCCTTTTGACAAAACCACTGGATGTCACACAGAGAACTTGAGGCTGTATGGTATTTATTGTAAAAATTCTGCTTGGAATTCCTGCGTTCTCTAGAGTATAAAGCAGGGACAGGCATATCCAGCTGTGTAGAACCTCCAGATTATTTCAGAGCTGCTTGGAGCTGCAGCTGCTGAGCCGTCACGGAACCCAGGCTGTTGCAAAGAGCGATGTGGCTGTCTGGTGATGGTGTGGGAGCTGGACAGCCCTGGCATAAAGCACCCTTGGTATTAATACCTCTCAACAGATAGTAATCCTGCTGGAGAGTACTTGGAGATTTTTTTACTCACGGCTGAAGGCAGGTTGTGCACTTTCACAGCTTGTCGTTCATGAAAGGGTGAACCGAAAGACAAGCCAAGTGAGCAGACAAGAGGAGCCCTCACAGCAGCATCTATCAAGGCAGGGGAGGGTGGTGGAAGAGATCTTTACCAGAAGTTTAGAAGTTTCTTCCTCGATAAAACTAGATTCAAAGACAGTCCAGCTCTCCATGACATGCAGCCTGTCTCGAAGAGCAGGCTGGTAAAGAGATCCATTCAGAAGTAAGAGATAGAAAAAACCTAATCTGGAAAAAATTACTCAAAGGAAGACTGTTCCCATTAAAGAGGTTTTTTAATTTAGTTTTTTTAAACTCACAAGCTAAAAGAGAAGTAACACCAGAGCTTTAGGTTTTTATAATTCTCATGAAAACCAATCAAGCTGAGATCATGGGATCATGTTGGGTTTTTTTTTCAATCACTCAAACAAATGCTGTGACTTCACGTTTTATTTAATCGGGGCATCTGCTTGGTGCATTTGCGGTGTTCAGCATTTGGCTGACAGCACCTGTTTGTTTATCCCTGCCATGCTGTCTTCTATCACAGTCCCTTTCTGCTACCACTCACTCAGCAGCATATTGTCAGGCTTGGCACCAATGCTCTGTCTCATTCTGGAACTACAGGAGTGGACGGATCATCTGAGTTTGCTCTTTCCTTGGAGAAAAGCAGTATTATCCCTTCTCACTCTGTCCTGGGAGAACATGAACTCCTTTTGTGAAGCCGTTTTTCTGTATTTTGGAATTTAATACTGATTTTTCAAAGCTAATACATCCAATTGTCACCTGCTAGCTGAACACCATATGACATTTTCCTATTTGCCTATTTCCTAATTGCATTTAATTTAATGTTTAGATTTTAAAAGCTGTTGACTATCCAGGATCTGATATACTACTACACGTTGCTATTTAGCTATCTATCAGCCTAATGAATCAGAGTGCAGGCGATTCAAAATGAGAGATCACATGCATAAATGCCTGTAAATATTCAATGTCTTCTACAAAGCATAATTTTGGGGGTCTTCACCATTCTCTCTGTTCCCTGTGTAACAAACCCCTGATCAGTATCTCTGTGTTTTGAGCGCTACTGTGCTTTTAGGTGTGGGTTTTTCCCTGCCCAGCCCTCATTTCTGGCTTTGACACTTGGTTCTGCCTCTCCCAGAGGCCTCCAGGCTGACAGCTCTGCTGATTGTGTCGAGCCCGGCTCAGCTTCTCCTTTCAGCCGCAGACATGGCCAATTCTCCCACTCACCCAAACAACCACTTCCTTCCTTTTTGTTATTGTTCTCATCAAGACCTGCCTTTCCTCTCGTCTAGGAAATCCCTACATCCAGCCTCCTCTTCAACGAGCATCCTTTTCTTCTCCACCAGCCTGCTTTTCTTCATCCTAACCTGCCATAGTCTCCTGCCCATCAGTTCTGTAGCTCCTTTCAACCCCATTCTCTGTCTCCTCAGCCCCAGGTCCTTCTCCCTTCCTCTTGTTTGCACGTAGCAGGTGGAGGGGCAGCACAACATATATAAACCATGAAAACTGCTGGGAAAGGAGAGCAGAAAGGCAGCCAGGGAAAGGAGAAATATCACAAGTAAGTGATAGCAAATTACACAAAGCTCAAAACACATTAATTGGGTTGACTGAAGAAAAATTACGTGAAAAAGAAGTGGAGGAGTGGTGAAAGGGAAGTGAAGCAACCCAAAATAAAGAGGTACCAAGACCAAGGAAAGAATAAACCTGAGCACAAGAGCAGTGAATCTGTCAGGCCAGGGAACATCCTTTCATTCTGTGTTCATAGCTACCAAGTGCAGCAAGCTCCGGGTCCCTACATGTTCTTTCTCCAGTAAAACGCACACCATATTATGAAAGGAAAATGACCACAGGCACAAAACAGCAACTGAAAGAGGACTCTGAAGGAAAGCATGGCTCTCCCACCCTGCTCTGTATGCCCAGAGCCGCCTAGTTCTGTTCTCTTGACCGGTCAAGTCAGGAAAAGGATGTGGCAAGACAATGGGCCTTTCACCAGCCGTTATCAAGGATCTTCTTGGCCTGTTAAAACAAAAGTGCATTGGTGGGGAGCCGACGCTCGTGGGTTTGTGTACCTGCCGACATGATGCCCGGTTTCTTTAATGCAGAAACAACAAACAGCCTTTGCTGCTCTGCTGAGCTGGAAGCGGCACAAAAGGGCAAAACAGTGTTTCCCTGCCAATTTTCTTCCAAGTTTGACTGCTTTTCCACTACTTTTTTACAATCTACTTCATTAAAGACTGGAAGTGGAAGCAAGGTGTTCTTCCAAACACAGTCTGATCCAGAGCGGGAATCTCCATTCCAGTATGTATCTTCAATAATCTTTCAGCCCATTTTGCACTCTGCTCATTTAAATACAGCATCTTCCCCTGCTGCCACCCACCCAGTATTCATCTTACTCCATTTCACACCCCTGAGTAAATTTTTGAGCACACAGAGTTACTCAAAGCTTTCTCAGTGAGGAGCAAGGTAGAGGGGTTTTAGGACCCTCAGGGAGAAGTTCCTCAACACCTCTTTCATAGTGCCGTCACCTAGGAAGGGGCTCTCTTAAGTCAGCTAACGTGCCCAGGGACCCCACGCCAGCTGCAAGTCCAGTAAGTGCAGCTGAGTCTGTCTGGGCTCAGGACATGAGAAGAGAAGTAGCCGGAGCAGCTTGTTCAGCAGTCTGCAAACCTTTGCAGCAAGCCGTAGGCTCAAACAAGCGCTACAGAGTTGTGGTATTTGGGGGAAGAGAGGGGTTGTCGTGTATGAGATGGCATGCAATGAAGGCAGTTAGAAGCTTTCACCAAACTGGTGTCAAATGGGATGAAAATCAAAACTATATGTGGAAAAAAGGTGAATTGGAAGCCAAGTCCTAGCTTCCAAACAAAATTCCTGGGTTCTGATATATTTTTAAGTTATTTATGTATTTATTTCACATTTTAAATAATTTTTTTTTGGCACCATTTTCTTGGTGTATAACAAATTTTGTGTAGTGGTGGCATAACTACGTAGTTCACCAAACCACGTTTTTTGTATGAAATGTGCAAAAGGAACAGCAAAAACCCCTCTCGCTGATGTTAGAATAGCTATTTGCTGGGGAGCTGCTTGTGAAAGGTGGAGGAATCTGGGAAAAGCCACACCACATTCAGCCTGAAATTTTAGCAGTGATTTGCATCATCCAGAAAGAACCGGTGAATGACGTCTTCCCTTTTCCTTCCTTAGTAACTTTCCTTGTGGAGCAGATCAAAAGGGAGAACCTGTATCTGGAATTAACACTGGGCTTTATCCAAATTTGTTTGGGGTATTAGCTGGTTCACAGTGAATTAGAATGTTCACTTACTCAAGACAAGGAAATAGGCAGCCAAAAGTGGAAAACAGAAAGGAAAAAGAGAAGCAGGGGCAGAAAACAAGAAAATAAAAAAGACTGACTTCATGCAGTAAGACAGCACTGTGTCTTATTTAGCAACATTACAATTTAGTTCCATGACACAGGAATATTAGGGGTTTTTTTTCCCCTCCTATGTATTGAATCTCTAAAGGACAATCTTTAGCAGAGGATTGTGTTCAACTGGAAGCGAGAGAAAGCAGTGTAGTGTAGGGCATAGGTGAGTTTATTCCCCGAAGGCAGACTCTCTTGCTCAGTGATCTGCTGTGGCCTGACAATCCTTGCAGAACAAGACGCTCCTCAAAGCCTGCGGAGGTGCTTTGGTGGAACATTTCTGGGACAGACGGCGACCGTATGCCATCACAGACATGGATGGTCACATATTCATAAGAGTCAGGCTGTCAAAATCAGCCATCAGTCCAAACTCACAACAAAGGCTATTATGTTTTCTTCGTTTTGTTCCACCCCTCATTTCAAAGGATGGAGTATTATTTGCAACCCCGCCTAAATTATTACTGCAAATTAGGAGGAGCTGTGGACATCTCCCCAGATAGCACCCTTTCTTATAATTCCCGAAACTGCAAGTACCAACAGGTTGATATGTCTTAGCAATATTATTTCACCACTTAAACACACACACCAGCTGAAAACTCATTCACTGGAGCTACTGATGACGGAAAATGTAAACCTAAGTGTGACTACATACATAGAATACTTCTTCACAGATGTGCAACATTTAGGTATTAAAGAAACAAGGAGTACTGTGAATATTTGTTGGACCTTCCTATAACCACTCAGTGCTCCTAGAGAATTACTTCCTCTGCTGTATTCTGGACCTCTCGGAGATCAAATGTGACTTCACAGAAATCCCTGGGAACTTTTCTGAAGGTAGAAGGCCTTATCCTGCAAGAGTGTGGGTCCAGCAGGGCCTTCCACACCTCTCAGGGTTGGAAGCTTTCACCTAAGTTTTTCACTCTTCTCTTTCAAACCCAGACAAAAGTTCATTCTGCTCCCGGCTGGTCAGATGTGAGCCAGCTCCAAACCAGTAACGCCATTACTGTACCACTGACCCTGGCTTAGCAAGATGGGTTTGTCTGTGCAAGCCCAAGTACCATGGAGCACATTTTGGAGCAGAGTTGGCTATCTTCCAGCCTGCTTTAGGACTGGATGTGGTGACGTAGGTCTACCTGTTGGACCATAGTCCATGTTGACAATCTGTCAGGGAAGAGAAGGATATTACACTTTGTTGAATCACTGTCTGAACTGCTAAATGATTTATTACATGACAGCTGCCCACCCTCGACGAAAGTGGAGCTACTGAGATTGCCAAGAAATCACTGCTATTGAGTGTACAGCCAAAAAAGTTCACGAGGGCTGCCCTTAAAATAGCAAAATTGGAAAAAAATGCCTTTAAAGTTATTTTCACAAGTTTTTTTATTATTACTTTTTTAATTATGTCTTTCTGTCTGGCCAGCAAAAGTGTCTGGAGTTTTTCCCAGTTTAGAGGTCCTAGTGCACGTCTGTGGGCCTCCAAAAGAAGCCCAAAGGTGAAGAAAACTTCAACTGATCATTCAAGAGAATGGAAAATACTTTCTGGGAGTTGGTAATCCATGTTACCGAAATGATTGCCAGTACTTGTTGACTCTTATTCTCTAGCACTTTTTGGCCGCTGGTGGGACTACCGACCACAAGAGCTCCTGAGCTAGCCAGAGGAAAGGACAGGCGGTCCATAGGTTGCTGGACTGTAGCTGATCCGAGCCAGCACTTTGGAGTATATCTACATTTCTTCATTAATCATTTTTTTTCAAAAGGACTGTATTTACTGACTGTTTTTAGTTCTTGAAATACAGTAGTCATTGAATGCTCTATTGATGACCCCTGCCCAGGAAACCGGATAGGGATCTTCATAAGACTTTAAAGGAGTTAGATGATCAAATCTCATCAAAATTAATGGGATCAAGCACCCACATCCCATTCATGCCTTAAAAAATTCCAGTCCTAAAGACATCAGTGACACCGTGTTTGCTTAGCGTGCTGGTAGGTCAGCAAAAGATGAAAATGATGGCGTGTCTCTAAGAGACTGCAGCGCTAGCATTAAGAAAACCTTGTAGAAGCCATAGTTCTAAGCTCAGGTCAGACAGCAAAGGGGACACTAGAGTAATTCATCACTTGGCAAACCAGTTCAGCATCAACCTTTTCTAAAAGACAAGGGGCCTCTGGTTAACTTTAAACAGTTTGCGGAATGATGTTTCTCTGAAAATGAGTATTTTAATCAGTTTTCTGTGCTGAATTACACCAGTCTATTTGCCAAATTTGTGTCTGTGCACTACTTCCAGACTTTTCAATCAAGCTTCATTGCAAATCCTTTTCTTTACAGACCACTTTGCAACCAGAATGTAGCAGAGATTGTTGTGAAAGAAGGAACGATCAACCTCTGGAGCACCTCGTGAGATTGGTCAGCACCTTACGGGCCTCAGTGAAACTGGGAAAACATAAGCCCACCAGGAATAAAGATTCCCAGACCTCGCTGGCAATCAAGACCTGGTGGATCTTCATCCCAGTGGGTAAGGAAAGACATGCAAGTGGTTCTGCTGAGTGGAGGATTTTCCAGCAGTACAGGGTGACTGGGCTATCAGTCTGTGGGAGCTCTTGTAAGGTGAAACTCTGTCCTTCTGCTGTCTTGCTAGGAGCCAAGTGCTGCCCTTGTACTTTGGGGTAGCTGGTGTCAATACAGCACTCCAGCGTTCGTGATCTAAACCTAGAGGAGGGGAGCACTCCAGCAAGGAAAATGGGAGCTCATGTGTGGAGAGCATGACGTCTCCTCCTAGGGAAACAGTGGCTCTTCAAGGCACGTGCTATAGCAATCTGTGAGCATGTCCTGGCATCACCAGGTTGCTGCAGTCTTCCCTTTCGCTTTCTATAGCAGTTATTTCCCTGAGCTGCTGAAACGCTGTGGAAGAGTTGAATACAGACTGCTGAAAGCAGCAGAAGGCACTCACAGCGTAGGAGAACCGAGCTGGAAACCGTCCTGGTGCGCATACGTGCATGCTGGAGGTGCTGTGCTGCGGAGCGGTGTAAGAGCTGTACGTACGCTGCCAGTTCTTAGGGCTGCTTCACTGCAAAGGCTGTACGGCTTTTGTTTTCTGAGGGCTTGAAGGAGCTGGGGACTCCAGGAGCAACGCAGGGGAAAGAGTAAGGCGTCAAGGAACTCTCCAGTCCCTGGGCAGGTGAGGAGCTGTGAGGCAGGGAGGGCAGACTGCTTTTCAATACATCGGATATGGACTTTTGTTGCTTTTTTTACTAATTCTGCTGCATCCCCCTCGTGAACCTGGCAAGAGCACATCGACTTTCTGAATACATTTTTATTTTTCAGTGCTCCAGACTGAAACCCACGGAAGGGAGAGAGAGAGATGGGGTTTCTGCAGCCTGTCCCAGAGAGGAGCCTATGCAGCATGGAGAACACATCCTAACTTCCAGGATCCATTTCTTCTCTCCCTCTTAAACTTCTGGCCCTCGTTGCCTGAATGGAAATGATTTTATTGGCACAGTCTGCATTTGAAAGCCAATGGTAATACAAAAGCTGTCCTCTGACTGATTTTTTTTTTGATAGAAACACCATTCAGAAGTATGGAGGGAGATGTTTACATCAACAGATATCCTTAGTTTGTAACATGGTGAGTGATTGCAAAACTTAGGACTAACTTTCCAAACCTGTTTAAGTTCTCAAGTGATCATAATACAGTTAACACATCCTTACAGAAAACATGCACAAAAATAAGGAAGTGAATGCTTAAACACGTAATAAATATTTCACTCTCCACAGAATAAATATGCTGTGCTTATCAAGTATAAACCGTGGCCTATTTCTTCACAATCGTAATCATAAATCTGGCTCAGTTGTTGTATACATTCTACTATCTGTGTATTTACTTTTGAAGAATACTGCTGTAAATTTCCAAAAGATAAAGGGATTAGTTTTTTTGGTAGACATTTACAAGTTACTAGTTCTGGGTGATAATAGCAGGAGTACCGTTGGATGGGAAGGTATATAAAAATATATATATGCAACTAAAGTTGCATCTGGGATTGGAAACAGAATATTGATATTGCTTTTAAACTTTCATATATATATATAGAAATTATTGAAGAAAGAACAACATTTTTGGCGTCACAGTTGAAACAGTTGTGTTAAATAGAAATATACCTTTCGTTAAAGTTTAGAAGGGAATAGTGTGTTTTTATTGGTGTGTTGGATGTGTAGGATCTAGGATATGTAACTGCTTGTTACTGTGCTTTCAGGCCCACGGTGGTTGGTGGTGGCGTGGCAGCTCTCTAGCTGTAATTCTTACAAAGCCCACTTTGCTGTAATGTGAGCACGATGCCGGGAGGAGAAGCCAGGCTGTTGGGCTGCCTCTGTGGATTTCATGAGGTTTTGGCTTTGTCAGTCAAGATAATTTGTTGATATTCCTTTAAATTTGATGAACTAACAAGTCTTTTTATGGAGGGTGTTTTCAATCAATGATATTTTAAAAAATGTTTTGTGGTTACAGAGTGAACTGGTGTATTTGCCCTGGTATTACTGAGAATGATGTTTGCTAAACTACCAATAAGCACTAAGGATGCTGACAGTGCCGTTTATACAAGGTGCTGTTAAGATACAAGAGCCCTTATCATGAAGAAGTTATGTGCAAAGAGAAAGATAATGGAGGAAACCATCTATGATTTGTCATGTGTAAGCAGTTGTTTTTAGTTAGCTCCTGCTCGTAATGATAATCATTTGCACGTTAATTGCTTCAAATATCTTACAATGCATTTGGATTTATGTTCACTCTGGAAAAAAGTCAGGAGTGATGTTTCAACCAGGACCATCTGGTTTGCTGTGGATGTTTAAAATTTATATGGGTGGAAAAGCAATTGAAGAAACTCACTGAATGAAAATCTGTCAAGGGACATTAAATGTAAAGCTACCACATCTGCCTGTATGGTGTCCCTCCAGCTCCTTGTAAGCTGGTACAGCATGTAAGGGCACACCATGACATGTTTAATCTCTTATATTCTGCCCCAAGGTCATGCTATTGGCCATTCACAGAGGCTGGACACTGAACTAGAATGCTTCTTTATCAGCTCCTGTATAATGCTAAATGCTTCTGAGACCAGAAATCACACTTGTGATTTGAGGTTCATCTTGATGTTACTGATGGGTTTGAGGGTTTTGTACATTCAATGCGCTTTTTTTGAGATGGCATAATGCTGGTAGCGTCAAAAAAAACAGAGTGGGCAGGGAAGCAAAGCATTTGGTAAGTCACAGTGCCATCTACAGAAGGAACACAGCACCAGCCTGCAAACTGAGGTCTCTGCCTTCAAAACCCTTGTTCTCTACCTTCAACAACCAGTTCACTGTTTTGACCATCAGCTGGAACAAAACGTTAAATCCAACAGAAAACCCTGAGCACTGCACTGCATCTTTAGGCATTACTGAAACCCTCAGAAAACTTGTTCAGCTTTCCCCCCTACTTTCCTTAGACCACATTTTTCTGTCAGTGTTGTCCCAGTCTTGCATTTGTTTTTTTCTAGTGGGCCTCCATTTCCTGGTAACACAGAGCTGCTTGGTGGTGTCAGCTGAGGGCCAAGGGACCCATAAACTTGGCCTTCCCCTTGCCCAGGGGGTGGGCGAGTAAAGGTGGGGCTTTGCATAAGACAGAACGGAGCAAAGTCTTATAATACTCAGTGTGCATGTCCAGTTACCACCCAGTGGCAAAGGCTCTGACTGGGAGGCCAGGGGTCTACCTTCAGCTCCCTATTGTACCTGCAGCTGGTGCTTCTGTATGTTCGGAGCTGGCAACCACCAGCAGACTGGTACGATGTACAGTGAGCTGTACAGCTCTCTCAATTACGGTTTGCGTACAGAAAATGGGTATACATTAAGCCGAGAAGAGATGCTGAGATGTTAACTTCATGATCAGGAGTTATCATGTAACTGGTGGGGCAGAGTCAGATTGAAGTCCCTATTCCAGTGACTATTTCGTTGCTTACAAAGTGGAGGACCACTGTGGGAAGAAAGAGGGAGAACCGTTCGCCATGAAGTGCCAAATAGCCTAATAGTTAAAAGTAGTTAAGCACAGAGGGCTTCGGCACGTGTTTTGGCTGCAGAGCAGGAGATAAAGCCTAGCCAGAGCAGGGACATTACGTAGGGCTGTCTGTCATGTCTCTTTTTTTCCTCTCATTCAAAAGGGTACCCAACATTAGGAGAGTATTCACGGCAAAAGCATTGAGGAGGGGTAAACGCCTCCCTCTTGCCATCACAACACGTTTAACTCCTTTTGGAGTAAAACTGTGCCTAGACCCAGTACGTCCCACCAGCTAGTTGAAGCAATGCCCCACTCAGCTGGCTGGTTTCTGTGCCCCCCAGCCATAAGCCCCTCGCTCCTCCCGTGGTTTTCTAGGGGTCACACTGCCTAACCGAAGGCTGAGGCTTCCCTGAGTGACAGTGTGTGGGAGTGGGGCTTTGCTCTGTGTAGTTTGTTCAAGAAAGTCGGTGGCAGAGCAGGGCATTGAAAGTAAGGCTCTGCTGAGCCAGCCCGACTGCCCAGCCCTCTTGCTTGCTTCTGCCAGTTGGCCACAGCACTGTGGCTTATCACTAAGTGTCCTCGTTGCTTTGGGCAATAACGGCTTTCGTTTGGAAACTCTCTCTCTGACTCGTATAAGTCTGTAGATTTTGTAAAAGAAGACCCAGGACCTAACGTGGTGCCATTTACCATCACTGAGCGTTTTGTCACCAATTTCAGCTGTCTTAGGAGTTGGTTTTACGACCCCGAAGAAACTGGATGAACTGTTCTTAAGCTCAATGAAAGGAATTATTAACTCCAGTTACTTTTATAATGTCTTCTTGCCCAGACTTTCTTCATTCAGACCCTGATTCTGAAGGACATAAGATCAAAAAAGCCAGCTTCACTGTGCAGCTGAATTTCTTGTGCCTACCTACAGCAATGTGCTTCCATTTTCAGCACCGTGAAAAACCTTCTTGCAAAACAACTCAGAGAATATGAAATCAAATGAAAAAAGACAAAAATGCACAGACATTTTTAAAACAATTTAAAGTCTTTCACTACTGAAAACTACTTTTTAAATTTATTTGGTATACACAGAAAATGCTATGTTATCTTTTCAAAAGCCTTAGATGGCTTAGATTTAGGGAAAATATTTTGAACTAGCAGGGAGATTAAAATCTGCCTTCCAGCAGGACTAATTCCTGTGATCTTTGTTCCAGAGAGGTAAAGAAATCGCTGTTAAATCACAGAAGCCTGACTAGCTGAGGTGAGAGTCTAGATGCTGCCATTCCAGAAATACAGACCTGGAGTTCTTTCACCACCGACACCTTTCTTGGCCTGTCATCTAAGTGAACACTCCTTTTTTCTAAATGCCCACCAGCCTGTAGAAAGCAGCCCAGGGTAAGATGGTACACCACAAGAACGAGGGCAGGACAATGAGAACCATTAGCTTTCGCTGAGAGGAGAGCCCGTGGAGTCTCTTGGGCAGAGATATTCTTCGCATGATCGAGGGAAGCTGTCAGCCTTCCAGATAGGGTGGGAACTGAGGGGATATCTGAAGACGAAGACCGTTCTGGAAAACAATCCCCTCACCATCGCACGCCAGCTAAGCTCCAGCACAGCTCGTGCTGCATGGCTGCTGTGAAGGAATGCAGACCGGGGCTGCTTCTGCCCGCCTGTTGTGTCTCATCCTGAAGGCTTCCTGCACGGGCAGACTTAGAGATGTATGAAAATGAGCACTTCTGGGCCACCAGACATCAGTGAAACTTGCAACCGATTCAAGTACAAAAGCTATATGTCAGAATAAAGCACATCTCTATAGCAAAAGACCATTCCAGACCGTGAACATTTTTCAGATCAGCTATAGTTTTAAATGAACCACGGAATGAGAGACTTGTCCATCGGTACTGTGGGCACCAGACCTATGTCTGAATACCATAACCCTGCACTGGCTGTGGTTCGGGAAGCCTTTTCCAGTAGGCCATTCCAATAATTTCTGGTGTCCTTTCCTTTTTCAATGCACAAAGGCCAACTATAACTCCCTACAAGAAATGACAGGAGTTTCAGAGCCATTTTCCAACATTATGGGTGATTTCTTACAAAGTATATGCACATTTTGTAGTATTTGCCGAGGTTTCCTCCAGCTGGATGTCTTACATACACGGGACAGATTTTTAAGGGCACCACTGTGAACCCTTTTGCTTTGTTACGGATTTCACTGTTCATGTTTTATTTGCAAACAAAATACTCAAAAGTGTTTACTTTGCCCCAGACAAGAATGGGTATAAATACATAAACAAGCAAGCGCTGAAAGCCCTTTCTAGTTCCTGCATCTATTTCCCTCATGAAACAGAAGTCATTCTGAAAGCTTCACCGAAAGCTTGCTTTGAAAAAGAGTATTTTTGCAGACTGCTGACTGCGGTACGACATTTACTAAAGAGATGTGGTCACACAATGGTCTGCCTCTGTATTATCTAGGTCACGGGCCAGAATTCTCCTGGGTGCTAACATTTTCAATTAAGTTGAAGTTGTCGGTGCACAGTGGAGCTACTTTCCTCATTAAAGCTGGTCATAAATGGGAATGCTGAGTGCCATGGCTGGTTTAACAGTTTTGGGTTTCATGTGGAGTCAAGGGGAGAAGTCCTGTCCCCCAGGGGCTGGCCGCTCACTCTGCCCTTGCCAAGCGTTAACCCAGTGTTGAAGTTCCCAAATTTGTGCTGCCCACCCCATATATTCACAGTCATTGGTTTTATTAAGTGACTTTGGCAGTGTTCTAGGGGGATACCTGGAGGGGTGCCTTGCAATCATCCATAAAGAACAGTAGCTCAACAAAATATAGTTGATCTCCGTCTCCCTGCACCTACATTGAGGTACCAAGAGCAGAAATTAAACCTTAGAAATCTAAAACCTAGAATTTAAACCCTAGCCTATTCCAGTAGTCAGTGTGTGAAAAACTTTCCCTAAATTCAATGCAGTAACTGATCTTTTCTTTGTTCCTAATCCTTTTCCTCTTACATGGAACAGAAGCTCTATCTATCTCACGCATTTTGAAGAAGTACCATGCAGGATACATTGACTGTGTTTAGCTTTTATGACTTCTTATTTAGACCTGAAGTGTTTACATTATTCTCTATATTATGATGATCCATGTTGTATGCTGCATATTTACACAATGTGGATAGGGTATTAAATCTGTTACATACATAAAAGAAAATAATGAAGCTGTGTCCAGTCAATGATTTTGTTCAGGACAGTGCAAGAAAACCTAAAGATAAATTGTGTGACTGGTTCTGTCCCTCATTGCCGTTCTCTGGAGAGAGCCTTTCCTTCACCTGTTCGCACGCATTGCACATATGAAGTTACTACATGGACGTAACAAGCAGCATACCTTGGCCTGACTGCTAAAGTACTGGAAGGAAGAGTATTGAGACTTTGCCATAAACATGAAGAATAATGTGGGACTGGATAAACCATATCCAACTTGCTATTGGTTTATTTCTTAAGAAGCTTTATAGTGCTTATTTCTTAAGAAGATTTCCAGCAGCATTCTTTGGGAAAAAATCCCCGAGCAGAGGGAAGTTGCTCTGTTGGTGGTCACTGCTGGTGAAAAGTCCAAATATCTCCTGTCTGAGAACAAAGGCAGAGACAGCCCACACAGGTCTGCGCGCTTCTGATACACACAAACGTTATCTATTATATTGCAGTGTGCAAATATGCTAAAAATGTATACTTTATTTATATAAACTCATGTTACTGCTGCAGTAAAAAATACTTGGGAAAGCAGTTGAACTTGTGAACGCTTACACTTCAGACTACAGTTGCATTGTTGAGATTCACATTTTCTGCCTGGTTATAATTTATAAATGTTGGATTTAGTCAGGGAAAGTCTTCATACAGCTTAACTGTAATTTCCTGTGGTAAATGGAGTCTGATGAGTGAGGATATGAAATCTTGGAAAAGTTTAATCATTCTAAGAAGAGCTGTCCTGCTTGATGTAGTAGCATTGGTATAATTTTGTAAGAAGGGTTGGCAGTTTGCTAATTCCCTGTCTAATCCAGAGTGAAAAAATACCAAGTGAGGGGCTTCCCCTTGAAAGCAAATGGATTTTTGCCCTCCTGAGAGGATGGGATCAGGCTCTGAATCTAAGCAGATGTGGAAATATCATCAAGTGTCTGACTAAGGAAATCACTTCAGCCTAGACATAACTTCAACCATGTGCTCAAGCCTAACTGAAGGCTTGATTTCAGTTGAAATCATGGACTAACCATGAGCTGAGGTTCTTCGTAAAATCAGAGGATTAAAAAAACAAACAAATGAAGACCTGCTGGTGGGAGAAATATCTCCCACCATGGAGATTTTGAGCTAATTAATATCTTCCCATGTTTTTTCAGCCTGTCAATGAGCGTGTGGTTCTCTGTTCATGACACAGCAAGCACATTCCCCGCAGGAAACACAGGCAGCAGTCGCAGGCTCTCCTGGGACTGTCTCCTATTACAAGCCTCAGGAGCGGCAGCCATGAGCCATCTACATCCAAACAGCAGCTAAGCGAAGGATTAAACTCAGTGTCTGAGTGACACGTATCCCTGCGGCAGCTGCGGTGTACGGGGCAGGAGAAATGAAGCAACTTCTGTAAAACATGTTGTGCAAGATCCCCAGCTGCTCAACCAGCAGTTTCTCGTTGCCCTGAAACACCGCGCTTTCCCGAAGAGCAACTGTGGGCCTGCAGAGACGCTTTCCTAAACCCTCACAGCCCGACCCACGGCCATGAACATGCACCAGACTGATTCCGAGTATTCTGCCGCCTTTTATAATAGATTCACATGATGTTTTACAGGGAAGGTGGTCGTCACTGCTGCCTGTGCCGATCATTTCTCAAAATGCAGCAGGGGTTACTTTATGACTTGTTGCCAGAGGGTCTTGTTGGGATCCAGAACACTGAAAACCAAGTCCCAAACCATGTCTCATATTTCAGGGAGATCATGTCTGCTCCGTATATAGCATCGGGCTGCATCAGAAAACTCTAATAGCTTCTTTCTGAAGTAGGGAAAAAGTAACCTCCCAGTATCTAACCCCTTCTCTTGCTTTGTTCAGTAAGAATTGATCCTGTCAAATATGTTGTTTATTGGCACGGCTTGGCCTTCAGGTCTGTTGTTCAGTAAAAGGAAAAAGGTTGTTAAAGTCAGAGAAAGTATCGAGGTAGCCAGATGATGATATAATTTTCTCAATAATCTTGTTCCTTCATCAATGCTTCTTCAAAGCATTCCATAAAACCACCAGGAACATGGCCACAACTTTGTCACCTGACTCTACCACATGTCAGAAAGCCTGAATACTGCAACCAGCCCAACCAGCCTCTTTTCTGTAATCCTCCGCAATTCAGATTTATGCATACCCCTCAGCTTGCAGGGTCGCTAAACAGTTTTGTGGAATGGGAGGGGGAAAAGGAGGGAGAAAGTCGTATTTCTTGAGTCATGATGCAATAGAATTCTACTGGAGAAATATCTTGAGGCGTTAGAAGAGAACTCAAGGGACCGTATGTCAATGCTTTTCTCTTTTGCAGACAGACAGGAGTTCACCTGACTCTTCTCCAAGTCAAGGAAGCTGTGGTTAGCCTAACACTGAGCTTTAGCTAATAAGCCACGCTAAGAGGTAGGGTATACTTACTCAGGCCCAAAGCCAAAATAATGTAAATATAAAACTCTGCCTGAAAAAAAAACCACCCCACGTGCAGTTATAAAGTTAGTTTTAATTCCAACTCTGCCATCAATTTCAAGTACCACCTTAGGCGAATCACTGAATCTATGTTTCGGTTCCTTACATGCAAAGTGGGAATGGTAAAACTGCGTTTCTCCCACTCTCCTTACATTAAGAGTGGAAGCTGTTGTGGTAAGGCGTTACCATGCACACGTACAAAGACTTGCAAAGAAAATGCAATTCAGTCTGGCTACGGTGCTGTAAGTAATGATACCCTCTCTGTATGGTATTGAGTGTTCTTAAGGAATGGAATTGACTGTCTTTTTTTTTATGGTACTCTGCTTGAGATGCTAAACCCGCTGACATACCTTTGTCCAGTCTTGCTCCTTCAGTGTCGTGCAGATCTCCTCACTTTTGGATCTTGCTACAGGTCTTGCAATATCAGCTAACCACATCTGAAACTCATCTAAGCAAAAAGTAAATAAGAAATAAGAGATTTAGATTAGATAGCAGGAAGAAATTCTTCACCATGAGGGTGGCGAAACACTGGCACAGATTGCTCAGAGAAGCTGTGGATGCCCCCTCCCTGGCAGTGTTCGAGGCCAGGTTGGATGGAGCTCTGAGCAACCTGGTCTGGTGGAAGATGTCCCTGCTCATGGCAGGGGGGTTGGAACCAGATGATATTTAAGGTCATTTA
>Ga0065711_1009822_pt1 | contig 17551 bp, 28 predicted proteins | sample Hoacrofraction12_FD_59098 | JGI IMG/M metagenome (GOLD analysis project Ga0065711, IMG submission 59098) | Hoatzin crop microbial communities from Cojedes, Venezuela - Epithelial fraction 12 v2 (version 2) | ecosystem: Host-associated > Birds > Digestive system > Esophagus > Crop | place... | reverse complement strand
CACCCACACCCCGCAGCACCCACATCCCGCAGCACCCACACCCCACAGCACCCACACCCCACAGCACCCACATCCCGCAGCACCCACATCCCGCAGCACCCACACCCCACAGCACCCACATCCCGCAGCATCAGCTCAGCTCCTGCTGGCACCGCGGACACCTCGGCCTTGAGGAGCAGCTTCCGCAGCCAAGGGGAAGCTTTGCACAGAATGACTTCAGGATTTGGCCCTGAGCTCCCAGGGATGGGAGCTTGTCTTTATTAAGCAGCAATGATGCCAGTCACAGGGCATTTCCTGGGGATTAATGACTGGCTGGGAGGAGTTAATGACTTGAGATGAATCCAAAAATCCCATTTACCCCAACCGGTGCTGAGTCCCAGCACACGCTTTTGCTCCAAGGTCAGCACCACCATTTTAAGGCAATTTTTAAAATTATTATTAATAAGAATAATAAAGTGTTGGGAATGGATTCTCCTTCCCAGCACGGNNATGCGGCTCGATCGCTGCGGGCAGGCTCTTGGGGAGAATGGNTGCCCATCATATTCAGCCAACGTGTCAAATGGAAGGAGCATCCCTCTCCCTCGGCCCCCTCGGGTGCCCAGCCCTCCCCGCACCTCCTGGGGACAGGAGGGTGTCGGGGACGGTGTCCTCAGCCTCTGCTTGCAGTTCCCAGCCCAGCTGCACTGGGATGGCGATGCTCAGAAGATGCAGGTTTCAAAGCGAAGAGGAGCAGTTGGGCAGAAGGCAACCTGCCGCAGCGTTGTGCCCAGGGTAGGTCAGGATCCGGCCTCTCGCCAATTATCGCCGATAAATGTTTTAGGGTTGTCATGGCGACGAAAAAGCCTGGCTAATCCTCAGGTTTTCTTTCTTCAAAGGGAAGAAAGTTTGCATACCTGACCGCAGGTGCGAGCAGCGCGGCGGGATGCTGGGTCTCTGCGCTGCCAGCCTGCCCACGCCTGCGCACACGCACAGCGACGCTGGAGTCAACGCCAGCCGAATCCGTCCCGGGGAGGGGGAGAGCACCTCGCTGCTGGTCTCCACTGCCGCTCGGCACTGGGCCATCCAACTGCATGGGATTCCAAGGCCAGTCCTCCTTGTTGTGACTGCTGGTTATTTATTTACATGATACCTCTGCCCGCGTCCCTGCCTTCCCCAGCACGGGTGGCGACGGCCAAGAGCAGCACCAGGGTGAAGCTCTGGATGCTGCCCCGGGCTCTGAGAAGACCCCAAATGGGAATGCAGCTTGGGGGTGGGTGCGGCCAACGTGATGCTCAGGGAAAGGGGATCCCAAATACACACACACAGAATGTTCGGGGTTGGAAGGGCCCTCTGTGGGTCACCCAGCCCAACCCCCTGCCCAAGCAGGGTCACCCAGAGCAGGCTGCACAGCACCGCGTCCAGGGCGGTCTTGAATATGTCCAGAGAAGGAGACTCCACAACCTCCCTGGGCAGCCTGGGCCAGGGCTCCGTCACGCTCAGAGGGAAGAAGTTCTTCCTCATTCACCCTGCCCAAGCATCTGCTGTCGGTGGAAACCAGACCCTGGGCAAATCCTGCCCTTGGCCTTCTCCCTCGCTGCAGCCGAACGAGAGCAGTCCCAGCAGGACACTGGGACATCGAGTATCCAGCCCAGCGAGCATCGCCGTCTCCTGGCCAAGGGGAAAGCTCCAGCCAAGTAGCTCTCCTCTCTCTGAAGCCAAAAGGGAACTCGGCACTTTGTGAGCAACTGGGGACCGTCCCTCCCCTCGGTGGGAGCGGTGCTCGTCCCCTAAACCCTGCTGGAAACACAGCACCGCTCGCCTGCCGCAGACGGGAGCCTCTTCAGCTGCTTATCCCACTCTCGCTCCTATTACTGGAAAGTTTTATGGCCACTCACTGTTTGTGATTAATCATTTTGTTTTAATTGCCGCTCCTCCGGCTGGCAGAGGCTCAGCGGGAATTTTATGCCTCTTGGCTGCTTCCCCCAGGTACGTGCCAGGACCGTCTGACTGCGAAGCACCGAGCAGGAGCGGCCCCACGGCAGCGGGCTGCGGGGTGCAGGCTTGGGGGGGGTCTGTGCACCCAGGGTCGGCTGGCGAGCAGCACCCTGACGGAGACCCGATGTGATAACGAGCTTCCTCAGTAATGCAGCTGAATCTGCCCAGCAGCCGCTCTCCCCGGGACCGCTGGCTGCAGCAAGGGATGAGGGAGCTTGGGGATGCTCTGCACCTCCCCGGTGCTCCCCACGGGCGTGACATCCTTCTGCCAAAGGATGAACGGGAACGAAATGCAAGCAGCAGCTTCAGTGAGGGAATAAGAAGCATCTAAGATGGAGCGTGCCCAGGGCAGCACGGGATGCCCCTGCTTCTGCAAACCACGCAGGGCTCGAGCATCGCTCCGCTGTGGGAAACGATGGCATCGGAAAACGTGGTTTTGATTCAAACGACGCTCAGGGTCTGATGGTCAGCTGGGAACCCAGCAGTGCTGCTGGCACCCCGAGGATCACCCGACGTCCTCCCCCGAGGGCCCTGCCCCGTGCTGTCCGGGCCGGTGACCCTGCCTGGCCCCACGCATGCTGGAAGGAGCCAGTGGGGCAGAGACGGCTTTGGCCGGTGCCCCGATGAGCTGCGGCCCGTAAGACCGTGGCCTCGGGCATCCAGAGCACACGGTGAGCATCCTCCAAGTATCCAGCATGTCACCACTTCTCCTGCCTTTCCCAAACCTCTCCCAGGCAGGAGATAAGCGGGGATCTCTGTCCTCTCCTCACAGACGGCTCAGACCCCTGCCTAGCCTGCCAGCTCTGCCAGACCGGCCCAGAGATGGGAGCAATGGACATCTTCACCTTGTCCAGCCCCAGGAGCGGGAGGATCAGTGTCCCAGCTCCCAGTGTCCCCACAGCTCCCACTCGAAGCCAGTCTTGGGGATGAGGACACGCAGCGAGCCTGGAGCTGCGCTGCTGGGAGCGACTCCACAGCCAAAGCAGCAAACCCAAGGAGCAGCAGCAAACACCGGAGTGTGGAAACCAGGCAGCAAATTTAAGTTTGCAGCAAGGTGCCACAGCATTGCCTCCACCCCAGCGAGGCTTCGCCGGGCTCGAGTAGTGTCTTTCTCCCTGGAAGGGTTTTGGTGAGAATTAAAACGGTTTTGCCAGGGAAGTGACTCTGACCCTGGAGGTTTTCCTCCGCAGTGCGGCGTGGGGGGTCTACAGCTGGCTCTGCCTGGGTCCCCCAGCCATGGCCAGCGTAGCCATGTCCCACATGGCCACCGCATCCGTGGCTGCCGCAGGGAGAGCACGGCAGGACACTGCTGCCACGGCTGCCTGCACCTCGCCTGTGCTTTGATGCTGAATAATTGAAAGCTCATGCAACGGCCACAAATATTTAATACCTTGTTCATCAAAAATTTACCCTTGTCAAAGCCATCATTTTGGAGGTCTGACAGGGCTGGAGAGAAGGCAGCGGGGAGGCTCAGAGGGGGCAGCGAGGGGGGATGCTCGGGCCAGAGGGATCGTGAATGAGGGGATGCCGTGGTCCCGCGGGCAGCTGGCTGGGGCAGGGGGCTGCCCCAGTGGTGGGACCCTCCTTGCTGATCACGGGGGGATCAAAAGGCATCTGAGTGTGTTGGTGCCACCATCTCATGCTCATCCCCTCCATCTGCTCTGCTACAACATCCCCTGCCCCGGGGAGGGCATTGCATGAACTCAGCTGCTTCAATCAATTCCCTGTCCCTTGTTCCTGGCTCGAAACCATCCCAGGGCCCTCCGGGACCCGACACGGCGTTGGATGCACACAGACAGCACTGGTGACCACTGCCTGGGCTGGGTGCAGCCCCTTCCAGCACTGGCACAGCCGTGGCGCGGGGCTGGGTGCGAGGGCAGCCCAGCTGCACCCACTCTGATCACTTTTACTCCTCAGCTGCCAAGCAGGCGGTGGGGATGGCTCGGAAGCCTGGAGCCTCCACAGCCACCAGCAGCGATGGCAGAAAGAGATATAAAAGGCCGTCCTACTTAAGAGTGTTTATATAAGGAGGTGTCTCCATGGCAGGATGGGAAGACAGACGGATATTGGAAGTGATGCTTTGAACACCGTCTTCGCAGGGGCTTCCCTGTCGATGGGTGAGGTGGCAACTGGAACCCACTGCAGTGTTTGGGGGTCCCAGCCACCCCCTGCTGCATCCCCATCACATCCCCTTCATGGTCCCACTGTGTTCCCTCTGCAGCAAGAGCTGCCCATGAGGGGGGTCCCACAGACTGGGCTGCCCTTCTGCTGGGGGTGCACAGGTCAGCCAGCTCTTTTCCCTCCCACCTGCTCTCCCAGAGCCTTCTCATCTCCAATTAACACCCTCTTTAATGAAGTTATTTAATGGCCTCTTTGCCTTTAGCTTACTTAGTGCTGTGACCAGCAGGCCAGTCTTTGCTGCTGGATTCAGGGGTGCTGAGCAGAGGAGCTGCACTGCCCGCAGGTGACGCGCTGCCGGAGCCAGGGGGTGGTTTGGGAGGATGCGGGCTGTGGGTGGGTTCCCACCCCGAGCACCCTGCAAGGGGAGCCCAGCAGAGACCAGGGTTCAGGCTCTGCAGAAGCCCCTGCTGCCCCTTCCCCACCCAGCCCCAGTGACCCACTGGGCTGGAAGTGAGCCGGGAGAGAGCGGCACCTCCGCCAGCCATGCGCGGTGCCGGCAGGTTCGCTCCCCTTATGGAAAGGCATGTTGCGAGCGGCTTCGTGGATGTGTTTATTCCTGTCAGCCCTTGGCCAGTGGCAGGGAGCAGGATTAGTCGGTGAGGAGTGGGTACCTGCTGCCAAGTTCCCCTGAGAAGCACATGGGGCTGGCATGGGTGGCCCCAGGCCACAGAAAATAGCTGGTTGGGATATGGGGGGCTCTCATTTGCAAAGGGGGTACAGGGATGGATGCTCTGTGTCGGCTGAGCACCACGTTGGTGTCTGTGCCTTGGCAGGGTGGGTGCCTTCCCCTCCCTCCCAGGGACCTTCAGCTGCTGGGAGGAGCAGAGCTCCGCAGTCACAGCAGCTGCAAATTAACGTGAAGAAAAGGAAAGCGAAATCCCCATAATCACAGGGCTCTGGGAGCGGAGGCTTTGGGAGATGCACCAGATTTCCTCGCAGCTTGGCTCCTCCAACAGCCAGCAGCGGGTGGTGACACGGCCCCAGCTCAGGGCGGGGGGACCAGCAAACGTTCAGCAGCACTGGGAAGGCAGCAGTTGTTGAGGGGATGCCTTCTGAAGGGGGACGGGGCTGGTCTGGGGGTGCACGGAGCTCCACTGGAGACCTGGCACTGAGCTGCGGTGAGTCCTGAGCGTTGCCTTTGCTCGGGTGCAGGCTCCGGCCGTGAGGTTGTGCTCTGCCAGCCCCCGGATCTTCCCAAACGGGCTGCGGGGGATGCTTGGAAGTGCTCGGTCTAATTAAAAGCTGGCTGACGTGGCCGGCAGCCGCTGGTGGAAAAGCGGGTTAATGTCCTGGTGGCCTTAGGGCTGGCTGAGGCACGGGGCCAGCAAAGGCAGCAGGCGGGCAGGGCTGCAGCAGACCTTGCTCCCTCAGCCCCTCCGAGCCTGGCACGAGAGCACAGCAGAGCCTGAATGCTTACTCATTATCATAATTCATTATTATTATTCATCAGGTGGCTCTCTTCTCTGAAAACAGCATGGGTTAGCGGGCACCTTGCACACTGCTGCTGCCCACCCTTCTCCCCTCCATCCGCAGGGCACCCACAGACCCTGCACCCGCTGCCCTTCTGGCCACGCAGCCGTCTGTCTGGCCATGCACTTGTCTCTCTGTCCCTCTGCACGCATCACTCTGCCCACTTTTGTCTGTCTTCTGCCCAACTGCCTTCATCATTCATCGCTTTCCTCGCAGCATCTATTTATCCTTCTCGCTCACCCCCCCATCCACCTGCCCAGGTGCTGGCTTGGAGCTAAGGGGGATGTTTAGGGGATGCTGCTTCCCTGTCCAAGTGCTCTCCTGAGCTTCCCCATGGGTATCCTGGCTGACCTCAGCTACCTCATCACGGCTTGGTCAGGCATTGGTGCAGGCTGCCCCGGGGCAGTGGTGGAGTCACCATGCCTGGAGGGGTTCAAACAGTGTGGAGATGTGGCACTTGGGGACATGGTTTAGCAGGCATGGGGGTATTGGACTGATGGCTGGACTTGGTGATCTCGGAGGTCTTTTCCAGCCTTAATGATTCTGTGATCAGCTGCCAGACAGAAGCAGCACATAGCCCTCCTTTGGAGCTCCCCTAAGGTCTCAGTGACGGATTGCAGAGCCCATCTGCTCCCAGGTCTTCGGCTCAGCCCCGTCCTGGTTCATGATGGCCGGGAAGCATTTGGATGTTGATGAGCTGCTGGGGTAAATGAAGTTTTGTGGGGCTGGCCAGGCTTGGAGCTGCTGCCTTCTGTGGAGATCTATCCCCACGAATAACAGGGCCCAGAGCCACCGGGTCCTTGCCACAGAGCACATCACTGGTGCACTGGTCACCAGTCACTCGGCCTCGAATCGAACCAGTCCCCAGGAGAGCTGGAACTGGTCGGCTGTCCCCAGCATGAGCCACCCAAGCTTCCCCTGTCAACTAGCAATAAACAGCTACTCCTGTTTGGAAGTTGCGTCCCAGTTTCTCTTGCTGTTTACAGTCCTCTACCTTCAAGGGTTTGCTTTGCTCCATTTTTTAATATAATTTCACCAGCCATTAGCCCAGAATGCAGCTCAACTCCTCTATCAATTAACACATTTTTTTTTCCTGAGCATCTCCGTTTGAGAAACCATGGAGCTGCTTCAGCAGCAAAGGCACCGAGGGCTCTGGCCCCTCGCCATGACCTTGCAGTGGTGGAGGGAGCACGGAGCTTGTGCACCACCAAAACAGCCTGGTTATGGTAAAACTGCTGAAAAAGAGCCGTAACTGCACCCTCAACCTGCTGGGAGCCTGGAGCTGCTGCTCCCTGGTCCTGGGGGATGGCCCTGCATCTTTTTCACCTGAAGGCTGGTGATTTCCTGGGTGGGTCTGGCTGTAGGGGGGTTAATTTTTTTTTCCACACGGATTGTATTAGGAGGGAAAATCAAATGCTGAGGCACAGAAACACTTTCACTTCCCTTAAAGCTAATAATAGCACCCGATGCTTTCAGCGGTGACTGCAACCAAAGGCATCCCGTGCCTTAAGCACCCTGCGGTGCGGGAGAGGAGGGTGCTGGGGAGCTGGGGCAACTGAGGCAAACAAGTCCTTAACCTGGTTTAAGGGGGAGTTAGGAAAGGGCTTGTGCTTTTCTCAGACCCTGTCTGTGTCACCCTGCTGCCTCCTGCGAGGCTGGTGATGCCACAGGACAGGGGCCGTTCCCTGTCCCTGCCAGGCGCCAGGTTACACGAGCTGACCCTGCTGGTTTCCAGGCTCCGGGGAGAACATGGTGTCCGGTGGGAAGCCTGGGAGACAGCAGGGTTCCTGCACCCTGGCGCTGGCCCTGGCAAGTGTGCTCCCAACGGCTTGCTGATACCTGGAGATGAGTCAAACCAGCTAGTTCGGAGTAATTGCTTTGGAAGGGTTGTTGGAGTCCCAGCTCCCCTCGGGGCTTGGATGTGGTGAGGAGGAGCAGGCAGCCGGGGACACGGGGCTGGGGTAAGCGGGGACACTGGCTCTGCGTCACGCTGGGTGCAGCTCCTCGGTCTGCAGTGACAGCCCCGGGGCTGGCAGCACCCTCGAGCATCGTCTCTGCAGCACTCCCAGTGCCGTGCAACAACCAACCAAACCGACTTGTCCCAAGGCCAGGTGCTTTCTGCTGGAAACCTCCAGCCTCCGCTGTCCCCTGGCCAGGGACGGAGGCTTTGCCACCACTTTGACGCTCTCTCCATTAGTTCTGAACTGATTAGCCACTCTGCTGCCGCCTTCTCCAAACAGATCATCTGTGACATGTAATGAATGACTCCAGCAATTAATTGCAGGGGTAAGTCCACTCCTAATTAGGAACAGATTTAGGGAATGGGCACTAGGAGAGCTCTTTGGCTGTTGGCTGCCTCTGGTTGAGCATGGGCTGGGGATTACAGCCTGTGGGGCTTTTTAATTAATCATTGAGAAGTTGATTGAGGCTGAGTTAGCGCAATGGAAGAAGAGGGATGGGCAAGTCGTGGAGCTGGAGATGCTGCTGCAGTTCGTGTTGGTGACGTTGGCTGAGGAGCCGGGCTGGATCCAGAAAAGAAGGTGTGAAGGTGGTGGGAGCTGCGGGGTGCCCGGCTGGGCAGAGCTGGGTGCAGGGGAATGAGGCACTTGTCCTCGAAGCCTCCTGTGCTCAGAGCAAAACCAAGCGAGTCCCTGCTCGGAGGCAAGATTGCGATGCCAGAGATGATGCTCGTCCTCCGAGGGCGATCAGCTCAGGGCAGACGATGCTAAGAGACAGCTGGGAAAAAAAAACACCACCCCAAACAAACAGCCTGGAGAAAAAACGGCCGGGGACAGCGCAAGTTTCCGTTAGTGCTGCAGAACATCGGTCACTGGAAAATCTTAGTGGGGAGCAAGAGGGAAGGAACCAGCTTCTGCTTTCTGATAGCGGTTCCTGCCGCGGCCCTGGAGCAGAGGGTGTGTTGGGGAGCGAGTTAGTCATCGTGGGCAGATAGAGCTGCCTGTGCCACGGGCCGCTCCAGCCGCCGCGGAGCCCTTTCCTTTAAAGGAATTGCCTGAATTACGCTGCCGGAGAGGCTGCGCTTCGTCTGGCTCCGTCCAGCGCTGCGGTGCCGTTCGTCAGCTGATACTGAAAGACAAAAACCATCTGATGTGTCCGAAAGATGGACACCAATCTCGTGGGCTGCTGGAGGGGGTCATCTCAGTTCTGCGGCTGCTTTGTTTCCTGTTGGTTGGCTCTAGGATTTGGGTTGAAAGCCACGTTCCCAATCCCCGCTCAGGTCAGCTGGAGGAGGAAGAGGCTGATTGCTGGGGCTGTGGGCAGGGATGGAAGCAGGAGGGCAGGACAAATGGGAGGAAGGGTGTTCGAGGGGGACAACAACAAAGGAAAAGTGATGGGGCTGTGAGCCTGGCAGGGCTGGAGGGCTTGAGTCTTCCGGGCCCCTCCTTGGTGGCACACAGGCATCTCCACCTCCTCTCCCTGCTGCAGGCATCTCCTTGCCTTGGTTCCTCCTGCTGCTGGGTTTGCATGGGCAGGGCTGAGCCCCCACCTGATGCCGTGGTGGATCCCGTGGACTGCGTCAGTCCTTTTCCTCCTCCCCATCTGCTCGTGGTGTTGCCCAGGGCTAACGACTGAAAGGAGAGCCTGTTCTTCAGACCCAACGCCTGGGTGATGATATCTGCAGCCAATTTCCAGCTCGCCAGAGCAGAACAATTTCTGTCAAGCTCAGTAAAGAGCGCAAAGGCTCCGCTCCCCAAAGGTTACGCTCCCGTGCAGACAATTGCAGGCGCTTGGCTCCCTCCTTCCTCTGCAAACCATGGGCTTAATGTATTTACAAATATGCGTATAAAGCTCCACGGCTGCCAGACCACGCAGCCCTGGCAACTGCTGCACCAGTCAGCCGAGCACACAAGCGTCCCGGCCATGGGCTGGCCTCCGTGCCTCCGAACGCCTCGCCCGGATCCATGCACCCTGACATAGAAACGCACAGCGTCGCAGCCCTGCGCAGAGGCGTGCGGGTTTGGGCGCAGCCGTGTGCTCGCTCTTGGGGAGGGATGCTCACCCACCCTCCTGCCTACACACCCTGTTGGCTTCCTTCTCCAAAGCAAATGCTGGTGGTTGGTTTTCTTTCGCTGGGACCTCTGCTCTGGACTCATACATTCACATTCCTTCATGCATGCGATGTGTCATGCATGACCCGGGTTCACCGTGAGCTGCCAGGGACACTGCTGGCTGGCGAGGCCAGCCTAGCCCTTGGCATCTGTTAGCTGTTTGCTCCTCCGGAGCCTGGGGTGTGCCAGCCTTTGGGCCTCCCAGCATCGCTCAGGGTGCTTTTTTGTCGCTTGTCGCGTCCCACATGGAGCAAACTGGGGCTGGCAGAGGGAAAAAAACAGGGAAGCAAGAGAACATATTGGTGCCACTGGAAATTAAGGGCAGGTTCACACGTCACAGCCGAGGAGCGGATCAGCCATCTCGGCAGTCAGCGGGGAAATAAGTTGCTGGCGTCACAGCTGATGTGCGACACATGCACGCCTTGCAGAAGCGGTACATCTGTGCCATATTTGCAGCACAAGTTATTCCAGCTCATGTGGTAGTACTAGGCCTTGCAGTGTTCGGTTTGTCAGCTTTTGGGATTCGGGGCAATTCTGCACCCCACCTTGTGCTGCGGGGCTGGCTGTGCCGTGGGGTCTCGCACTTAGAAAGTGTTGGTGACTGGGAGGTTGGGTCTGGTTTGGGGGCAGCAGAGCCTCTGGCATCCTCCGGCTTTGGGGACCCTGGTGTTAAGGCTGGGGTGCCACCCCGACCCCGCTGCTCGCTCACACGGGTGCCTGAGGACCGAGCTCAGCGTCAGGTGAGGATGGCTGGGTGAGATCCAGGCCAGGCATTTCGAGCCTGACCGTCACTGTGCCGTGTGTCAGGGCAGTGCCTTACCCAGCAGGTGGGTGGGAGGCCCACGTCGCCTTTCCAACCAAGGCAGGCATCCAGCTTTCCAAGTCTGGTGTGCCTGGTCGCTGAGCTTGGTGTCTGCAGGGCTGTAGAGACAAGGTCTGCTCTCAGTTTGGTGGGGATGCACGAGACAGAGCTGGGGAAGGTGCCCTCACCTGTACAGTGGCTGTCACCCAAATTTCCAGCTCCCCCAGCACACCCCATCAGGTGCCCCGTGCCTTGGCTGCTTTCCGTTGAATCTCCACGCTTTTGCCCGGTGCATCAGCAACGGTCACGGCTCCAGCCAGCCCGGCCCTGCTGCTGGCTCTCCTTCCTTCCGTGATTTGCAGATGCCGTGAGCTTCATCTCTCCCTGTCATGACTCATTTCTTTCTCACTGAGGCTTTAATTTTTAAAGAGGCACTCTTAGGCGCAGAGGTTTTAATACCTGCAGAGGCTCCCAGCAGGTGCTACTGAGCTTTTTCCAGTCCATGTGGATGGGGATATGGGAGGGGAGGTGGCTGGGGCCAGTGGCACCCAGGACCAAGATGGGACAGATACCTGGCAGATGGAGACCAGGCTTGGAGCTGGCAACAGGGGTCCTACACTTTCTGCAGGATTGTCCCTCTGCTCAGCCCATGGAGGAAGGAGGCAGAGAGCTGGGGGATGTCCCTGCCACTGCAAGGTGCCTGGGATGGCTGAGCTGAGAGCTGTGAGGGAAAGAGCAAACATTTTGGCCTCAGGAGGATTCCCCCGGGCATTCCACAGGCTGCAGTTTCTGATAAGCCACAGCCTCCCACGCTGGCTTCGGTCGGCTCCAGGGACGGAGCAGGTCGGGGAGGGTGGGGAATGGCCTTGACCTCCCTCGGCGCCAGCTCTGCTGATGCTCTCCTGGGGAGGAGACAGAGCTGCCTCCGGGCAAGCATCTGCTCTCCGCGGAGGACAGAGCGGGTTGCTGCTCTGGTCTTACCACAGGGGCCAAGGGTGATGTTGGCTGGAGGGCTGGTTCCTCACTCCCTTCCCACCGGGGTGAGGAGGGGCAGGAGGTGAGGGAGGGGGCGAGGTGCAGCCAGCCCAGCACCCGGGTCTGTTTGCCGCTCTGTGCGTAGTGGAGCCGGTGTTTGGATAGCGACAGGAGGGGTTGCCAGCTGGTGTTTGCTCTACGTGTTGGCTTTGTGAATGTCAGGGTGAGAGGTGAGGCGGTGTGATCGTGCTCCCTGGGCTGCAGCAGGAGCCATGCTGGGATCCTGCCCGCCAGCAGCTGGGATAAGCGTTTACGGGGTGCAGCGTGCTGGTCGGTGACTTGGCTGGCCGCAGGTCACCCCCCCTTTGCAGCCCTGGCGTGGAGGCGGGTTGTCCCCAAGCCCCCAGACCAGCACCTGCGGCAGAGAGCCCGAGCACGGGGCTGTTCACGCTGCCACGACCTGCACAACGCTCGGGCTGCAAAGCACGGCCCTGGCAAGGAGCTCCCAGCTGGGAGCACTTCCAGCCCCACCTGCGGGGTTCCTTGGGGTTTTCCCGGTAAATATTTGCACTCCGTGTTTCCAGAGGAATTGCCGGTGCCTGTCCCTGACCCAGCACTCTGCCCGCGGCACCCGGCAGAGGTAGGTCATCACCACCAACTCATCCTTGCACCCTCCAAAGCAAATGGAAAACTGCCCGTCCCCAGCACCCAGGGACCGTCCCAAGCCCTTCCGGCTGTGGGTGCGAGCATGTGCTCCTCCAGAAAAGTTTCTCCTCTGTTTATGTGATTAATTCCTCCCTCCCACCACGGACGCCCGCAACCACATCTATATCCGTGGCTCCCCACTCCTCCTCAGCTGTAAAATATTTATACCCCCCTACATTAGGGCTCTTCTTTCTCCTCGCCTTTTTTCTTCTTTCATGCCTTCCACCCGGGCTCCCCAGCTCTGCTGAGCCATGCCGCACCAGGAACCGCTTCATTTTAATATAACTCAGGGAGCGGAGAAGCTGTGAGGAATAATTTAGATTTTGCTCAGGGAATGCAATGCTTTTTTTAATTGCACTCATCTGCAGCTTCTTAGCGATGTATTATTGACGGTTATTATTCAAATAAAATAGTCATTTCTTTTTGTTTTCATGTGGACCCAGTTGCCAGTGTTTATGGTTTTCTCTTCTGCATCTTCCTCCATTTTGGGAACAGGACACCTTCCCATCTTCTACTTTTTCAACCCACCTTTGTCACCTCTCTCCCCCTCACGGTGGGTGTTCGCAGGGGTTCAGCTCACGCTGGCTTTGCCCTGTGGCATCAGCACCAGCAAAATACAAGCGATGCCTCTTGATTGTATTCCCTGGGGACCTACAAGCAGCCTTAATGTAGGGTTAGGGGAGACATCGCCTTTTTGGCAACAGGACGCTGGTGCCTGACTTGGCGCAGCGAAGCAGGTGGGAGCGGAGGAGGTGGATGTCTGCAGGCTTGGAGTGGCTTTGCTGCGGTGATGCCAGCCCTGCCCGGGCTCCACGGTGGCACGGTGACCTGCGGCCGCTCTCCCTGTGTGCTCACTGATGCTTTGGGCTCCAAAAGCAGGTTTCTGGGAGCAGAAGTGTGAGCCGGGCTGAAGGGAGAAGCACCTTCCTCTTGGAGGGGTTATGGAGGGGCAGCGAGAGGGCACAAATACCCCCGAAAAGGGACAGGCTGGGGTTAACCCTGTCCTTGCAGCCATGTTCCTATCCCTGGCACCACGGCCTCACGTGGGCTCTGCAGCATCCCCATGCTGGGTACCACAGCACCGAGGCTGCCACCGACAGCATCTCCAGCCCCGGNGAAGAGCCCTCCGGCACCAGCCTGGCTTTTCCCCCACCTCATCTCTGGAAGGAAGGCACCAAAGTAGGACTCGGGAGCCCGGGTGCTCCTCCGCCTCCCCAGCTCCGGGACTGACAGCTTGCGAGCGATGGAGAGCGGCTCTCCCGCGCTGTCACTTCTCTCTCCTCTCTTTCAGCACTACCCACCGCGTTGTCACTCCCGGCAGCAGGGACTTTCCTCAGTCCCACTAAGGTCCCGGAGGTGTTACCGTGATGCAAACACCGAGTACAAGGTTCCTCCTTGATGTGAGGAATGAAACGAGGTCGGAATTGGAGGGGAAAAATGTTCATTTTGGGATGGAGCTGAGGATGTAGCTATTTCTCCCACCGGAGGAGACCGGGGGGGTCCCCCAGCTCTCAAGGTGGGGGGGAGCATCTGCATTGCCCTGTCCAGCGTTCCCTGGTGGGGTGCTCCATGGAGAAGGAGGGAGCTCCACCACACCAGAAGCCCCGGTGAGGCTTCATCGCCCCGCTGCGACACAGCATCCCCCCTCACCACGGGTGCTTGGGAAGAAGCAGTTCAGAGGCTTTTCCTCAGCTATTGCAAATATTAGGGGTTTAATAACAGGCACTAATAGATTTAGAGCCTGTCAGGGCTCCAGCTCCAAATGGGAACGTGTAGGGGTGGGGAAAGGAAAAGCGCCGTCAGTCACAGGGCTCCCGGGGAAAACACAGCGTGTCTGTCAGCTCACACGCAGCTGGGTGACGAATTCCTTAGGTGAGCGAGCAATTTTGCCTCCTAATTACATTCATAAAGCAAAACTGGGCCCAAATTCCTCCTCTTCTGTTTTGCTTTTTATTTGCAGCCCCTCTCCCTCAAAGAAGTAGCTGCTTAATTAGAAATTAACAGGGTTGTTAAAGTAATTGAGAGCAGCAACTGTCTAGGAGAGGTTTCTTAGCAATAGCATGGCAATGAGTTTATTGGCAATCCCATGGCTCTGGGATTTTTCTGTGGCTGCAAAGCTGTGGGGAGCTGCCCCAGAGCAAGGGGAAAGCCCAGAATCAAGTGAGGCAAAAGGCAAAGAGGGGAATTGGTGCGGCTGCGATGGGACCCTTCCCACCGGCAGCGCCCACGCTGCTCTCCTTGTTCTGGGCACGAGTCTGAGCCTTGCGAACCGGCATCTGCGGGTGCCGAAGCTCAGCAGCACTCGGGGAGGGGAAGAAGCGACAGAAATAAACCCCCAAACTCCTTTTGCACCAGCCCCACGCAGCCGCCGGCATCGCCTGGGAGCATCTCCGGCAGCCCTGCCTCCCCGCTGGGACCCCGCGAGACCCCTGCCCTGCCCCGCAGGAGGGGTCCTCGGAGCAGCGGGACTCCCCAGCAGCCCCTGGCATTTCCAACAAAGCCTCTCCCGCAGCAGCGATCGGGGGTTTATTTATCCCCGAGCGCTGAAAGTCGAATCGCTGGTGCTCGCTCTCCCTATATTTAGCCCTTGAATGGAGAGAGATTTCACAGACGCCCGGCGCTGCCTTGTGCTTAAGAGTCAGTGTTTCCATTAGAAACCCTGGGGGTCCAATCCTGCGCTCTGCTACCCGGCACCGTGACAAAAATCTTCCCCGTCGATTCCAGCGGAGCGACGCTGCATTTGTACCCGCGGGGATGAGATCAGGATCTGGCCTCGGGTTTTGATGGGTTTGTAACGTGGCTGATACAACTTGGCTGATTCAATTCATTTTGGGCTAAAACTCCACCTACAAGTTCCCAGCCTGGGAGACATTAAAGGCAAATTATTACAAAGTTTCACGCTGGTTTTAAAGGGAAATCATCGGTTAAGACTGATTTTTACAGAAGAACCTGGTGGACTGATCTTTTCTATTTTGGGGTTATTTATTTTATGTCGCCGCTGGTCTCTTTTAGGCCAGACACTGCTCAGGCCAGGGACTGCTGTCTGCTGCGCTCACAGAGCACCCAGCAGAAAACCTGGAGAAGAAAAGAGGTACCAAAATACGGATAACAGCTGAGGTTCCCATCGCAGCAGGGCTCCCTGCAGGGCTTCGGTCCCTGATGGTGGGCTCCGACGCTGCTGGTCACTGTGGGAGCCTTTGCTCCTTTTCTGAAGCAGCAGAAATCACCTGCAGAGAGGTGTGGGAGGAAGATGCCTCCCGGGACGGGATGGGGCTCCGGCCCCTCTCCTGCCACGACCCTGCCTGCTTGCAACAGGCGTCAAGTGCAAAGTGATGGCAAAGAAGGGACAGCGGCAGGGAGCACCGCTCCCTGCATCCCTCCCTTGTCCGGAGCCTCTCCTGGCTGCATCCCAGTGTGAAAGCTGATGTGCTCCCCACAGCCGCGTGCCCGGCACGGAGCTGGACCCGCACGTGTGGCCGGAGCTGGTCCTGGGCGAACGTCAAGGGACAAATGAATATCCTGCCATCGTCCGAGGTGAGCGGGGAGGCCGAAGGCACAAGCACAAAGCAGCGGAGCAGCCCTGCAGAGGCTTGAGATCCAGCGTCTCGCTCGGAGCTCGCCCGTGGGTGCTTGCCAAGAGCCAGAGGAGAAGCAGCCTGACCCTGCTGCCACCCCCGTGGCTGCGGACACTCCCGGGAGGTCCCTTCCCGCAGCTCGGGAGTCCCTCGCAGGGAGCTTTGCTGGCTCAAGGCTTGCTGCCTGCTGCCTCCTCTTCTGGCTGCAGAAGGGCAGAGCATCATCTGTACGTACACGAGTACGGGGACAGCCCCGTCACCCCTCCAGCGACGGCAAAGCCTCGCATCTCCCAGCAGCAGGACGGTGAGAGCAGATGGCCCCACGACGATGGGATGGAGCAGGACGGGTGGCACCAGCAAGCAGAGCAGAGGCACGATCCTAATTTAGATGGGCAGCAGCCACGGGCCCAGATGACCCCAAAATACTCCACGGAGGAGCTTTCCGCTTGCTCTGCCTCACTCCGCTGTGGCGTGTGGGGATGCGTCGGTGCAAGCAGGGTCCGACTGCTCGTTCAGGAACGATGGTCCTGCTCCCGCTCCAGCCAGGTTTTTGACTTTTCCTCCATGTGCTTTTCCTTAAATGTAAAATGGAAGGGGCTTTCAGCCTCAGTGTTTATGGTTGCTCTCCCCGTAATGGAAACACACCAGGCGGGAGCTGCTAAGCACCAGCTCTGTAATTGCAGGCTGCCACTGGATGGGAAGCACATTTTTCAAATGGATTTTGGCTAGTTCCTTCAGCGGCGAGTGCCCGGGCTGTAAAATCTGCCTTTCCCCCTTCCAGCCCAAGCCCAAGGAGGCTGCGAATTCTCAGCATTTCTGAGAGCTCGAACTGCCCTGTTAACAACAGGTTCCCCCAGGCAGGAAGGCTGATTTCCTTTCAGGAGTCCAAATCCAGATGGTCAGAGATTCCTTCCAAGCTCAAAAAACCTGTTTTAAGAGGCTATTATGTCTCAATAGCAGTTTTGCGTCCCGGCCCACTGGAAGCACTGTCTGCACCGCCATCTATTTTCAAGCTGTTCGGCAGTCACCGAGACCCGCCGTGGTCAGCGCCGTCTGCTTTTTATTTCGCTGGAGGGGAGCTGGGCACCAGCTAAAAGCTGTGTGTTTATTCCCACTTTCTGTAGCGGACCCAAGCCGTGGAGCCAAGAAACGGAAGATGCCCAAGCTTGCTTCGAGATAACGAGGTTTGCTCCGGTCATGAGAGTCTCCAGCCCTGGAGTTTTTTTATGTGAAGACGGCACAATGCCAACTGACTCCCCAGGAAAATGCCAGAGGACCCCACCACTGGAGATGAGCAAGGAGCTACCAGCCCAGGCCCCTTTCCTCCCCTCCGCGGCAAAGCACAGGAGCAGGTTGATGCCTTCTGTGCTACAAACTACTGAAAGACCTGGACGGGCTGGAGAGTTGGGCAGAGAGGAACCTGATGAAATTCAACAAGGGCAAGTGCAGGGTCCTGCACCTGGGGAGGAGCAACCCCATGTACCAGTACAGGCTGGGGCGGACCTGCTGGAGAGCAGCTCTGTGCAGAGGGACCTGGATGTGCTGGGGGATGACAACTTGACAATGAGCCAGCAGTGTGCCCTGGTTGCCAAGAAAGCTAATAGGATCCTGGGGTTCCTCAAGAGGAGTGTGGCCAGCAGGTCGAGGGAGGTTCTCCTTCCCATCTACACTGCCCTAGTGAGGCCCCATCTGCAGTGCTGTGTCCAGTTCTGGGCTCCCCAGTTCAAGAAAGATGAGGAGCTACTGGAGAGAGTCCAGTGGAGGGCTACAAGGATGGTGAGGGCACTGGAGCATCTCTC
>Ga0065711_1008548_pt1 | contig 17551 bp, 10 predicted proteins | sample Hoacrofraction12_FD_59098 | JGI IMG/M metagenome (GOLD analysis project Ga0065711, IMG submission 59098) | Hoatzin crop microbial communities from Cojedes, Venezuela - Epithelial fraction 12 v2 (version 2) | ecosystem: Host-associated > Birds > Digestive system > Esophagus > Crop | place... | reverse complement strand
CCCCCCCCCCCGGCTCACAAAAAGGTCCTACCGGAACAAAGTGTGATTACATCAGGATATGTTTCTAACAACTCGGTACTTATTTCCAAATAACTAGAAGAAAAGAGAAAAGAGAATAGCACTGGGCTAGCAATCAGCCTGATTGACTTCCTGAATAAAAAACTCTTTTCTACTCTTGTGATGATGATAACCTTTTTATAGACACACTTTACAAAATACTTTTAATCCTTAAAATACGGAGTGAGTGGTTTTATCCCCTGCTAATTACCTTAATCTAATCTGTTAAGCAAGCATCTTGTCATCACATTTAACCTTACCAACAATATTTGAAATTTAATCTAGCTATTTGGCAAGAGCAGATCTAAATAAAACTATCTTCATTCGCAACAATTACTTTACAATTTTTAGCTAATTATATGTCCTAAGAAGATTTTAATGATTTTTGCTCAGAACCAGTGTCAGATTCACATGCCTACAGTTATACAAATTATTCTGCCTATTCTTCTTAAACATAGCCTCTCATAGGCTTTTATTTTTCAGTCCCTGGAATTTCTTTGATGTTTCAGAGCTAACGCTTACACTGAATTCCAGTAAGATAATTAAAATGGAATAGCAGCTCCATCTCACTCAGAATCTCAAGACCTAGATATGCTAGTATTTGTAATTTTATGGCCATTTTCTGTAAATTTGCACAAAATTTCTCCAGGAGTCCATTCTTGCCAGACAGTATGATATTTTATAGTCACCAACAGAAGAGGTGTAGAACCACCTTCTTCCTGGTTCACCTCTAATAGCACAGATGTCATTTTTAGAAAAGAATTAAAACTCAAATTATCTTCGAGGCCTTAAACATCTCATATTACTATTGAGATTTGAAATCAGGCAAACCACTTTTGTTCTCTGTTGTGAAAATGAATAGTCTCTTTGGTGTAGTTGCTTAGAATGCTGCGACAAGTAAGCAATATCCTTCATGGCAACTCAGCATACAATGCAATAAATTACTTTATGGCTGGTTAAAATGTAAGGCAACACCGCGATGTTTAATAAACACGAAAGGCTGTTTCTTGCACATACAGTCCATTGCCACTGATAGTATATTTTCATAGGAAAAAGCATTAAAAAATTTTTTTTTAAGAAGGAAAATGAAAAAAATCAATACAATTCTGCTTTGAAAGTATTTTGCATTATCTTTCCTAGCTCTCCTACAGTCAGGTTTTGTAAATGCAGCGTCTCTTTCTGAAACGGTAATATGCACAAATAAAAATTGAATCCACTCCCCTACATATGGAACAATCTGGAGGGCCTTGAAATTCATGCAGGCAGTCAGTGTGAGGCCCATGCCACACTATCTATGTTCGTGTATCAATTAGCGTTTTCAAAATGTATGTTCTTTCTAGTCAGGCAAGCAGCATTCTCAAGGAAAAAGACTCACTCAGCCACCACCAACTGGAGTCAGCAAGGAATCTCTTCACTTCTCTGGGCTGAGCGGGCTGGGACAGAGACCATTTGCTGTGTCGAAGGTTTTTGGCAGCTGCAGCAACCATCTGCAGGTTGGCACAGCAGAAGTAGAAGTAGGATCACGACTTCATCTGTGCAAAGCAAAACGATGTTTTACTGTTAATTGGACCATAGAGCAATACAGCCTTGAGATGTACTAAACTACCTTAAGGATAAGTATTTTGTGAAGATGTTTAGGAGTTTGTGCCGTTCCGATACCATTGTCTATGACAAGCTGTGACTCTAACTGCGTCATTAAGTGGGAAGAGAAAAGTGAATTGATGTTTTACTAACAGAACAATACAACCCAGAAGTATTGTGGGATATATAACCACACACAACTTTATATATTAATTTAAAGTGAGTAAAGTAAGCTATAAAAGGACATGTTTAAAAAATTATTCTTTGATATTTTTCCTCAATGTGACTAACATCTGTTGGTCATTTTGTCCGCCAGCTCAAGGAGGTTCAGAATATGAAAGACATAATGAACTGTGAGCAAGGCGTTGCTTTGCAAGAGTGTTTCTTTGATTTTTCTGTCATAATTGTAGTGGCCTCTGACCAGTCACAAAATAACAATCACTAATTGGACCCTTTCTGTTCTCAGTCTAATCTTGCAGCCAGCAGAACCACACCCTCCAGCTCATCCTCATCCACGAGCAGCGGTAAATGCTGCCGTGAGGAGCACCCACTTGAAGCAGACATCTATTTAGGGCCTGTTATAATCTCTCATCTGGAGTAACAAAACCCAGGTGCTCCACATAGCAGCTGCTTGTCACACTTCCTGATAGCTTGGCAGGTCTGAAAGTGAAGAGAGATCTGAACCTCATGCAGACATAATACATTTCATTCCCAAGAAAATGAAACCATGCTTGGAGTTTCCCTAAGTGATGGTTGTAACAGGAGACACGGCACTGTCAGCACCTGTGTGGGAGCACCACTTGATGGAAACTGGGAACCTTTGTGTAGTGCAGTCTTAGTCCTCAAAAGCCAAATGTGATCAGCCTCCTCAGAATAAAACATTTCTTGTGCAAAATCACTGCCTTTTATGGGTGCTCTATCACCTCTAGACTATACTAAGACACTGAAATGATAGTGCTCAGCTGTGCTAGCTAATCCTACCATTCACACAGATGACTTGGTGGAGTGGATGAACAATCTGAGGAAAAATTGATCTTTTACAGAAATATTCCTTCCTTAAAAACATAAGATGCTCCCAGTTTTCTAACATTTTAACCCAGCAGAGTGTAAGGGCTACTCCTTTATGTACACAGGAAACCTCCATGCACTAGAAGCAAGTTATCAAGGTCCTTCCTACCCCTCCTACCTTTGCCTCCACTGCACATTTCAGAGCTGTCGACACAGCTCCTTGTGTGGTCTTGAAATCGATGCTGCTCAACAGCAGCCAAAAGAGAGGGAAAAATCTGCTTTTTTATTTATATAAATCTGGCTAAGAGTTTTTATTTATTTAGAATGGAGTTTAAACTGTGCTTGACTCTAAATAAATAAAACACGTTACTTTCCCTCCCTACTGGTTGCCACCAAGCCGTGTGAATTTCAAAGACCACACAGACAGCAGCGGCTGTGTGGTGAGATGGGGACCGATGCAAAGGGGGCAGCCCACCAGAGACTGGGGTTTGCAAGGCTTGCAGGTGAGGGAAGCATTATGAAAGGTGTGCTTTAAGAGTACAAGTAAGCGTAACTCTGAAAAAGACATCAGTTCCTTGGATATTGTGCTGATGCTGATCCTTCTCCTTCCCTGTCTACCAGTGCATTTCTCCTCCACAGGACTGAGCCTCACTCATGTCACACTGTCTGTGAGGAACAGCAGCCATGTGAGAGCACGATGGTGGGGGGACAAGCAGCAGGAGTGGAGGACAACACATTTCAGGCTTCAGTTAAGTGCAGAGGAAAGGAAGAAAATACCTTTAAGGTTTATTCCAGGCTGGCGATTAGCTTCAGTCAGATCCTTGAAAAAACAAATTATAAGGGAAAAACCCCACAGAGGTGAACATGCTGGGACAAGGGACTGGACTCCTTTTCCTCTCCTATCAATCACAGGCAACATTTCAGTAATATGCATGTCTTCTTTTCAGCCTTTAAGTCACAAATCCAATGGACCAAACACAATTAATCTTTGGAGTAGCCCCTGGGATAAATTTAGATCTAGCTTTATCGGAAGCAGTGTCAGATGAAAAGTAGGTTAAACTGTACAAAAAGTCCTTCATACCCTGATTCATGGATGAGTCTCATTTCACTCAGTGATCAGCAAAGACACTAACTCCTAGTGTCCCACACCTGAAAGTCCCTTATTTCTTCACATGGTCAGTAAATGGTAACTTCAGAAAAGTTGGCAAGTTCATAGAAGTTCAGTTCAGATCTTTTGAAAACACCGGGTTCCTGAGACATCTATCTGCCAAAGGAGGCACCTGCTAAAGCTCCCAGTGTTTGGAGAAGGGAGAAAAGCAAAAGGGGAAAGCGCTAACTCCTTCTTTTGGCATCCAGCTAAAACCAAATCTATTTGCTGCTCCCGCACTACCTGCTTACAGCAAATGCCATGTAAAGCCACGCGCTTATGAAAGCTCCCATTTTAGACCATCAGACAAACAATGGATCCATCCAACACTCTGCTTGTCCCTGAACTGCTGCACCATTGATTTGCATTCTTATTTCTCCTCTCCTTCTAATACTTCTTTTGAAAGCCAATGTAGAGGAAATCACAAAATCCATCTTCGTCACAGCCATTTTATTGTCATTGATCAAGGATTCCACCATGGCAAGTTTTTTGCTACTTATGCAATCAGCATCTGCTGACCTAGTGTGAATGTGAACTTACAGACGTCTTATTCCTGGGATGAACATCAAATGGTAGCAGAAGGACTGGGGCACAATTAGCAGCAGCTACTAAAATTTTCTCTTCTTTTTATTGGAAAAGGAAGAGGGATCAGTGAACTCTTACACATGAAAGAGAGAAAAAAGCTTAGTACAAAGACAGGCAAGGCAGAAACAGGTCAAAGGAGAGTAGGAAACTTACTGGGAGGTCAAGCCAACTGGAGAGCCTATATTTTTCTCCAAATAAGGCAGAGGTTCAGAGTCCATAGCTCATGAGGCACTTGGCCAAAGTCAAAGCGATACATACAAAACCCTACCACAAGACAGACAGACAGAGAGAAGATTAAAAAAAAATCCATATCTCAGCAGAGCAGCACTGTTGGATCAGAATTTACTGGTGCAGGAAAGGTCAGCAGACAGCCCTTATTCCATGATGATTGCTGAATATGAAGAGACAAAAGCAAGGGGCAGCTAAAGAAGGAGAGATGATTAGACCAGCAGCAAACTCTCCCCATCTGGGAAGGGTGCTGGACAAAGCACATATCTCCCTGTGCTCCCATGGATACTAAAAACCAGAAGCAGTTCTAAGAGGGAGGAGACCAGTAACCCTATCTGGATTCACAACCTCTTTCCAAATTCAGCTGATTCAGCTAACTATGCAGCATAAACATATTTCTATGAAGAGTAGCTTGCCTTTTCCAGATCTATCATCTACCGACAGGCACGGAGAACACGTTGCTGCATGCTGGCTGCAGGGGGACTATCAAAATCCCACAGGGATTCGGGATCCCTGCCCCTCAGGTAACACACCTGGCACATTTCCACCAAATCTGTTCAGCATGAAAGCTTGCTATCCTTTCAGACCCTTATTTTCCTCCTTCCCCCCCCTCTGACGTTCCCAGTGTAACACATACTGTAAGGCTACCAATACACCCAGCAGTACTCCCTTGCCCCCATCTCTCACATCTTGCGCCTCAGGTGAAATTAGCATAAACACAGCCAAACGTAAAGACAAACCACAAGAAATGGGTGTTCAGAAGAGCTGCAGAGGACAAACATAACCCAGAGTTCCCTGTTAACCATAGGCAGCAAGACCTTTGCCTGCCATATCATCAGTCTTTTTTGAGAAAAGACCATGAATTCTTAATGCCAAGTACGAGGATGTGGATACCACCAAGCCTGAAACAGGAGTCAGAAACTCCCCATCTCTTCTCCTCTCTTCTGTGTCTTCTTACTAGATATTACAGTAGGACTTTTCCAAACTACTCTGACATGTTTCCAAAGAAATTTTCAATATACTGTATTCTGACAAATCGGTTGAGGGCGTGTGTTTTGACTTTCCTCTTTTTTTAAAAAAAATCTGTATTCTGATTGCTGGGTGGCAAAAGAGAGTAGACTTAAATTTAAAATGGTTTAGAGATCATATGAGAGACGTCTTTATACTCCTGTGTGGTCCTGCAGTTTTGTCAGTTGTCTGACATTTAATTTCCTGTTCCCCTCTTATGGTGGGATTCTGATTTCCTCTCACTCCTTCTCCTTTCTCCATCACAGAAACCTGACAGACATCTCCATTTCTACCATCTGTTTCCTATTCACTTTTATAAATATTGAAACAAATAATTAATTTGGCAAACAGGCATGATGTAGCCTGCCTCATCTTCTGTTGATATATAACTCTTACCATCCCTCTCCAGTCTTTCAACCTCCTACAGATATCAGCTCATTTGGACCAGACTATTCACGGTCTAACTTGTCAACGAAACTGGTCCGTCTTTAAATGGTTTCACGTTTTTGCATTAGAAACTTCCAGCCAGGGTATTCTGTGTCCTCACAAAATGCTGTGTCAACATAATCCAGTTGCAAACTACTCTTTGATAAACTCTCTTTCTGTGTTTATACAATATAAAATATGAAAGAACTATCCATGACAAAACAGCCATGCTGAGCAATATACACTCTGGCCTCAGCGACTAAATACACATAGTCGTCTGCTAGCACGGATATGATATTACTGGGAGTAGAAAGATTGGGTCTACCTTTAAAACAATTCCAAGCTGTTCGAACTGATATCACCCAATCCCTGTCGATTCCTGTTCAATACGCCAATGCAGCTCTCCGTGTACTGGGAATCTCAACCCATGGGATTCCTCCTGAATGTCTAGTTGCCATTTCCACAGGGCAGAGACTATCCTTTTCTTCTGTGGCTTGCTATGGCTTGTGTCGGAGAGGCTCAGTGTCTCCATACGTCAAATCCAAACCCTAACACAGTACTTAGGAGTATTCCTGCTGCTCCAGGAGCACACATCCTGAATATCAAGGACTAATTTAATAGATTTCAATTGTTCTTTACCACTGCTGAAATGCTAAAACTTGCCCCTCAATGTACCAAATAAGCTTTGCTGTGAAAGACCACACTAACCCACCACCCATAGCAGCCAGAGATGTTACTTGATGTTTAAAATCTCCTCTGTGTTGTAAAATCACTTCTGTATTATTCATTTATTCCTCACGCACTAATAAATACTAATGATTGTCAGAACTAACACAGACCTCAGTGTTTTGTAGCCATTTCAGCCCTCAGCCAGGAGTGACTGCAGTTTTACTCCTTTCTGTTCGCCCACCCTTTGCCATAAAACTCCCTGGGAACACACCATTCTTTTAGCATCAACCCTGGAAGGCCACAGGGGTAAGTTGGCCAGGGGCCCGGTGCTGAGCTGGCACAGTCAGACTCTGCCTGTCACCCACAGGGCCGAGACCTCCATGTCCAAATCTGAGGAGACACCACACCACACCAGCCCCAGGAGAGCTCAGCACACAAGTGGACCCCCTCAGATGGCAGCAGGGAACAGGGTGCACCAAGAGGGGACACAGAGGCAGCTCAGGACCCAGCTGGCTTTGTGCCGGTTCATCCAGCTGGACCTGGACTGGGGGTCATGTCCTGGACCAAGACTCTGCTGCCCTGTCCCTGGGTGCCAGCCAGCAGTGTGGCCCTTTCCCCCTCCTGCAAATGGCTACACAGATGGTTCAGGCTATGCCAGCTGCTCACCGTTGTCTTGCTGGCCTTCACAGCGCTCACCAAATCTCACCCAGACCATCTTTCCTCTCCTCAGACTTGTGGTCATGACTCTGCTTTCACCTTTTGGATGTTTTCCCGGATGAACATGCCTGTAACTTTTCCTTGGGGCTTAAAAAAGACTTTTCAACCTATTTTTCCATATCACCACACACTGCCCTGGAGATGTCTCTGAGGTAGATATATGGTCAGGTTACACATTCCTAGTCCTCACCGAGAATAAGATTGCAAAAGAACATTCCTATTATTTTAGGTTATGGAAGAAGTAATCAAATATTTCCCTCACCACTAAAATGTCATCGTTTTATGCATTTCACAAGGAATTCTCTCATTATGTTAGATAGGCCTGGAGAGACTCCAGTCTCTGTGGGCTGCATGCATTCCCCTGTTCTGTTCAGAAATTAAAACCCTTAGTCTGTTTTAAAAGAAAGCCAAGTCACTTGGTGCCCTGCTACTGACCCAAAACTTGATGGCAATACACCTGATTTCTCTTACAAACTGTGGCCTTTTCTGAATTTGTTCCTCACACAGCTGTGTGCACAGCAATCTCCCCACATGCTTCAATAAAAATAACAATTGCACATGAAGAAAAAAGAAAGCCCAGAACAAAAACGACATCAGCAACCACTTGAGAAAAATTAATGAGTGCTGCCTAACAGCAGAGCCATTCACTGACACTGAATAAACAAGGCAGCAAGTCTATAAGGCCACTTCCATTAGCATCCAAATTTTTAATTTAACTAAACTTGGGGTTCTTTTATAATTTTGGCACAATGCTGCAGAAACACAACAGAGTTATATAACACTGCAGCATCAGCAAGAAAGCTCTGAGTTTGAGCAAAAGAGTACATTAGCAACACAGACTTTATGAACATAAGCAAGCAATTCTCACTGCAGGAGAGAGGCAAAGTGTATCCTTACCTCTCACTCTCCTCCATATCACCACAATGCCTAGAAGCTCAGAGAGCCAAAGACACCACTGACTGGGCACTGTACAGTCCTAAACCTATCTTCTACAGCTCTAAGACTTCAACTACTGCAAGAGAAATCTAGTGGCATGGTAGAGAAAAAGGTGGAGTAAGAAATGTCTATATTGAGAAATACATTGTTTTTCAGTCTATGTTGCTTTATTCTGAACTCCTACATCACTGGATTTTAGGTAATAAAATGCATCTCCGGATAATTTGTTTGCAAAGTTTCTCCTTTTCCACAAGAGCTTCATAAAACATCTTTCTGCAAAATCAGAGACGCAGAAGAGAAAAATCTATTTAAGAACAAGTATAACACATGTTCCACACCCTCTGAAGGCCCAGGGTGAGAAATGACACTGACTGCATCTCAGCACAAGATGTCAGATTTTTTTGAAAAGTCCTAAATTTCTTTTTAAAGCATGTATCAGGACTACACACATTAGGGAGGCTCTAAAGAACCCTGTTCAGGATCTAAGTCTGAGTATTTGCTTTTAGTGAGGGCATTGGTGCTTTATCCTAGTGAACCTATGACAATAATAGAAAGTATCAGATATTACATCCAATCCCACAAACTCCACTCTTATGAGCAAATCTCATTGCCCTGGCAGGTCACACTCCTGTGTATAACTTGCAGAAGAAAAGGGGTACAACTAAGAGCCGTTATTGAGCCCCTCTAGAGTTCCACTTTGTGGGGAGAAGTGGAGGGAAGAAATAGTGAATTATTCACAATTTTCAGTTTATCCCTAATCCCTTAATTCTGTCGTTCTGAGGGCAGAGACTTTTGCTTAATGCCAGTGCCAGGAATAACAAGCTAGAATTGCATGTTTATGAAATGGGGTCTTAGTTACTTATTAGGATCAACTGGGCTTGAATTAATGTTGGCTCACATTCAAGAGCACTGAGTGGACTGAATAAGCATCACAGTCTTAAAAATCGTTAATGGTTGTTTGTTGTATATATTTAACATACTTGAAACATCAAAGCACACCAGACCATAGTTTTCTTATAAACATACAGACGTAGAAAAATATGGCTAATACCGCACTACAATCTTTGGATTTGTAGTTCTACTGACACTGCTGATGGATGGATGAAGATAAACCTGAATTTAACAGGACATCTTTTACTTCCAAGTTTAAGTTGGGCTGGGGTGGATAGACACATCACACTGCGATCATCTGTGCTTTTATCTCAGAAGGTAGGTGACTATTTTACATATGATAAGTCAAAACAGGGCAGAAGTAAATTTTATGTAGAAGTGAGGGTATAACGTAAGCAGAAGAGAATCTAACGCAGGTAAAAATGTAGCTGACATTGTAGATCGTATGGTGCTTTGAAAAACTTACTGCTGAAGGCCACTGAATTTGTGAAAATTAATCCACATTTTGAACTGATAAAAATTGCACGAGACACTTGCTCCAGATGACTTATAAATGATCTGAAGCATAGGGAGGACAACCATTCACATAGTTTTTATGCACACTGCACATGACTTCTTACAACACTAGATAATTTTTTTTTCTTTTTTATTGTCTAAAGGCCCATAATGCTTCAGTTTGCATGAGAGCACAGCTGCATTTCTGAAGATTTAACCATGCGGGGGATATTCACAGAGGGTAACATGCCAGGAATCACTGAGCCAAAGAAATAAAAGAAGTGTGATCACACGAGCTTTCTGTTTCGAATCAGGAGCAAGCTTTTGAAGAAAATGTCCCCATCAGCCCACTTGCCATGCTCTGGTTTGCACTTCAAACAGCCTTAGGGCTCACAAACTGGATTATGAAACTAAATTGGAAGATCCACTGCAGCAGCGCACCTACTGCCCTCCAACCAGCCACAGCCAGATTAGAAACAGTCCAAGGCAGTGCACCTGAAACATGCTTCGTTCCGACGCCAACTGCTGTGTTCACACATGCAGAGTGTGGGAGCAGAGGGAGAGGAAACAAAGCGCGAGCTGCCAAGCAACTCCTCTACTCCAAGGTCAGTCCCAAAATCCTGACACTTGAACAAAGTACCTCCTGGGCCGATTTCATCTAGGTTGAAGGACAGTATGTTGCCAAATCAGACCCAAAGGAAAATAATCACTTTCAAATTAAGGTCCCAATGCAAAAACTTTCATCTGAAATTAAAATCGAAACAAACTCACAATTTGACTGAAAATGATGGCAATAATAATAACACACGTCAATAATAATAAAATAAACATTACAGGATCTGATTTTTCATCAAAATATTGGAAATTTTGACTAAAATGATTAATCCTGTCTAAGCACAAAGTATTTCCAATTAAAAAAATTTTTTTTTTTGAGAAAAAGAAATCCCTGTCCATCATACACAACCAAAAAGCAATGGTCAGTCAGGGCAGACTTACCTCAAGCTGAGATGCACATACAATTAACATGATCCATACAAGACACAGCCCTGTCATACATGATCCTGACTATTTTTTACCAAAAGCAAAGGAAATTCTGCCTATTCTAAGCCCTACAGCCAGAAGCTTCAGGGAAAGAAATGTCAACCTCCTCCCCTTCTGGTAAGAAGGGAAACATGCTACTGAAGACAGTTTCATCACAAAGGCTTTCAGCCAGCATCTCTGGTAGGAACACTATCATAAGCAGACATCATTTGGACGATGGGGGAGCGCTCCCCTGCTCACACAGCCCTATAGTGGAGGACTCTGTAGCAACAGCGGAGTTTGTCATGACAGATGCAGGAGAGCTGAGAAGCCTAACAAAGCTTCATCATGTTTTGATGGCCTCAGCAAGGAGACAGCCAGAGTCGAGTTTGGCACAGGGTCACGTAGACCACTGCCAGCGACTGACCCCAAATGCCAGCAGGTTTTGAGGATAAGTGGGGCATGGCAGCGGAGCATGACTGTGGCTCGAGTGGTGGGAAGGAGGTCTGATCCCAGGCAGACTTATGGCAGCACATCGCTGCACTGAGGCTGCAGCACATTCCCCTGGCTACATACATGCCATGTCGCTGCACCCTACAAGATACTCACTATGTGTGTCATGTCTGTCTGATGGGGACTTTCCATCACACCTATCTAATGAGGACCCACTGCCAGCTAACGTACCCAAAGCTGTTGTACAGGTAACCTCCACAAAGGTCAGCTCTGCACAGCACAAAGCAGACCACTTTATTGCGTTACCAAGAAGTCAGAGACATTTGACGGCTCATGTTCCCCAATATCTTTATAAGCTAGTTCTTGGACAGGTCAAAACTCCCCTTAGGTCAAAACTCATTAAAGATATTTGAAAGTAATCTGCGATTTTCAGCCCCTGCTTTGAATGACCCAGCAGGCTTGAGATTGAGACCTTCATATTTTTGGAAAACACCACCTGCTTGAGGTATCTCAAGGTACTTGATGCACTAGTTGTTCACAAAAGCACACAGTGAAAAGGAGAAAAAAGCCTAGTTGTAAATATCAGATAGATTTCCCCCTATACTGTAGGAAATACCGGTGGGCAATGAAAATCAGAAGTCATGCTGTGGTACCTTCCCAAACGCAAGTAGTTGTATCATGATTTGAAGGCTGTGCTGTCCTGTTTTTCAGCACAAAGAATTTTTTTACTTCAGCAGATTAACAGTGTCTTCTGAAGAAAATAAACAAAAATTTTTGGTTCTCCCCAAATACTCTTCTGCCTGCTTCAGAACTATCACCTGAAGACAGCAGTTGCAGAACAAAGGTATTTAGAAGGCTGGCGAAAATGGGAGAAGCACATGTCAAATTCTGAATATGAAACAACATACTAACTTTTATACTAAAGCATGTTTAGCAGAGCAAGGAAAATAAAGGTTGCTGAATATTGTCAAAAATGTAAACTGGGTTGTTTTACACTGCCAAAGAAAATAAAACCAGCATCATTCAAGTTTCTCAGCAATTAAAAGACATCATGACAACAAAACCTAAGTGCATGCAGAAGATTGCATGAAATACAAACACTAATACTAAAAAAAAGGCAAACATAACCTTCCTGAAAATCATTTAGAGACCTGATCTTTTTGGAATCATAGTGGGTGAGACATCCACACCACAACATCTGAGTAAAGCAGCAGATTTCTTGTGGTCAAAGGGTTTCAGAAAGGACTCATCACACCTAGCACTGTTTTGCAATCCCACATAACATTGATTTCTTCATAAGCTCATCTTGATTCCCTCATGGTTCTGACAGCATTAAATCACAGCAGTTTTAAAGAAGGTTATGTACACATATTCATATTTCATACACAANCCTGTCACACAAATGATAAATGATCCAGGGTAATTTTGCTCAAGGGTTGTTTAAGTCACCAGTTCGGTTTGGATTGACTTTAATATGTCTCCATGGAATACTCTCATCTTTTTCTCCTTCAGAAGGACTCTGTACACTCATTTGTTCCTTAACTCCTTTCAGGAAGGCCCAAAACTCATCTGAAATTTAACAGATCACAAAGCCTTCTCTTATGGGCAAGCAGACATCATGCAGTCCACCTCACTCCTGACTCCTAAGTGAGGTCTCTAAACTTCATTAAGGTACCTCTGCTCCCTGCGTAGTTTGTGAGGATGCACAAGCACCTGAGAGTAAGTCACAAACCCCACGCACACCTTGCACTTGCACCGTGCTGGGAACCTCTGCTCTCCAGTATTGCCCCTCAGGAGCCTCCGTCTCTCTGCTTCAGCATGCTACAGCCCAGAAAACCCAGCCCTCAGCCAGCTCCTCAGGGAATACCTCTGCTCCTTCCCTCAGCCCGCTCAACAGGGCTGCTCTCATTATTTTTTTTATAAGTCCAGCACTACCCAGAGCACAGGGGAACATGGTACACAGGGACACCCACACAATCACAGAGTGACCATGTTACGCTTGGCAGGTCTGGTGTTGGACTAGAATTAATAATTTCACCTGGATCAGACCTGGCTCCATGCTAAGCCAGTCTGATGCTTTTGCTCCCTTTGTGCCCTAGGGAATCTCTGTTTTTCTGGTTCTCCCATCCACGACAATAGATCAGCACTTCGTCAGGGAGAGCTGTGTGTGGTATTGTGCGTACAGTAATAATGTCTGATATTGTAAGGCTACTACACCAAGATCACTTCAGGACAGAGCCTAAACCTAAGTGTATCCATCCATGACATCTTTTCAGTCCTTTTTGAGTTTATTTTTAATTTTGCATCTCCTGGTTTTGTAATTGCTAATGAGAGGCTATTACTCTGCATCTTTGCTATTTACTAATAATTTCACAAAATCTCTTACAATTATTACTGGTTTTGTTTGGAAATATGCTTATGTTTACTGATCTTATTTATAAGCATAAACCTTATATATAAGCCTTATATAAAATACACACCAAATTGCTAAATATCAGGAGTTTATTCTGTATTATCATAGAAACACATGTGCTTACATTTTTATTACATTTTTAGACCTACGTGAAAATCAAATTCAAGACAACACAGAAAACGAGCACCAGTACCTAGAATAGGTCTTATCTTAAAACAGAGGTTTGAAATTCATACTTTATGTGCCCTTTTTTACGCCAGACCAAAACACTTCACATGCTACTAACTTCAGCTGCAACTTTAATTGTGGTTGAAATCCTGACTCTTCCTCCCAGCAAAATGGTCATGGTCCATGCTATAAACCCCAGAGCTAGCAACAGATATCAATTAGTAAGAGGTTAGGGGCCAAGGGAACTGCTCCAGACCCCATTTTCATGCTCCAGAGAAAAGCTATTGTATTATCTCTGCTACTGCTGCCTGCCATCTCCTTGCTTCACACACAGTCGAGAACCCTCCCTGTTCCCACTCTCTCATGCCTCCAGCCAAGCAACAACTTGTAATAAAAAGCTGACACCAAAAGTTAGAATCATAACTGTTTATCAAAACACTCCTCTGAAGCACTTGCATCCCCAACACCATATGGACCCAGCAAAGGATCTCAGAGAGAGAAAGAGGGGAGGAGAGAGAGACGAGAGCTTCTAGCTGAGAAGCACATGGATTCATTCTAGCAGCAGCACAGTGAGCTGCTGGAAATGATATACCACTAAAGCTGTTAACCAGTAACTGACTTCTTCCAGTTATTGGTTTCACAAACAATAATCAGGTTAAAATTAGTAATCTGAATATAAATCTTTTCTTGAAGAAAAGGGAGTGCTTTCCTGCAGGGGTAGGGGAAGGGGGAAGGCTCAGGAAAGGAAGACATGAAAAAGCATCCTGGAGATGGAAAATCTGTTTTGGATTGGGGCAGAGCTGCAGGACACCACACAGCACACTTTCAGCTCCCTCTTTCACCTCAGGGACTGCCAAATGCTGCTGTGGTGACAGTGGGGATGAGCGGGGAGCCAGAGCAGAGAGCATGAGGCCTGGGGACTTGTATGCATTGCAGAGAGGGAGAGAAAAAGACAGAGAAAGATGTAGATTTAATACCAGAGATTAAAGTCTCGAATATATAGTCCAGTTTTGTATGACTTTTCCTACTCTATCCTCAGTTTGCAACTACAGACCAAATTTAACAACCTAGTCTACCATCTGCACGTTTATGCTCTTAGATTCAACCATTGCACTGCAAACATTTACCAAACAGCCAATTCTGTTTCAATAAATCTTCATTGACAGTTGACAGATCAAGAAACAGAGGTATAAAAGTAAGAGACAGCATTTTCAAAAGCAGCGGGGGTCCCAATTCTGTGGTGACCAGCTTGTTTATCACAAAACAGACACTTTTTTAAGAGCTTTGGTTTCGGTGGCTGTAGCCAAATACAAGAGAGAAAACTGGAGCCTGAACACAAATGTCTGGCTCCTATCATTTTCTCAGACCACCATGCTGGATTACCACCACTGCTAACAGCATTTCCACTCAGAACTGGCAGCTGGGCCCCTTGACAAAATATGGAGATATGTTGATGGGCTTTGAGTTGAAAACACTGAAGTATTCACTTCATTTAATAAAGAAAAGCATCTAAATCTTTTAAGTCGAAAGTTCTACTGGGAAATAAGCAATAGGCATTGCTGTGTTCCAAATGTCAGAATTTGCATCCTTCTCCTATAAATCATAGGCAGGGCTCAAACGCAAGGGGGGAAATTCCCAGCACAATCCTGCACACCGCGTGGACCAGAGTTCTGGAAAAGGACAGTGCTGAGCAATGGCATTATACATAGAGTTTTCCAGCCTTTTCATATGCCCAAAGAAAAACAAAAAAGCCCACCCCAGGACAGGAAGTTATTCTACTTAGCCTAGTGGAAATTAAGGTAGGCATTATGGGAAATACTTGTACAGGAAGAATTCAGCTTCCTACTCACTTGGCAGTATCACTGACTAGGAAACCATAATACTAGCTGTTCAGAGATTGCACCACCCTGTCTATTCACTTTGTGTGGAGTGAGATGTTTCTTGCAGTCTGCAAAATCCTGTATAATTTTGAGGCATATTAGAGGTGAAGGAAGTGAGGACTACTGGTTATAAAACACAAAGGTCAGGATACAGCCCCTGCCCTGGGAAGTCCCTACATTGCAGATTACCAACTGTTTCGACACTTTAACAATGAAAGCATCACTGTAATATTGTTCTGGTTTTACACTCCTCTCAGTACATTTGTTACAGAGCACTGCATCCCAGGTTAAAAAGGAGGGTGTTGGCATTTTTCTCAGCAGTTCTTGAATTTTTCCCCGTATATTTTTGATCTTAGGTATATTTTCTGCCTTTTCTTTGCAACTAATAAACTTCCAGTCAGTAAACAACAAGAATTTCTCAGCCATTATTTTAAAAAGTACATAGGAAATCAGGCTCTAAACTCCATATTTAAGTAATGAATAATTCCTAATCAAAGCAAGTTCTAATCAGATTTCCTGATCTGCTGAAAGACAAGATAGGAAGTACCAGGACAGCCGGGCTGACCTAAGCTGATCTCAGACGACAGACTTTCACATAAGGCTTCTTGCCCACAGTGTCACCGCTTCCTGCTCTTCTTCGTTCCACAAGATAGGACACTTCATCAGATTTGGAGCCCTGAGCTCATTCCCATGGCAACTCACGGCACAACAAAACATAAGACATTAATCACTATTCTCAGCCTTCATCAGGAGAGAAGAAACCAGGCTGTGAGCTGACAGAATTGCATGACTCACAAAAAAGTAAGTGCAACAAGGGAAAGCGAAAGTGTGATAGCATGCTACGGTGCCCTAGGGATAAAGAGGATCCAAACCACGCTGCGTAGATCCCCACACGGATCTGGAGCTTAGCTCCCCCACTGTCTGGCGACATTGAGAGTCAGTGCTTCAACCTGTGGTGTTCGGATGCAGAAAGGGATGAATCTGGGCTCCACAAAAATCGTGTAGAGTCACACTCCTCGCTCTGTTCCTGCTCAGGGCAGAATCAGACCTAACCCAATTATTTCTCCTAATTGCACCTCTAGTGGAAAAGTTTCCTTATCTGAAGCCCCAGTCGAAAGATCCTCTTTTGAGGGCATGTGAGAGAGACTGTTTATTCTTATGCTTCACTCCTTTGAATGTTTTCATTTCCACTGATAATCCCATTTTATTGCCTGGCTTTTCTCTCTCTCTGAGATAAAGCCACATCAGCACTAGAATCTTACTGCTGATGGAGACCTGCTTTCAGTGGGACTTCTCTGCAAAACATTTTCAGAATAAAAGATATTACAAGACTCGCATCTAAGTATTTTTTGCAAGTATTCAGTTTTGTAAACTTGCATCCAGTAGTCTAGCTTCAAAGAAAGTCATAACCATTCTTTGGATGGCCAACTAATACTATCAATACTAGGACAAAAGCAGAGGAATGAGGCATGTTTAGATATACTGAAAAGGTTTCAGACACTGAACATTTGAATCAATTTTATACCTATATCTCAAGCTGAGGCTAAGAGTTTGATCTCTGGGAAAGGCCCCAAAGCAAACTTTTGTCATAAAAAGTTCAGTGTGCTGTATCCTTCAAGTAAGCATAATTCCCCTGATTCAGATCTCCTTGGACCTTGTGTACAGAAGCTAATCTTCTTTGATTTGCTATGTAAACACAGTTGCAGATACCAGGTTAAGTATATCTAGGAGGCATTCCTGCATCCTGCTAGCATGGACATTTCCCCTAAGCCATTACCTCTAGAGGATTTGTTCCTCAATATCTTTCTCCCCCTCAGTGCTCCATTGCATTGGTTTCATTAGGAGAAAAAAAAAAAAAAAAAAAAAAAA
>Ga0065711_1039730_pt1 | contig 17552 bp, 11 predicted proteins | sample Hoacrofraction12_FD_59098 | JGI IMG/M metagenome (GOLD analysis project Ga0065711, IMG submission 59098) | Hoatzin crop microbial communities from Cojedes, Venezuela - Epithelial fraction 12 v2 (version 2) | ecosystem: Host-associated > Birds > Digestive system > Esophagus > Crop | place... | reverse complement strand
GGGGGGGGGGGGGAATCTGTGAGTGCGATAACCCTGTGCTCCACACACGTTTGGCTTGGCTCACACAAACCAGATGGAAAAAAAGCTATTACTCCAACTGACCCATTTCCCACTCGTGCTCTGCTGCTGCAAGATTGCTCCCTGCAGCACCTTGACGCTCCCCCCGACCCCTTCCAATTTTAGATTGCTACAGGCCATGTCCTGTGGGAGTCGACTTACAGCGTATGGCTGCTGTGCAACTTGGGTCTGCCCTGAAGTTATTGCAACCTGCCCACTCATCAGTGCTCAGATGGTTTGCATTTTTAAATCAGCATTCTTCACCCGTCTGAAGTGCTTTCATCCCTTTTTATCATTTTCCCTGCTGTGTTTCCCCAGCACTTTTCAACACGTGGCTTCCAAACCACTGTGCAAGTTAGTCTTTGCTCAGTCAGATGTTTCTCCTGCTGAATATACATTTCTCACAGGATCCACAAAGGAAGCGCCTTGCAGAATCTTTATAACAGACAAGCTTGCAGGAAGTCGAAGCTATAAAGGGAGAGGTCACTAATATTTTCCACTGAGTCACGTAACCAGTCCAAACACAATTTAAACATAACCCATAACAAAATCTCATATTTTTCTCAATTCTTTCCAGGCTTTGTTGTGTTTTACAACCAGAGGCTGATAAGAACTAGAAAGGGTTTAGTCTTCATTCAGGTATGAGACTATGAAGGTTTCTAATTGTCTGTGATCGCAGGTGCTTGGTGCAGCAGACTGCATGAGCATGAAGTAATAGTCTGGACTCCTACATCTGATATGCAGGTTACAATGTGAAAAAGGAATGAGTTACATAATTAATTATTTTGAAAACAAAGTGAATTAATATTTCCCCCCCTAACACTTACAAGGTCACAAACGCACACTCATCTTGGTCAGCGTGCACCTATGAGCATGTACAATTACCTTTTTCATGTAGCAAAAAATTATCTGCATAAAACAAGAAAATCAGCATACAGCAGTGTATTTGTCACCACTGCAAGCAGAAGGAGAGGCACCAGTGAGAATAAATCTGAAAACTTTACACATTAACTACTGCAGAAGCTTATCTACAATCCCTTGTTGCAAGTGGGGCCTCAAAAAGGATACTCAAATCTCTTGAAGACCGGAGCTATGCAGACAAATCTCTGTGCTGCTTTAATGTTTTCTGCTCACAAGAAAAGCCTTGTCCTCCAGCAGTACAGCTGAGCTGGAAGCAAATTCAAGGTCATTACTGTATTAGCTGCAAGAGGACCCCTACAACCTCACAGGGTCTTGAAGGCTGTGTGTGGAAAGCCGCAGCAAGTCCAGAGACATATCAGTTTATTTTATCTCCCTCTGCACTAAACATCCAGTCCTCTCTCCGTCAGCCTCTGCGCTTCTCACACCTCGCAGTCGCTGGCTTTGGGAATGACTGGGAGGAGAGGGCAGCCCCTCCGCACGCTTCCCACCCCCGGCTGGCGGCAGACCCCTCCGCTGCTCCCTGGGCGAGCTCCTCACTGGGGAACCGTCTCCCATGGTACCACCTGGAGATGGGCTCAGGCTCACGCCCTGTGTTCCTGAAGGAAGAGCATCTCAACTGCAAAGAGAAAAACATTTGTGTAGGAAACCAGAAATGATGATCGGAATGAATTACACTGGCTAAATAAAGGCAGTTTCATTGGTGTAATTACTGAAGTCCACTGGATGCTTCAGGAAGAAACTTCCATCTCTCTCATCTATGCTCATCATACAGCTTTGAAGCTGTCAAAGCAATTCTACACAAAGTTTAAAATTATCATTAACATTGCTCATTGTCTCCAACTTCCCCTGCCGTAACAATCCTCCCTACTTACAGATAACGAGACTGCTGGAGTCAAAGCTCCTGCTAAGGAGGACCAGAGGAATAAGCCTGCACCTGGGGAAAACCTCCAAGCCTTAAACCAACCCAGTCTGCTCTTCAGCAGAAGTAATAAAGCTGTTTGCCCCAGTAGCTGATTATCTCATTTTGCTATGTATCTCCTATCTGATGGGCTCTTTCAATCATTAACTGATTTAAGCTCCAGCTACCAGATGGAGAGGGGCTTTTTCCTTTCCCAGTCTGGTTGGTTGCATGAAAGCCATGGAAAGCATGAGGCAAGGTACAAAACAGTGAAGTGGGCAGAAAGGGGAGACTTAGTCGCTTAAAAGAAGTACTAGCAGCAGCTATGAAAAAGAAAGGCAAACCCTAAGGGTTATCTTTGAAGCACCCCAGGAGATAAAGCCAATTCCCCAGTGGAAATTAAAGGCTGATTTTCCAAAAGCGGCACCCATTTATGGGAAGTTTCATTTCGCTAGACTAAGATGCAAGAAACCAACGTGTTCCCCCTCCCCTTACATAGCCCATTGTTTTGCAACAAGAAGCACTTTTAATTTTTCTAAAGCAGGCCTCCTGACTATTCCTCAAATGAGAAGAGATGGATGAGGGAGATTTTTTTTTTATTCCTTTGAAACATTCCTCCCTTTCAACACTGTCTATTGTTAAATTAATTTGTACAGACCCCAGCAGCTCAGAGGTCAGGATGGTTCAAGTTGATGTTCGAAGCTGTGCACTGTTATGTTAAATAGGGTTTTTCTTGGCTGCAGCTTTGCAGTGAGAAGGTCACCTCGGGGTTATGTGGGGTAGCAAATGTTAGCTGTGGGCAACCGTTCCCAGAGGGCTGAGGATCAGACCACGGTTTGTTCGATGGAAAGCTTCGGCGGCCTGAACAGATAGCAAATGCTCCTTTAGCTTGCTTCATCTCTTAGTCAGCTAATTCCAGGGTATTAAGAAACCTCTGGCATAGGGCAAGACAGCTGGAGGCTGCGTTTCCAGGGTGGGGAAACACTCTCGTCCTCTCATGTGGGAAGCGCCAAATTGGTTTTAGCATTATCACATCATTTCTGCGGTGCAAGCCATACAGTAGGCAGCAACAGACAGGCGAGCCTGTGGGGAGTGGTGACTGCCAAAAGATGTATATTAGTCTGTTGATGGCCCAGGCACATGTCTTATTGGCTGTGATTAGGCCTCCTAATTAATGAATCTCTTTTGGACAACTTCCTTGTTAGCCCCAATAAATCTGTCTCCTTCCTTCAACGTTATTTTCAGAGGAGTCAAGCTGCATTCAGTATTATTTGTGGCAACATAAGAAAATGTCTTCTGAAACAAAGAAGAACCATCCAAGCAATTCAGAAGTAGGGTTGTGTTTTTTTTCTTCCAATATTGCTCAGTGCTTTTTTAAACTATATTTAGTTATCTTCTTAGGGAAAATTCCTTGGGAGGTATGCAAATGATGCTATTGCTAACCTGAATCACCTCTTGCATGCGAGCCAAGCATCCCAGCCCAGGGTATTTAGAAAGCAGAGTCTCAGGTTCTTGTTTGCTTCTGGGGATGCAGGCAGTGTGCCTGTTCTCAGGTCCTCTGATAATACCTAGGATTTCAAGTTAAAGGAGGTGGGAGTGGAGTAGCTTTTTTTTTATTATTATTTATTTTTACTAATGACCCATTTCCAGGAGCTCAGACTGTAAGAAAATTACCAAATATAGTGAGACTTGCAGTAAAACTCACTCGAACTGGCAACCCGGCAGCTGGAGAAATGCTCAATGGGGTTTCTGCCAAGGAACGTGTCCTAGATTATTCTGTAGAGCATGGGGGCTTAGATGCATAAATCTCCAGGTTTTAGTGGGAGGTCAAAGCTCTCTTCTATGCATCTGATACCCACTCTCCACGTTCCATCATCAAGTTCAAGCCGCCTGGCACTGAAGCCAGCTAACACTTTTCTACAGCCCACAGTGCTGCCTGCACAGCCCAAAGACCACATACAGGTTATGCGAGTGTGGGCTGACAGGAGGGAAGTAAAAATAACCATACCAGCTCTTAGCCTCACATGCAGACTTCCCCACTGCCAATGGAAGTGTTCATCACAGTATCAAGGGCCAGGGAAAACTGGCTTTGCAGTGACTGACTGCACCCCTCGGGTAAACCTCCACCTACCCAACTTGCAGCATCTTTTCTCACAAGCCGTGACAGTGGCTCTCGCTCTGATACACACCGAGATTCAACACTCCGGCCAGAACTTCCTCCCAAATTTCAGGTCAAGGGAGACACTGTAACCTCTTTGTCTTTTATGGACTGGCTATGAGCCGATCACAGTCTTGTTACCGTAACTGAGGGTTTCTATAGAAATGAACTACATATCACTGCATGTGAAATTCAGAACAACTTCAGTGCAAATCACTTCCAGGATCTTCAATCAAAACTACAAAGGGGCAGAAGTGTCACATGGTTGTGCTGAGAACAAGCAGTTTTCACAACATAACTCAAAACAGCCCCTACAGCCTCTCACGGAGGAGCCCCTCACATAGCCATGTACTACCTACACTCAGCCTCACCTACTTCTGACCTCTTTTTTTTTGCCATTTGCTCTTGCCATACCTTTGCTGTGCCCTGACCTTGTTCACAGTGAGATGCAAAGGTTCAAGGCTGCTTTGAGTTGCAGCAAATGTCAGCAGTGCATGGTTCCACCATGGGACATGGATGCAGAAACCACCACTGGCCACAGTCCCTACCATGTCCTCACACACAAAGAGTAGAGAAGCATCTAAGGTATCTTTTCTGCCCTTGCAGAACTACCAGCTGGCTGTTTTGGACAGTTTTCGATCATACTTTAGCTGCCACAGCACTGCCTCTTGATCCAAGCACCAGCAGGAAAAAAAAAAATTCTTATTTACATCAGTATAAAACCACTGCAAATATCCAAAGACACTGCAAGTTGCTTTTCCAAAGTGAATTTCAGTATACTGCATGATAATCACGGAGGGATCCAACTTTGTACAATCATAGAACCATAGAATTGTTAAGGTTGAAATGACCTCCCAGATCATCAAGTCCAACTGTCAAACCAACACCATCACGCCTGTTAAACCATGTCCCGAAGTGCCACATCTACATATTTTTTGAACCCTTTCAGGGATGGTGACTCCACCATTTCCCTGAGCAGCCTGTTCCATTGCCCAACCACTCTTTCAATATAGAATTTTCTCCTAAGCTCCAATCTGAACCTCCCCTGATGCAACTTTTGAGGCTATTGCCTCTCGTCCTACCGCTAGTTACTTGGGAGAAGAGACCGACCAACACCCACCTCACTACAACCGCCTCTAAGGTAGCTGTAGAGAGTGATAAGGTCTCCCCACAGCCTCCTCTTCTCCAGACAAACTCCATCCCAGCCAGCTACACTCTGACGCCTCAGCAGCTCCTCTACACAGGCAAAGCCTGGAGGATCAGGCCACCGGGCCACCCGCGTTTTTTCTGCGCTACACATTCATGCATCTCTGCTCGTCAGTGACGGGGAAGGAGAAGCAAAGACTGGGGGACGCTGGGCCGGCTGGGAAGAAAGCCCGGCTGTGGAGCAGCGCAGAGGGCAGGAAGGCAGGGGGGAGCAGCAGAGAGGCTGAAGATAAACTCTGCCCGCAGTGCTAGGGATTAGCATCCAAAAGAGCTGCAGCTATTTTCCCCTCTTCTACCCTGTGAACATGGCTTCACACCCCACACAGAGATGCGCCTAACTACTGGCACGGTGGGTGCCTGACGACCCACAGCACAGGCAGAGGTTACTGCACATCTTAAGCACAGCCTGCCTTCCCATGGGACTGATCCTTCCCTGCCCACAAAAGAAGGTTTTAATCCCTTTCTCCTCGCAACAGCGCAGCTCAGGAGCAGCCCATGCCTATGTTCTGATGTCATGTGTAACTGAACATGATGGCAGGAATCCCTTAATGCCCTGAAACAAGAAAGAGCAACGCAGAGAAATGGATAGTCTACCCAGCGTCTAATAAAGCATAAGAAAAAAAAAAGTCCAGTCAACATACCTAACTGTATTTGGTTCCCCTCCCTCTTTTTAAGGGACAGCTTTTGATACCGTACTTGCAAAAACACATAATTCAGAAAAGGAAGGAAGTGCTTTGAGGGTTTTTTATTTAAAGCTTGACAGGATAAACGAATCACAGTCTCATTAAATCACACAAATCTCAGGCTGCACACAAGACTAAGCCACGAGAAACAGGACGTTACAGATCCTCATGCAGTTCTGCACTTCCAGCACAACAGCTCATTTTATTTCTGCTCTTGGCAAGGTCAGAATAAAAGGCTTCTTTTCTTTGCTCTATAAATGTTTTTAGATGCTATATTACTTGAACTTAACACAGCAGTAATTGCACTGAAAAAGGGCAATCTGAATTGCTTCCTGAAAGAAGGAAACGTTTACACTAACACGTGCGGGAACAGAGAGCACAGTTACAAAAGGTCTGTTTCAATCCGAACACAAAAAACTTGACTGAACTCAAACTCTTCCAGGCAGAAATGGTTGGAGAATTTTGATTTTCCACTCTAAAGCAACAACGTTTCTGAGATATACTGATTATCCATATCTCACTATAGCAGTAAATTTTACAACCACAGAGTATGTTTCTACTGTATGTTCCAATAAAGCAAGTCCTATAGGCACTGTGTTTTGTTTTGCTTTGCTTTTTATTATTAACTTTATTACTCTAGTTTGTCTTTTTACATTTGTTCCAGAAAGCAAGCAAGCCCTTGTTTGAAAACTCTAAAAAAGAACAATAAATTGTTCCCTGCTTCTCAGCTCTATCTCAGTGCCAATTCCTATCTGTTTATGTTAGCAACATAATTGTAAGAGAACACTTAGAAAATTATCATTGCTAATGTCTCATTTCTATATACTCATATACATACATGCAAACAACATGCCTTCTATAGGCTTATTTGCTCTAGGCTAAAAGCTTGAATGAAAAGTTTCAACCTGGAGGAAGGCCTGCCAAACTGAAGGATGAAGTCAGTTTAGCCCTTGCTACATTACAAACACAATCCAAAATTGAAATTTCCTGGACTGGGACAATTTTTTCCCCCTTTTTTGTATATTTTAATACTTAACATGACTATGCTGACGATAAGCCAATCTACACTAGCTGGGATGTTTTGTTTGGCTTCATAAAGCAAAATAAAGTGGTATTAGTATTTAACTCTGGGGTTTTTTTCGTCCTCCATTCTGGCACTGTTTTATGCATGGCTCAGGGCAGTATTAGTTTAAACTATGACTAGATCAACAGAAGTCTCTGCTGTGGGGGATACAGCCGTTTGTAACCTGACACAAACCGCTGGAACCCGAATCCTACCTGTCTGGAAATTTTGCAGAGAAACAGGATCTCTAAGAACTACCATCATGAAACCAGCATGAGGAATAGTGACCATTAAAGCAAGGTTGTTAGCTGGATTATTCATAGCTTTCCCCTTTGTGCAGTCATTAGTGCCCATGTGCAGTGCACAAGAAGTCCTCTCTCCCAGCGCAGGCCATTCAGTCCCTGCAAGGACAAATGACTTTACAAGGTGGAAGGTAGCAGAAAAAAAATTAGGGTCTCTAAAAGCTCTGGCACCATTAAAACAGCAGCAAACTGAGGTAACTGAGAAGCAAGATGGCTAGTTTGCAAGATTATTTGCATTAGTTGTTTTTGTTATAAAATTTAAAATGACAGGATAAGACTCAGAGCCCATCCTCACAGAGTACAACTGTGGAATTACCATTTGATGTTAATTTTCACCATCGTAAGAGACAACGGACTCTAAAAATATTGTATTTTGAGATCTACAGGCTACTACAGATGAATCTGTGAAAGAGTAAATGCTTTTCTTAATAAGATACTTGTCAGAGGTTGTTGACATGCCTTTACTTCTAGAGGAAAGTCTCCATTTAAATGCTGACTTTGAAGTCTGAAGCTAATCAGTATGCATGTAATGCATTCCCTTCCTTTAATTCTTCAACAGGTGGGCTCAAAATTTTCATTAAAATATTTGTTAGTTTTTCAAATGCTGGTTATGTCTTTTTTTGGTTTTCAGCCAACAGGCAGGCCTTTGAAATATCACCGAATTAATTAAAAAGCCCTCCTTCTATGTCTCCCTTAAGTAGCCAAGACATCCAACCCCCCCCGCCTGCCTTCTGCACGCTCTGCTTCGAAGATGCCGAGGCATCTGCTTGGGAGATGCGGATCAAGCTCACCCTCTTGCCCAGCACAGAGCACAGCCGTCCTCTCAGCAAGACGTCAGACACATCCGAAATTCTCCTTCCCTCTCTCTTCTCCTCTCCTCCCTGGCTGCACACCCGCGACTCAGCACCCACCGGAACAGACTCCCTCCCGGCTGTGGCAGGGAGTAGCTGGGGTCTGCCCACGCTCCCCTAGCACGCCCGCCCGCCCGCTTTCCCGGGGACCTTCTGCTGAGCCAGTGCTCGCTTCCCTCCGGGCTCGCGGCCTTCCCAGAAAACGGGAGTTTTCCCTCACCATGGCACCATCCGCCATTCAGCCAGGCTATCGGCAGCACTCAAGCCAACCATTTGGAGAATCAGAAAAAAGTTCACGAGGATGGAGACAAACTTCTATGTGGTTTTGCCCCTTGCCTAGCATAATACAGCCCTAATCCACGTCTGCAGCTTTTAAGTGCTAAAGGCACAGAGCAAGTAATAAAGTGAAGCCAATTCACTGCCCTAAATCAATCAGAAAAAGGTTTTCTCTGCCAACATAAAAAGCGACTGTTCTGAAAAAGAAATCTTTGTTTTAACAGATTGATTCCTTAGCAACACCCAATCCTGTCAAACCTATTCTGTTGATGGGGTTTAGTCCTGCTTCAATCCCGTTCAGACACTAAATACATAAAAAAACCCACACTTAGTCTGGTCTAAAAAACTAATGCTTAACATTTCCAGCATTTTCAGGATTCTTGCTTTTATTTCCTCATTTGCATCTATATTTCTAGTCAGCATATGTTAGTAGAGATGTTTTACTAACAGTTAAAACTGCTGTAGCAGATATAGGGCATACCACGCAGGATGACTGCAAGCAAAGCAAAATTTTCCTACTTTCATCAGGTTGGGGTTTTTTCAACTGTTGGAGAAAAACACATTGAAGTTCATGCTAAATATGGGTATAAAGATGCAAAAAGATGTACCAGAAGCAATCATAAATGATGCCAAGCAGTGATAAGACTCTTGTTCTGCTGTTCCGCTGTGCTCAGTCTACTCCAAACCTCCCAGATTTTTCAGAATCTGTGCAAAACTTTCTGTTGTGCCTGCTCTGCTGTGGTAAAAGAGTAAAATTCTTGTGAATCTGTGTTGGGACATGAGGTAGTACAGCAAAGTGCTGGTAATCCACACTTGCTGGTAGGAAACCTGCCACTAGTAGTAAAGCTCCCAACCACCAAACCCAGTTTGGTGAATTGATTAAACAAAATTTACCAATCCAATAAAGCAGAAGGAACTCTATATAGGAATAGTATATTTTCTTAATTCATTGTAACTTGTACTTTATTGTAATGCATTGTACTAGTTCATAGTACTTCTAGTAATTATAGTGAATTGTATGATAGAAAAACCCCAAATATGAAATCTGGTATTACCTCTGACAGACCCTGGAGGGTTGTGAGCGACACCAGGTTATTCCCAGGGAGGAATGGCACAGCTCTGTGTGTTCCAATTACTCTGTCCCTCCGCTGCTACAAAGCTACAGCAGAATCCTGCAGTATCTCACAATCCTGAAGTGACATTTAAATAGAGGAATACAAAGATCTTAAGATAAATTTACAAGCAGTGGTAGACTGGTCTACTTACAAACCACACTTATTCAAACCTATCTTGTACCTCACCTTCTGCTTTTCCACTTAAAGAGCCCAATTCTGTGAACAGTAGCTGCCACTCAACCTGGTTTTTTTCCTAACTTCAGCGTAAGAAAATGAGCACCACTGAGCTTTTCTTAAACAAGCAGACAGACAATACGTTGTGTCCCAGAAGAACCAAAAGAATTAACTGAGGAGAGGGGAGTAGCCACACGCACAGACCTGAGGTGCAGCTCTGGGCGCAGAACCCCACTGACTGCATTTGCACACCAGCTCCGACTGCCAGCACACAGCCCAGGTTCGCGCTGCAAATCCGGCAGCTGGATACCACCACATTTCAGTCGAAAGATGCTGTACTTCTACAGATTTTTCTCTTTCTTCTCTTTTAACCACTTTTTGAGATTGCTAAATCTCTTCAGATTGCTCCGAAAGCAGCAGAAATTACTAACAGAGAACTAATTTATGATGAAATGGACTTATCATACTAACTACTGATAAATTTTTTAAGCTTTAATTGTTTGAATTTGATACAGCTCTTTAAGAATCCTATCCACTGTGCTTTCACAATTCTCAATGGATAGTATTTATCTGACTTATTTACTAATTACTTCCAAATTACAAGTGTCCCTCAGGTCTGAATCATTTCTGATGAAAGAATGAGCAGAGTTACATAGTGTTATACCATGAGGGAAGAGAAATTAAAGAAAAAGAATTTGTAAGGCTCAGATCAAGCAAACGGAAAGCCTGATTTCTTTAAAGTGTTTTCTAACTTTATCACCACATGCAGGTGACAATTTGTGTCTGCTAGACCTTCCACGCCATTGCCATGCCAAGGTCTCAGTTTAGGTTTTTTTTTAGTAAATGGAGATAACCATTAAAAGCTATGGCAAAAGCAGTATTCCAGCCTGCAGATCCTGTAAATGTCACTGTCTCCATAAAGAAAAAGAGTATGGACAAGCACATGAGGAATAATCACATATTTTCAAGCCACTTAAATAGAACATGCCCGAGGGCATGCTGTAGAGGAGCCCATGTTTCCGTCAGTGGGTAACGTACACAGTTTCCTTTCCAGGAGTCAGAGAATCCAAGTTTATGTGAATTCTAATATCTTATTTCTCCGCCAAGCACACTGTTGAAAGAAACAGGCACATCGTTGTCTTTAGTTTAAAATCAATTTCACTTGGCTTGGGCATCAGAGAATTGGGGAAAAAATAGACTTTTAGAACACAACATTTTATTTCTAAAAGCACTGCCTTTCTCAGAAAATGTAACATTGTTAATAAAATACATAGTTTATGTACTCTATGTACTCTCTCTACAGCTACTACTTCTCCAGCATTTCAGCCAGTGACTGATGACTCCAGGTTACCATCGCGTGTTTCCTCCAGCAACATCATGTCATTACAGCCACCTCTTGATTGCCAAAACCTCAGGAGAACTGGCATCCCTATTCTGAACTGTCTCCAAGACCTATGAGCCAGTCACCACTGCTGCAAATCTTGACCTAGTCTGTCTTTTTCTTGACGACACTTCTGTGCAGCATGCCTGTTTCCAAGTCACTTGACATTTTCCTGAGTACTTCTCATACATGAGACTTGCAATTTTCTTCTTTTGTAATCTCACTTCAGCTGGATGGAAAATGAGGGGAATCTTTTGCTTAAAAATACATTTTTGTTCTTTGAAATGCAGTACAACTGTTTTGTTTAGCGGATCTGAATGAAAAATTCAGTTTCAGTTTATATCCCAAAACCACAGTGGAACTGATGTGGTACCAAATATTACTTTCTGAGAAACTTGGACAGTGGGGTAATGAGCGGCTCTCTTTTTGCTCTGCTGTTACTGACCACACTTCTGCTTTAAAGCTGATTCCAGACACTGGGGAGGCAGGGAGGGGAGGGAATCGCATATGAAGAGGCTGACTTCAATCCAGTGGTAAGGTAAGCAAGATTTTATACTCTATCACATACCCTTACTGCGTGCATTCAGGACTTACAACACAGATGGACACTACTGGAGTTTTGTGACTCAAAACTAACAGCTTTATTGTCTTCGCACAGCTGTATCATTGTCTGGCTGTTAATGTTCCTGCCTCATTTACTTAAAACGTTAAAAGTCAGTAAATAAGGAAATAATATCAAAGATTTAATGACTGGGTATTTTAATTATGTTGAAGTGTCATACTTTTTAACTATTCTTTAGAAAAGAAGTGAATAAATTCAGAAACAGGGTTAAAGTGGCACTATCAAAAGCAAACTACTGTAGGAAGAGGACTTTTCTTTCTTGAGCTGGATCAGATATCCATCTCAGCCACGCTGAATTTCTCAGCAGTCAAGGCTATGAATTACTATTGGCTGCTCGACTGATTAGACATGGTGCTGGTATGCCCGAGACCTTCCAAACACAGCAGGGGTTACTGCAGCAGCAGACAATACTGTAATATTGCAGTGCTACAGGCTAGGCAGTTTCCTGTCCCTTCTCTCAGCTCATGCACTGGGTTTATGAGACTCTTTGGAAACTTTCATCTGCAAGCACGGCATGGAGCAGCACCAGTAGTAACTCAAAGCTTTGCAGCTCTGCAGCCTGAAGAGTGCAGACACGCTATTTCCAGAAATGCCAAGAAGCCAAAAATTCACTGAGGTGATCTCCTCCAGTGGGGCCCTGCTTACTGAAGAAATATGTGAGGGAATCTCTATGCGGAGCACTACGGTGCCGTGCAGCGATGCTCGAGCTAGCTCGGGAATCAAAAGATGCATCCTCCTATCTATACATTGCGCTTTGCATTTCCTCTTTGACAGCTGTGGTTTGGGTGCTATCACCACCTGAAGAATCCTCAAGGCACTTTCAACTGCAACTAGTCATTGTTTTAAAAAAAACAAAGAGCCTCTGCGTCACAGACGACAAAAGCAAAGTTCCAGGCATACAGTGTCCTCTAGCTGTACCTTTATTATCTACCTCACGACAACCTTGCAAGAGCAACATATATTCCAGCGACTGCAAGGCTTAATTATTCTAATTCCGTGGTCCAGGAGTTTTCAGCGGGGTTTCTCTACTGCTTGCAGCTTTTGCAGACTGTAGCACTATATCTGATCACTGGTTTAAGTAGCTGTGATCACATTACACCCACCCCGCACCGTTCTTACTTGCTGTCTACATAGTGGCAGATTGATTTTTAGCTGGCTCTGTTGGTCTTTTTACTGCTCCTAATAATAAAACGCCTGAGCAAATAGAAAACCCTCTGGTAGGCATTTTATGCAGAGACCCTTTTTCAGGAATTAACCCATGACAATCTACCGTACCTTGACAGACAACTGTATGTTTGATGTGGGGTGTGTTAGGCAAGCAGCAGCAACCTCCCTCTGCTGCAGATGCTACCCCCAGTACAGATGGTAGCAGGGGCACAGCTGGCAGACGGGACAGGGACTGCGCCTGGCCCAGACCTCCTGGCGCCACCAGCTGCAGAGGTAACGAACAGGGACCAACAACACCTTGTCCCCTCCAGGAGCAGCACCTCCTGGCTTCTGCCGAGTCTCTCGCGGCACTTCAAGCCCTGGAAAGAAAAATACAGTCAAGCATCGACTTGAAACACCCTCAGCCCCTGCCTCGGGGTGAGGGTTCATTCCAGCCTGACAGCTGTTCCAGCTCTGCTCGCTCTGTCTATAAAGTGACTCGGTCAAATTAATTCAGCATCTTTAAATACAGCATATCTGAGACCTTTCCTCATTTGGCCCACCTAACAATAGCAAGTAGCTGCAATGGCACGCTTCGGTCTTCACATCATTCAGGAACCAGGAGAGGGGAAGAAAGCGTAAGGTGCATAACCAGGTCTCACTCCCACGCAGAATCAGGTCACAGCCGAAGTGCCCCTAACTTGAAAAATAAAAAGCACTTCCAGGCCCACAAACTTTTCCTCTGTATTTTCTAATGCCTATCTGAAATTTTGCAATTTTGGCAGCTAGACATTTCAGGCTACAGATGTTTGGACACAGCGAAGAGCAGCTCAAAAGCACACACGGAGAACACTGTTCCCAACCTTAGGCTACTGCCACCTTCATGGCTTTCCACAGTACGAGCTGCCACCAGGGAAACCCTGAAGGACAAGACGGCCATCAACCAGAAACTTTTTTCGCCTGGAGGTGAGAGTATAACTAGGCCAACACAGACACACTCTTCTGCCAAGCAGAGAGGGAAAAGCTATATTAAACAGTGAGCTCTCAAACCAGACACTCCATAAAGCTCTCCCACCGCAGTCAAGTGGGAGTAGGACTCCAGCTACGACTCCTTCTCCAGTGCACACAGGGCTAATGCTTCTGCCTTACCACATACGCCTATACATAGCCATGCACAATTTGGCTCCAAGTTGTACTGCTCTAAATTTACCCTTAAAAAACATATCTAAAATAAACAGCAAAATATACAATCAGCCTGAACAAGAAATAGCAGTGAACAATTACAATGGAATGAATATCAACTACGTAGAAATATTTCTAATGGAGAGATTAGCTTTCTATAACAAACCCTGGTTTTAACCTTCATAACTTCAACAAAGTAAAACTCAGTCACATGAAATTTCACAGTCATGGTCTTGTGCCAAGGAAAGCTTCTCTGGAAAGTCTGAGGTAGATCGGCCAAGGCATCTTGGAGATACGAGAGTTCCAGAAAAGTGAGGTGTTCTCCATTTCTTGGACCGTGTCCTAATTTTTTTTGGCTCATCATAACTTAAAAGTGGTTGGCTTAGACATTCCAAATTTGCTTGGCTACTATGGGTGCCTTTGACTAGTTGCAGGCTATTTTATTACTGAGTGTGGGTTTGTGCAAATTCCGAGTGCTGCAGTTGTTGGCTCGTAGGCACTGTAGGCAAGGCAGCCTGGCCCACCACAGGCTCCTCCACCACCTCATCAGCTTCGCTCGCGAGGCATCACCAAAGCCCGAGACCCTTCCCTCAGGTCCAACAGGGTCTGAGAACTTGGCTGGGCTTTACAGTCTCCGTGGGGGAGCTACATTTCACCAAGCTGCAGATAAATTATCCCAGGGTGCTTCCAAGTCCTGCCAGTAACAAAGCGCCTCTCTTGGAAAGGTAAGCGTGTGCCAGCCACAGACGCTTTCCTCCCTTGACTTACTGTCATCCTCCCACTGCTCCTTCAACACATACTTTGCCTTACTCTCCGATGTGCCCAGGAATTTTCCCAGGGCACATCCACGTAACTCCCAAGTACCCCCTCCTCCATGGATTACTGATCAAATCTATTTTCCTTCTCCACAGTGACTGCAAACTCCATGCTGGGGCCTGGGTGCTTCTATTGCAGCTCATTCCCCCTCTCTGCCCCACTCCCTTGGTCTCCAAGGCCCTCTTCTAGACTGGGAGCCTTGTGCACATAGACACAACATACCTCATTAGACTTCTGGGTCAGAAAACCCAGGGGGAAGACCTCAGCCCTCAAGCAACAAAATTCCCCTGAGCAAACTAAAAGCCTCGATGAACCCTGAAAAGACCGTGGGTAAGGAATTTGGTCATAATGTGGACTGCTCTGTTCGCGATCTTGATTTTGATAATGGATACTATGGCAACCTCATGCATCTCTTGACATAGTCTTCAGCATGGCCAACTACTTTAAACAGTTCTCCTTCATCTTTGATATTTCCTTTGAAAATGACTATCACCTGCTGAGTTGCCAGGAAAACAAGCAGTGCACAGCTGATCAGTGGTGGAAAATACTAGCACATTAAAAACACTCTCGGTGAAATATGTTTCTAGACAGAAAATGCCTCAGTTACAAAGAGACCTATTCTTTTTGAGATGCACACGTGCGTGACTCCCATTCACAGGAGCTATGCGAGTGCATCTGAAGTAGAATAGGCTTGAAAGCGTCTACATTTTCTAAAAATTGATCCCACACAGCAGTGCTTTTGAGAACGACACATTCTTCGACCTACTGCATCTTACTTTTGCTCTTCAGAAACAAAAGATTTTGCCATGACCATGTCACCTACATTTGATAACCAGAAATGGTGACACAAGCACAAACAAATCCATAAAATACAAGCAAGCTACCTAGTAAACAGTAGGAACTGAAGTTTTTTCCACAATTCTTATCCAATTGCATAGTTATCAGAGCTCTTTTATTTGTACTGGCTTCATATATCTGTTCCGTCACCTTTTAAATGCAGATGATCTACCTCAGAGGTTTGCTCTTCTCAGGAGAGATGACGCAAAGCTCAGTCAAGTTTTACAAAACACACAGCCCTGTGCCAGGCTGGCACAAACCTTGGGACCATTGAGGAAAGCTGCAGGCGAAGGACTTCTCGCCGCCTCCTACCCAGCTCAAGCAGCCTCCATTGCCCTTCAGGAAGGGGTGCTACCCCCCTCCACCTAGCCGGCCGCTGCGTGAGCTAGTGAAACGAGCATGAGGAGGATCTGCATCCACTTTCCTCCCCCTCTCAATCCACAGCGGGCCAGTCACAGCCTGACCCTAACTTAACACTTGGGCTGTAAACTTACTTAACACTTGTAGAAGAATTTATTTTTTCAAACATACTGATGGCAGCATATGGCCCATCGACAGGTTTATTATTATAAGACACTTTTTCCACCAGGTTATAGTCTTTTTTATAAACATATGTTTCAGCACATAATAAAATTGCTAAGAACTGTTTCTGAAACATAATCACTATGCAGACACAGAAACTACTTTTCAAGGTTTGTCAAGATAATGAAAGAAACAATCTTTTAGGGGACTTCCAGTATTCTAAATGTCTTTTTCTAAATGTCTTTAAAATCCAAAGGTACCAAGAGCTATGCATGTTAAACAGGAAAAAAAAAAAGAAAAAGAAAAGTGAGTTATCTTTATTATTGCCACATTATTCTCAATTTCGTCAAAGCAATAATTTTTACACTTAGTAAAACTTCTCCTTCCGCTAAGTAGACCTTTTAACCATGCTTTACATCAGAACATGTGTTTTAGGGTGAATGATACACTTCTGAAAAAAAGGTGGCATATTATAAGGAAAATGTCAGCACCACACAGCTACAGCCATGCAAACTCATCAGTGTAAAACCACCCTCGATATTCTGTGCCCTTCAGCTGTACTAAAAAAAGGTCTGTGTGTGGAGTCAAGGTAGTTAGATCGCAGCCTTGCATCCATCTGCAAGACCATATCTCAAGTTAAATGTCTAAAAATCATGTCAGTGCTTGATTTTCCTATAAACCAGATTTGCGTTCTCAAGACATAACGCTTCTTGTCTATCAGCTACAACGCCATTTCTACGCGAACACCAGAATCTCTAGGGGAAAAAAAAAAAAAAGTCACAGCGTGCACTGCTTTCTTCAAAAAATTCCTTCACTCCTCTTATTCTTAATGCTTCTTCTGCAGCGCCTCATGATATATTTAGCCCAAATGGGCTTTGTTTTAAAACCAGCGTCTTCAATACATCAAAATATGACCCAATTCACGTGCGTTTGCTAAGAGCGTTGGTTCCTGCCACCCAAGTTTATTGTCTCCTGTTGAAAGGAGCCTGCAGCTGGAAGACAAACTAGGACTCACCGGGGTCTAGATCCAAAGCCCACTTTAGGGCAGTGCAAGACCTTTCTCTGATTTTACAGGACTAGGTATCAGGCCTGTACTTCACTGAAGACACTAAAGGCCCTCCAGATTGTATGACACACTACATTAAATACTCTTAATATATGAGGAAGAATTTCTTCACTCTGAGGGTGACGGAGCACTGGAACAGGCTGCCCAGGGAGGTTGTGGAGTCACCTTCTCTAGAGATATTCAAGACCTGCCTGGACAAGGTCCTCTACAACCTACTGTAGGTGACCCTGCTTCGGCAGGAGGGTTGGACTAGATGACCCACAGAGGTCCCTTCCA
>Ga0065711_1039726_pt1 | contig 17552 bp, 6 predicted proteins | sample Hoacrofraction12_FD_59098 | JGI IMG/M metagenome (GOLD analysis project Ga0065711, IMG submission 59098) | Hoatzin crop microbial communities from Cojedes, Venezuela - Epithelial fraction 12 v2 (version 2) | ecosystem: Host-associated > Birds > Digestive system > Esophagus > Crop | place... | reverse complement strand
TCCAGGGATGGGGCCTCCACTACCTCTCTGGGCAACCCGTTCCAGTGTTTCACCACCCTCATTGTAAAGAATTTCTTCCTTATATCTAGCCTAAACCTACCCTGTTTTAGTCTAAAACCGTTACCCCTCGTCCTGTCACTGTTGTCTCTACTAAAAAGCCTTTCTCTTCTCCAGGCTGAACAGCCCCAACTCCCTCAGCCTGTCCTCATAGGAGAGGTACTCCAGCCCTCTGATTATCTTCGTGGCCGTCCTCTGGACCCGCTCCAACACATCCACGTCCTTCCTATGTTGGGGGTTCCAGAGTTGTACACAGTATTCCAGGTGGGGTCTCATGAGAGTGCAGTAAAGGGGCAGAATCACCTCCCTCGACATGCTGGCCGCTTTTCTCTTGGTGCAGCCCAGGTCACAGTTTGTTTTCTGGGCTGTAAGCGCACATTGCCGTCTCATTTTGAGCTTCTCATCCACCAGTATCCCCAAGTCCTTCTCCTCAGGGCTGCTCCGCAGCCATTCTCCGTCCAGCCTGTGCTTGTGTTTGGGATTACCTCGACCCATGTGCAGGACCTTGCATTTGGCCTTGTTGAACTTCATGCGGTTCATGCAGACCCACCTCTCCAGCCTGCCCAGGTCCCTCTGAATGGCATCCCTTCCCTCCAGTGTGTTAACCACACCTTCAAACTTCATCTTCAACCTTACTGAGGGAGCACTCAATCCTCTCATCCAGATCAGTGATAAAGATGTTAAACAAGACTGGCCCCAAAATTGAGCCCTGGGTAACAACACTTGTGACAAGCCGCCAGCTGGATTTAACTCCATTCACTACCACTCTGCGCTCGCCCATTCAGCCAGTTCTTTATCCAGTGAAGAGTACACCCATCCACACCATGGGCAGCTAGTTTCTTCAGGAGGATGCTGTGGGGAACAGTGACAACGGCTTAACTAAAGCCCAGGTAGATGATGTCCACAGCCTTTCCCTCATCCACTGGGTGGGTCACCTGGTCATAGAAGGAGATCAGGTTGGTCAAGCAGGACCTGCCTTTCATGAACCCATGCTGGCTGGGCATGATCCCCTGGTTGTCTTTCCCATGCGCGATGAGCACACTCAGGATGAATCACTCCTTAAGAAGAATCAGTTGACCATGCATAGTCTGAGTTGGTGCAGTTTTGTTACTTTATAACTAGTGCTTTGCAACACCTTGATTTGTCTGCCAGAAGAGCCTCTGCAATTCTGCCACTACCATAAAAATACCCAGGATACTCTAGATGATTTCGTACACCAGAGCACATATACTCAGGTACCGCTGAACTGTGCCCCACAGCTCCCCAATTTTAATGGCTCTTTAGACACCTACAGGTATCTAAACTTGTAGGTTACAATACATAGACAACTTCATTTTGGTGTCTTGGAGCTGATTCTCACCTGAGACTTCATTACGACTGCTGAGTCTTCCAGCAGTAGTACTGTTTATTGTTAATTACAGCTTTTGAGATGAGGAATGAATGACAAATTCTGTTTAAATTGTTAGATGTCCTGAAAAAAATTGATAAAGACAGTTATCCCCTTCTGGTGACTCTAGCCATGATGTTCTGAGGCAGCTTAGTACGACTTACTTTTGTTCTTTGCCTGATTGTCAATTGCTTCAAATTCTCAATCAAAGTAAAACCAACAAAAAGTCTAACTCCATAAATCATTTCTGAATGAAGATACATTTTTATTCATATACAAAATGACAGAAAAATAAAGAAAATAACAATGGAATATCAAGCAGAGAAAGAGAAATCTATTCAATGTCAGTTCTGTCCATATTGCATCACACAATGAAAGTGCTAGCATTTATTCATCTTCAGCTTTGCATAGCTGACTGTCAAGTATTAAGCAGAGAAATCATTTGCATGTTTTTCAACATGAGCAGGACAACTAAATTTTGGTCTATGCTGAAAACCTTATGGATATATTTCTTCTCTTCATCTATATTTTCCTATATGCAAAGATTCTTGATGGAAGGCACTCAATGAAGATTTGATACTAGTTTGTTCATAGTAGAAGCGTTAGTTTTTACATGGGTTAAATGGAGGTAAAGGGAAGGGGGAGGAAGTAAAAGCAACTAAGAAATGGGTTTCACAAGTGAAATAAATAGCAGGTGTAGGGCTACTACTGAGACCTACCAGGGCTTTAAAGGAGGGAGGGAGAGATGGAGGATGCTGGGTCTCGAAAGATAGCAGTTACAGCATCTTAAAGCAATGTTTAATGATCAGAAAACAAAGCATTCATTTCCAAGAGCCCTTTCAGAGTCCAGGTATGCTTGACATAAAGAATATTGAAGTTTGTGTATGCCAGCCTGTAAGACTGGAAGCTGTAAAGCTAAATTAATCCCTTCTGTCCACTTAGATAATATTGTGGATTCATACATAAGTGATAGATAGCAAAGAGTAGCCAACAGAAAGCAGCAAGCACCAGGAACTTTTACAGGAACTATAAATGGATGGAGTAAAGAAGCACCTCTAATTTTAGAAATAGCAAAAGAGGATTACCAGTGCCAAGGAACACTGAAACAGCAGCTTTAGGAAGATCCAAAGAATCTTTGGTTCTACTTCCGCCAACAGTTTCTAACTCAAAAGGAGTTTTAACAAAGCAGTAAGGACAGAAAACATCAAGACAAAGAACCCTCAGTGAACAGAAAGAAGTGCTGAAACAAGGTGATCAGACAAGGAAGCATAAGCATGTCTTGTTTATGACACCACAGCCTGGGTAAGAAAACATTTTGATTCTCTTCTAATTGAGATACATCACTTTTATTATTTACCAACATCTTTTAAATATTGTAAAATTCAATATATTTCAAGAATTAAAATGCCTGTTAAAAGAAATTTAATACACATAACCTGCATAATGAAGTACTTACACAAAACTGAGAATTTTCCATAGTTCCATTCACCTCATTGAATTTCATTTGTTCTGTATAAGCCAGTTTAAACATTTTTGCAGGTGTTTGCAAGACTGAAGCCTTAAACAGAAAATTAGGCAAAATATGGTAATTAAAGAAATTCAAATGATGTTTACAAAAGATTATGTAATACCCTAGGTTTTCCATTGTTTCTATTTTTTTCATGTGCAGCCAGGTTTTAAGACCTTGAATAGCATCAGTTTTAGTCTTCTTCTCAAATGTCCAGGGCACAGTAGCTTTAGATATTACACTGAAGCTAGGCCACGTGAGGCTGCCTTGTGAAAATGACTCTTAAAAAAACAATTTTCATAAATTTAGGAGAATAGAAGGGAATAAGATTTAGTAATTAAGTATCCTGCCTAAAAAGTGGCTATAAAACTTGTTTATTTTCTTTTGTTTGAATAAAATAACCATCAAGTACTTTTTCAGATTGTAATTGGTATAAACGGCAGGTAGCAAGTGGGCAGGGTGGTTGCACATGTGACCTCTGTGATAGGAGGTCAGGGGCTGCACCAAGTTGGTTACAGCTGGTTCCAGCTGACTCTACAATGGAGCCACCACAGGACACAACTGTGCCCATCAGCAGAATTTGTGGCACCTCTGTGAAAAAATGTTTAAGAAAAGTCAGTAAACACTGAGAAAAAGAAACAAGGCCAGAGCAGGAGTGCTTCATTCCAGAGCTAGTAACACCCTCAGAGTACCTGGAGTCCATGGAGAGCACACACTGGAGCAGGTTCTTCCCCTAAGAGACTGTGGCTCATGGTCAACCCACACCAGAGCAGAGGAAATGAGTAAGAAAGCAGGAACAACAGAAAAAAATGATGCGAAACAAGGAGCAGCAGAAAGAATCTCCTACATCTTGACCTGAGTCTCCTTCATTGCCCATCACATCATCGAAGAGACTAAGCGTAATCTGTGGTGGCATAGAGGAAGGAGAAGGAGAGGTGTCTGGAATTAAGTTAAGACTGTGAAAGGGGAGAATCATATCATAGAATCACAATATCATAGGGGGGAAAAGACCTCTAAGATCATCAAGTCCAACCGTCACCCCAACATCACCATATCTACTAAACCATGTCCCGAAGTGTCACATCTATAGGTTTTTTAAACACCTCCAGGGATGCTGACTCCACCACTTCCCTGGGCAGCCTATTCCGATGTCTGACCACTCTTTCAGTATAGTAAGGAGAAAAGATGTTTCCTTAATTGTTTAAATGTTTGTTTCCCAACACTAAAATCAGTAATTAAATGTTTTAAATTAAGACTAATTTGCCCAGGACAGTAGTTTATGAGATATTTTCCCTGTCTTCATTTCAACCCACAGTTTTCTCACTCTTGTTCTTCCTGTTTCCTGCCCTGTTCCCCTGTGAGGACGGAGTGAGCAAGTGGCTGCGCAAGCTCTTTGCTGCTACTGAGGGCCAAGCCACCACCCAAATATACTAGCACAAAATGTGCAGTTGGGCAAACAAAACCAGCAAGCCAAGGCAGTGATTAACTGAAAAGAATAATGAAGTGCCAAGAAGTGATGCAATAAGAATTATGCAGTGTTCTGATGTTCAGAATTTGGAGTTTGGCTCCTTCGAAAGATGCAACAATAGAATTAAGAAAGTTAAAGTAGATGAAATAGTAAGAAATCGCTAATTCTGGTTGTAGTGGTACTATGTAGGAAAGAAGTTTCAAGGAGGAAAGTCAGGAAGAAGTTACAGTAATATCTATGTCAATTAAGCAGGGGAAGAGTGGGTTTTTACAATATTTATTGAAGTGCATTACAGTGATAATACAGGCTACTGAAAGGATTAATAGACACCCTCTCAAAAGTGATGCAAAAAAAACCTCCTGATAAGAAAAACAGGTACATGTACCTGTACTACCTGGCTCTTCTGAGCACCTTTTTTGGTTTTTATCCGTTATCTGGAAGCTTTTGTGACAATTTATGTCAGTGCACAAGTAAAACTACTGTTTGAAAATAAGCTTTACAAACAGGTTTAAAATTGTCTCTAACTGAAAATTATAAAAGTTTCAGTTCTTAACAAACTGAAATATTTTGTGGTATGCTTTTTTATTTGTTTTCTAAGTATATGAAATTTTTTCAATATGTTTGTTGAATTTCCTTACACTCTTTCCTCTAGCCTACCACTGACCCAGAAATCACTCCTCGCTACTACCTGGCAATGTAGTTTTCTATTTTCTACTATCAGGGTTAATTTTTGATGATAATATTTGGTTGACTATGCACATTTAATGCTTTTTTCATGTTGAAATTATTTACTGCCTACATACTTTTTTTCAAAGAGTTGTAATATTTTTTTTTTATTATTTTAAGCATGGTGGGTTACCGCAGGATTTCACAGCTTAGTACAGAATACACTTTAACATACATTCAGCAATACACTGTTAAAAATTAAATGACCAAATAAAAATAATAGTAAAAACCCCATAATGCAGTCACTACAAACTTAGGTGGTGAATAGAAATAGAAGATACACAGCATATTCACATCTCCCACACTTACCAACTCACATGTTTTATATGACTTGCAGAACACTCAATTTGAAACTAAAAAAAAGTCTATTCTCTTTCATTACCTATTACCTCACACTTTCAACAAGAATGCAAGTGTGTGCATCATCTAAGACATACTTTTTTCTCCTTTTCTCAATAATTCAAAAATTAACATCTCAACAATGCAAGTTACTTCACACAAACTATCAAAATAGTTATCACACGGTTTCTCGATTGCAGGGTGGGATCTAACAGACAAAGTTCTTACTTTGTGTCTTTTAACACTCCCATAATTTAGCAATTTCCCAGGTAAAGAGTGTGGTTTATCCTATTTGGTATGAAGGATGCAAAAAATGAGTCAGTGCTTTTCATAAACAGTTACAGCAGCCCTGGAGCTACAGTAGGAAGGCTCCTTTTACCTAAATCCACTCAGAATACACATTTCAGATCATCTACGAACTCGGGAAATCTAAATAGACATATATTTGCTGAAATAATAATGAAATTTGCTCTGTTCATTTATAGAATATGCTGAGGCAATCACAGAGTTCTAAGTAGTTTACTATTATAAAAGATCAATTACGTAAAAAAAATAGTCCTAGTCTTTTGTTAGATGCAATTTTTACATTAGTTAATTAATTTGATCAGATTCTGCAAACATTTATGTAGCTAATCTCTTCCTATGTTAAATTTCCTATAGAAAACTGTAAAAGAAACTTCTGAACTAAATCTCGTTCTGAACGTTGTGATTTTTTTTCATCAGATAAATGGAAAAGCACAAAAGCACAAAAATAGTTACTGTTCCCTGAAGATCCATTGACACACTGTAGCTACTAAAAAATATTATTTACAGTAATGCTTGTGAAAAAGCAGACAGTATTACCTTACACTAATGAAGCTCAGTTTTCATTAGCACTTCATCATTATAATGACCTTGTTCCAAATGGTGATATTGCCAAGTTAGTGCTTCAGATGCTTTCACTCTTACTCAAAATAATATTTGTTCGTAAAAACAGTGGATAAGAACCTTACAGGTTAATTAAACACTTAATAGCAAAATGCATTCAGAAATAGGCAGTACGAGATAACAGTGATTAAATGCTAGATTAGCAAATAGAGGCTTACTCACTGTTTTACAAACATGGCTTAAAAAAACGTAGAGGCAAATACATATTTTAATGTTAAAAACAACATTTTTGTTTCTGTTGCACAATGTCTCTCAGAATATTAGGACCATTTTAAAAGCTAAGTATTTGCTCAGGGTAAAATTAAGTAGATATATGCTGTCATTTTTTTTATAACTATTTTTAAATACACTAGATAATATGCTACCCATATTCTAACATACTGTAATTTGATATAACAGATTTTACAGATTAATTTGTCATTTATGCAAACACATACTATGCCTTTACGAGGATTTTTCAAAATGGCCTTTCCCATTTCCTCGACAATTTCAGGCACCTTTTTTTCCTTAACAAAAACAACCATAAGAAATTTATTTCTTTAAAGTTACCTTGGTAATGAGCACTAAATCCATGGTATCGGTGATTGCTGTCTGTTACAAAGTGTAGTCTGAGCCAGTTTTTGTTGCTGATAACTGGAGGAGGTATATTTATTCCAGAGAGCCTGAATTAAAACAAACAAAGAAGTAATAATTATTATTAAATGATTAAAACATGATCAGGGCCAAAGATCAGTAGATTTTCATAAAGCTTCGATAAAGGTCTTTTTTTTTCAAACACACGTTCATTGACATGCCTTCTGCGGGACTTCTTTTTTATCAGCGAATAGTTTGTTATGACAAGAATGAACAGACAACATTGTCCACTCTGCACAACAAAGTGATGAGATACAAAGCAGTGCTAATCCAGAAATCACGTTGTCATATTGTTGGTCAGGCACAGCACTATCATGATGCAAGTACCTGACACTCAGACAAGAAAAACTTTGTGTCTATGCAGGTCAGTCATCAGGTTAGGCAGAACACTGCTCCGGACACCAGGAAAAGTTATGCAGGCCAGCACCCAAAAACATAAAATGAACACCTGATTTTCAAGAGTAAGTATTTTTCTAAATTCATGTTACAAGAAAATAAAAAATACTCCATCACTTCATTTAATTTGAAAATCATATATCAAAAGTATAAGAAGAATAGGGAGCTGTGGTGGTTTGACACCAGCTAGCAGCTAAGCAACACACAGCTTCTCACTCATTCCCCTCCTTGTCCCTGACAGCAGGAGTGGGGAGAGAATGGGAAGAGCAAAAGCAAGAAAACTCCTGAGTCAATATAAAGACTCTTCAAGAGTTGGTTTAATAAGTGAAGAGGGGAGAAAAAAGCACAAAAACCCCAGGTGATACAAAGGCAATAATTCATCACATCGCACATGTAGATCAATCAAGCCAGTCTTCAAGCAATGGCTACCTGCCCCCCAGCCCCTCTCCTCATTTTTTATTGCTGACCATAAAGTAACACGATATGGAATATCTTTTTGGTCAGTTTGGGTCAGCTGTTTAGGTTTTGCCCTTTCTGTTTGGCCTACTCACTGTGAGAACACAGTGAGGCAAAAAACAAAGCCTTGATGGTGTGTAAACACCGTTCAGCAATAGCCAAAACATTGGTGTGTTATTTACTGTGCTTTAGCCACAAATCCAAACCACAGCACCATATGGACTTCCATTAAGAAAATTAACTCCAAGCCACTAGAGCCAGTATGCAAAATCATCAGGACATTTTTGGTTTTTTTTCTGTTTGTTTTTTTAATGTCAGGACATTACTTCAGTTACTGTGGTCTTTCATCTTGGCTCGCTTATTAAGAAGGTCTGAATTAGAGATTGTTTTTTCTTTATGAAATGAGATGTTCTAGCTAGAAAGAAGGTGAATAAGCTTTAGATAAACTATCCTTCCATCAAGCCAATAATCCAAGATCTGTTTCTCACCAAAACCAGAAAGGTAAGTCACATTTTCAGGATGTCAACATACATATCTATCTCCTTCCATTTATTTATAAAAAGACCTCTCACTGCAGATAGAATAAAATACTAGCAACGAAGTATACCATTTTATATTCAGACATTGCAGATTCTTCTTCTATTTCGAAAGAAGTTAAAAATAAAAGAAAATAAAAGAAGGTCCATAGTAAAATATTTCATAAAGCTACTCAGATGATACACAAATGAAAGAATGAGTGGATTCTGCTTTATAAATTTCTTGATTTTGCAAAGGACTTTTCATCTAACCTTTGAAGTGGCTTTGCAAAACGCAATAATGTCATTATCAATACTCTTATCTCCATTTTACAGACAAAGAAATTCATGCACAGAGAGGGAAAGCAACATCAATCATCTAGCAGAACATTAACTAAAAGAAAATTGTAAGAAAAAGCCTCCAAGCTCGGAGCTCTGACTTTTACAACTAAAATCAAATTAGCATTGTCTGGTGAGTGGCTGCACGTAGTCTTCTGGAATGCACAGCCCTCCGCTACCCCCCTTTATTCAATTAGAAAATTTTGCTTTCAGTGTTCTTTCACAAGGCATGTTTTTCCTGTTTCAAGTAGAAAACAATTTTACAATTGGAAATTCCTTATCAAATAAAAAGTCTGAAGAATTTTATATGTTGCTCAGTGCTGAAATAGTACTTCACTTTTAGTTTAGTGTTAAGTGTTTTTCCAGCTGTCCTATGAAAGTGTTTGTAGTAAAGTTAGATGAATATGATAATTTTAACAATTACAAGTGATGCACTCAAAACTAAGAAAATTAAAATAAACCAAAATATTTCACCATCTTAATAAAATATTTTGACTCTATTCCACTTCAGGTTGTGTCAACATATTCTCATTAGACATCTTAGTTCCTTTAAACAGTATTTCTGAAAATAAATTTATTACATTAAGTGTTTGGACTATCACCTGTAATACACCAAACCTTTGACTGGACAGAACAATGACATCCTCTAAACTTCAATTCTTTGCATCACAGTCAGTGTATATCCTTGTCCACAACAGCATTTGGCCATCTGAAGTTCAAACCACTTCCCAAGATTTATTTTGTGGCTTAATGTTTGTTTCAAGGTTTGGAATCATATTGTTGTAGCAGTATGTAAGAACACAGCTAGGTAAAACAGTAATGCAAATTAACAGCAAGATCAAGAAAGTAATGGCAAATCTCTGGAGACCGTAGTTTTGTTCCTTGCTTATTTGTCCTCATATAGTGCCTAGATCTAAACTTGAGCTCGGTCCTGACTTGGAGCTAATAAGCTTGGAGCTGGTCAGCTCAGGTTCTGAATACTAGTGGCTTTTTTAGATGCAGAAGCCTAGATTTAATTTCCAATTATGATAACCAACCCAGGGAAACTGCATTTTTCAGTTGATAGCAGTCCCTCCTGTAACATATGATCATATTATTTTAATTTAAAGCATACTCTTCTTTAGAGTGCAATAGCCCCTTACTCACTACATGCATTCTTAGCTCCCTCAAAGGGAAAGATCTATGTTTCGTTTTATGACTTGAAGTAATTCCTGAAGTAAGCTTCTGTACAAATCTCCCCCAGCTTCTATAACACTTGCCTTTGAGGGTTGGGGAGGTAGGGTTGGGGAGGGAGGTGGCTAACAATCAATAAAACAAACTGGCATATATCAATAAATAATTTATATGGAAAATTCTTGTCTTTTGTAAAACTAATGTTAGAGCTTCCACTCATTCTTTCCCCTGGTAGTCCGTTTTATTAAGAATGATACATTGAATAAGATGTGTGATAGCTTTGAAAACCACAACCAAGAAAACTCATGTTACCTATTCTATGGATGTCAACATTTTCAATAAAAAATTTAGCTAGAGATTTTAGTTTGACTTGGAGACTATAGTGTTAAATATATTCTTAAGAAATTACAGAACTTATCCAGGAAACTGAACGTATCAGTTTAATCCTTGTTTCAGACACAGGGGTAGGAATCCAAAAATGTCACTTAAGGTCATCATCCTTGACACAAGATGTATAGAGAGAGGCAGTCTCTATACAAATATGTGTATTCATTTATGTGCACTTTCTACCATTCATATTACTAATGTGCCACTGTGCAAAAGGATCAAAGTATTCGTCAAGCCAGAAGGAAAATGAAAACTGATCTAGCCTTCAAAAGTTAGTGTAGGCAGAAGACATGAAAAGGAAACCTCAGCTCTCCAACTCTCTTCCAAAATTATTTATGCTTTTTTGACAACCAAGTTCCCCCATGAATCTGGATTTTAGTGGTAGACACAGCCTCTGGCAGAGAGAGATTCCCATTCTGAACAGCCATGTTAATCATTTGTCTAAGAAGAGCATCCTTCTTGGTTTGTGTTAATAGTGGAAAGGCTCATTTTTGTATCAATTAATTGCTCTCATTTATTTATCATTTTTAACTAAATATTTCTTATATCAAACTAATATTTGTGATGTGAAATTTTGACCGTCAGTAAGATCTATAGAAACATTTTCATTCCAGTTAAGCCTTTAACTAAAGCCAAAGAAGCAGCCTGCTTGTGTTGCTTATTAGCCAGTCTTTTGGCAGCTGGTTAGCCTGGTGCTGCTTTGCTGCAAGGCTGCTAGGCTAGCAATGGGCCCCCTAACTGCCTGGTTATTCATCTGCTGGGCTTGGTGGGCCTTTTAGCTCTCTTTTTCTGATTTGCCATCCAGTTAGTACCAAAAAGTTTTCTTTCAAACCACTGGAGATTTCATAAAGTTGTATACAGGTATACTGATATCCAGAATTTAATGAAAAAAAAGCCACCAATATAGATGAATTTACTTTTCTGGTTATTTTTACTATATGTCACATTGTTCTAGCTAGCTATTAAATTGCATTTGCACATTGCTCTGTACTGATTAAAGTGAGAACTGCACTGTAACATGCTTAGCGTAAGAGGCAGAAGCCTACATCTTTTGACTAGAAAGCATGAACTCTTTCTGCATTGTCACTGTGAATTTCAGCATGAAACATATTTTCTAACAGCCATGAAGTGACTTGAGCTGTTACAAATATCATGTTACAAATGTAAGAAGAATACTTTAGTTTGATGCTTGTTTTTTTTCTTGGAAGGTAGAGGTTTAATCAGCTGCCCTTTTTTGTATGGCTATTTCGCTGTATAATACTATGATGTAATGATGCAAGACAAAATAGCTCTTTTATTCAAATTCTCATCCTGTTGCTAATTCTTAAGCAATATAGAGGCAACAACATTTCACTACTTACATATTTGAGAATAAATGTATTACTGGAAGAGGTCTTACTGAACAATTGAAATTAAAATAAGGCTGTAAAACACATTTCCTAGCACCTATTTTGACTAGTATTTATTCTGCGTATAATAAGGTTTCTCTCTAATAATCACAAAAAAGTGAAAAATAAATTACAAGTTTATTGGCCAAGACAAGAGATAACTTCCCCATTTAAACAACTAGCCATTTAAATATGCTCGTGGTAAAAGAGTAGTTTTATTTTTAAAATAGTTAATATCTAGTTAATTCTACTTATAAAATCTATTATTCATTATCATACCTATCATTGATAGCTATGGGTTATACTTACGATGATTCTAACTAAGCACATGATGATATTAGCTGAGTTTAACTAAATTCACAGTTACTAAAATCCGATCTTTATGGTTCATTATTTCGATGGGATTGTTCGCAGAAAGTAGATTTGCAAGCTGACAGATTTTATAATGGCAGCTGGCAGAAAATGACTGCTTATTCTGCTCATATAACTGCCCCTTTTCTTATAAAGCTGTTCAGCATTACCGTAATGCATTGGCAGTCTAACTTACTTCTGTGCCAGCTACTATTCCAAGCATAGTTGCACTGCATCATCTACAGTATTATCCTACAAAGAAAAACACCGTATCTGCCATATAGGAAATGCAGCTGTCTCATCTTTTTTTATAGCTCAAAAGATGAAGCTCCCCCAAAAACTGCACAGAATCCTGCATAGCAAATGTAAGTCAACAGACAGTAGGCTTGCTTCTGCAATTGTCTTTCATGAACTTTTAGAGATGTTCATGGAGAATCTTCATATCATTGGTTGTGATGTAGAGATTTAAAGTATCTCACCACTATGTGTAATCAACAACATTTACATTAGATAGTCTGTTATCTGATGTAAAATATATTTAAAAAAAAAAAAGTGCTCACTGAAATAATATACCTTAGTTTCTAATCAGGGGACTAGTAAAAGTGTAAGACTATGCATGTAGATGCATCAGTGAAGTTCCCATCTTTGTAGCTTATTTGGTTTGAGAATGTGGGTAAATCACAGTTTACAGAAGAAATAAGGCACTAATATTATTGAGAACCAAAATTTTATTTTTCTTGCACTTCATTACAACAGTGTACCTCCATTTCCTTCTTTTCTGCACTGTTTAGGAGGTAATATTCAAAAATCATTCTGCTTTAGCTTAGCTCTGATCCAGCAAAGTCGATAAGTAATTTATTCTCCCTCAAAAATCTAACACGTAATTCACACCTTATATTGCAAAATGGAATACAGGGTTGGCTTGCCTGGGTTTTTAATAGCATAGTGCAGATCCTCCATTTCCTCCACAGACATACTGACATAAAATGCTAAACACTTACTTTAACATTTGAAATGCAAACTGCCAGCTGACTATAATCTTTAAAAGTGGTTTTCAAATCCCTGTCCTGTTCATGTACCAAACCACTTTTAATTAATAAAAATCTTCTAAAACTATGTTTCTTACAAACAGAACTTAAAACAGAAAGAACTGTCTTTTTCTTTAAAGCCGGAACACAAATAAATGAGGAGTAGAAGACACAAATGATAAGACAAAAATGCTTGATTTTGTACAAATTTCAGAGATATACTATTCCTCATTCTTACAGAAATGACAGCAAACTATTTACCATCTTTTATTTTTGGTACATTTTTTTATCTGCAATGATTTCCTTTGACATCTTGTTAAGAAGTGGCTCAGAAACTTATTCTAGATTAGTCAGATAGAATACAGTTTATAACATTCAAACAAAGGAAGTAATTTAGACACGATATAGGTACTAAGAGAGACAAAAAATGCCCAGATTGTGAAGGTCCAGTCAAAGCTCAAAATCAGATCAGAGAACAAACATGTAAAAACTTCAAGGAAGCATATAAACACTACAAAATATGCATATAAAGGGTAGGAGATAAAAAAAGGAGTCAAACAGGCAGTCCTCACTCTATTTAAGCGCCCATTTCTATTTTGTTGTGTTTGAAGCTGTATGAAATGATGGCAGAATTTAAGCTTTGTGTGTTACTTATTTATTGTGAGCAGAAATCGGTGACACTGAATCAGGTATTGTTTTAGTGAAATTGATATATTGCAAATTATGCATTTTATTTTTGAAGAAAGTTTGTTATCAAATAAGAAGCATACAAGCCCCACTAATACAAGCCTTAGCTTAGGCATTAAACATGTCCAAAAATATTCCAAATGGAGAAAGTTTTTATATTGGAAAAATATACAGCAAAGTTTTTAACACAAAACATTTTCATGAAGCACACAGTTCCTACATTTCCTCACAAGTCAGGAGATTCACAGAAATACAACTGATCAAAAAGGGAATTTGAGGTTGATACCCTATCTATAAGCACTGCTGAAACCCATTCTAATACTACTAAAGCCTTCAGCTAACACACACACCTTAGCATGACTGGGTGCGTACATAGATCTCAACACTCAAAAATCTATTGATTAATTTTAGAGTTATTCACTTAGAGGGATAAAAATAATTCACCCTATAACTCTTTTTATCAAGTTCAGTGTGGTGACTGGAAGACTGAAAAAAAGTCTTTGTTTTAAAAATGTCAGTGTTGAAATATGTGAAAGACCTATCATGCCTTTGTTAAGTTGGAAAATGTTCAGCTTTGAAGTAACATTACTGTCATATAAAGCAGGTCTACGAGAAACCACTGCATGATCTTTAAGAACTGAACAAAGGTCCAGCTGATGATTAATGAAAGTTTGTAGTACCGTGGATATGAAATGTTGAAAAGTGCCAGGATTAAGAAATACTTTTTAACTTCAGAAGTAGATCGCATCTTATAAAGCCAGAAGTTCACGTCAAAGATTTTCCAACTAATCTTTTGACTTGGCAGAGTTATGATTTATGACGAAAGGTAGAAGGAGACCTCCAAAGGCACCTACTATGAAATGTTCATCTATGATACAAGTAATGTGTTGTTTGTGACAGAAGTAATAAACATAACATTGATGGACGTGCTGCTGTCCCAGTTGCCTGAAGGACTTGTGTCTTGGCTTGGGCTATGATAGGGTTAATTTTTCACAAGAAGCTGTGACGGGACACAGCCGGGACAGTTGACCCAAACTGTTCAAGCAAACAGGGTATTCGATACCGTGTGACATCATGCTCAGTTTTGAGAGGGGCAGCTGGCCAGGGGAGGTCATTGTTGCTTGGGAGCATGCTGGGCATCGGGCAGTGAGCGTTGCTCTGTGTATTAGCTTCGTTTTCTGTATTCTTCTTACCTGTATTATTGTTGTTACTGTTTGCTTCCTTTACTGTTCTGTTAAACTGTCCTTATCCCTCCCCACAAATTTTACCTTTTTTCTTCTGGTTCTCCTCTCCACCTCACCAATGGGGAGGGGCAATAGAGTGACCACGTGCTTCTTTCTTGCCAGCTGGGGCTAAAGCACAACAACTTTTAGCATAAGTTGCTGATTTTCATACAGATGGCAGGGACTTGGAAGGAGTCATTATTCATAAATGTGATGCAAATACCTCATATACAAAATGACCTCGCGCTTAGAGCTAATTTTCTTGTGCAGATCAAAGAATCAACATATTGACTTCAACTGGGCTGCACATGATGGTTAATGTATGGGTCTTTCTGGCACACAAGCTGTGGCAAGTTACATAGCTCTGTGATGTAATTGAGGAGACCAAGCCATGGCCAGGTCAGTCAGCAAGGAGCAGAGTCAGGTGGGTTTGAATGCACCACTGAGAAGATACAGCCCCAGCTTGAGCAGGCTGTGTAGGTAAGGCGTCCCCCAAAGCCATTCATCTTGGTGGCACAAAAGTTATGATAAGGTGGACACCAAAATCTGCTACAGGATTTATTTTCCTACATGTGCTGAAGCAAACCGGTGGGACACCATGTCTTTCAAGAACCTCAAGTCTCTGAGGGCCTTGGCTGGAGAACTGAGGATCCTGAAGAGCTATAAGGATGAATGTGATTATCATCTGAGTGTTTTCCCTGGAATCCCTGGAATTCTGCACGTTACTTCCCTCTGCTTTCACGGCTGCTCTAAATAAAACTGAATTGAACGCAACTTGTATCTGACCACTTACTTTTTTGGGTAACAATCAAACTGAATAATGACCATTATCTGTGAGAAGTTTACATAGTTTACCTCTTTTAGAATGTTGCCAACAACTTGCTATTTCATAACCAGTTATTTCCTTTGCTTTCTTTCTTTTTTTTTTTTAATTCTATATAGCAAATTATTATACTTACAAGTCTACTGCCTGAATAGGGGAAGGAAGCTTGTTCTTGTGCCTTTCTGGTAAGTGTTAATATATAAAACAAAAAAAACCCCGATTACGCCTAGTACTATAACATGGTTCTTAATAGACCATATATGCAATAGTATTGTATAGCTTGTTAAACACAAAATCCTGTTGGTATGGAAGAGGAAACCCCACGCATGGAGCCAAAACTTACTGCTAGTCCAGTTAATGCTTTAATCGACTAGTAGTCTAAATATCAAAAAGTCTCACTAATAATACTAGTAACTTCTTTGATTAAATAAATCCTCCTATTATCTATCCATTTTGTCTGGTGTTATGCTCACCCATTCAGTCTCCCTCTGTTTCCTGAGATCAGCATTTCCTTCTTTCCCAAACAGAAGGGGAAAATATTTATTGTGAATCATCAGTATCCGGAGGTCATCCCTGGAAAGCTGTTGAAGATAAAACCCCCCTTCCTCAACCCTGATTCATTTTAGGGCTATTTGATGTCTTCTTAACAGAGCTTGTTTTTTTCTCATTGGGTCCCAGCCTTCCCCAGACCTAATTAACAGAGAGAGCCACTGTGTGTTGCACAGGAACTGCCCAGGATTGTCAGACCTTTTCTATACATGCTAGTCACATAGTCACTTGACCAGTAGGCAACTGTCAGACCTCAAACAAGCTAAAATCATCTCAGGTCAAGACACCTCAGAAGAGTACTAAGACAATCCCGCTGTCAGTTCAGTACAAAGCCTGTGGCCACTTCCCAGTAATAAGGGAAAAGGCATATTTACTGGGCTACCCATTGATATTAGCATTGTCAGATTCACACTAAAAAATCTTGGAGGCATAGGAAATAGGATAGAAAGAGTACTTCTCCCTGCAGCTAACTATCATTTAACTTCTCTCCCTAATCTTTAGGACTTCATATAACTACAGTAGTTAAAATGAAAAGCACACATAGGTATGCAACATTCAAACTGGTAAAAGACTCTAATTATATTTCCCGTACAGCATGAAGGTAAATTGGTCTGTAACTGGCTGGAGATAAAGTTTAAAATATACTTCAGATTACTCCCACTCTGAGACAAAATTAGAGACCCCATGGGTCTTATTAGAATAAGTACTTTTAGAATCTGAAAGTTTTCCTGAGTATCTGCCACTCTAGTTACTCATAGTTAGATATTAAATCCAAATGCAAATGCATCTTAAAAGATCCTTAATATTGGAATAAAAATTCAAAATGCTGTCATGTTAGGCCTGACTCAGTTATGTTACTTTATCTTTTTTAAAGGTGATAAGACAGTGCAAGTCCTGAAACACCTTTGAAAAACAACTCATCAGTAGAAAGTAAGCAGATAAAAATTAAGCAGCTTGACTCAATAGGTGATCTTTTTCTGAGAGTTTACTCCTTCCAATTTCCTATTTTCTGCCTCTGAAGGTGTATCAATTTAGATACTGGAATCTCTAAGAAAAGGCTGCTCCTACATGTAATCGATGGCCTTGCTGGACTTGTCGAATGCAAGACAAAAGACAAACGGACTGAGGTTGTCAAGAGCCGAAGAGCTAAGAAAGGAAGTAAATAACTGCTGCTTATCTTATCAGACAAAAGT
>Ga0065711_1039729_pt1 | contig 17553 bp, 10 predicted proteins | sample Hoacrofraction12_FD_59098 | JGI IMG/M metagenome (GOLD analysis project Ga0065711, IMG submission 59098) | Hoatzin crop microbial communities from Cojedes, Venezuela - Epithelial fraction 12 v2 (version 2) | ecosystem: Host-associated > Birds > Digestive system > Esophagus > Crop | place... | reverse complement strand
AAGGTCCTGTGCAGCCTGCTGTAGGTGACCCTGCTTCGGCAGGAGGGTTGGACTAGATGACCCACAGAGGTCCCTTCCAACCCCTACTATCTGTGATTCTGTGACCACAGCCCTCGCCCAAGAACTGGTGCAGCTTTTGCTTGTTCACAGTGGGGTGCTCCTCCATCCCGCCAGGTTTGTGTGTCTGAGGAGAAAAGCTTTCCCCTGGAGTGATAGGCATCTTTCTGTTTAAGGACACTGCATGTAGATAGGTGATCATCAACTTTTTAAGATCTTCCTTTGTTAATCCCACGGCAGTCACAGGGATTTTCCATGCTGGTTTTTAGGGGCTTGCTCTCAATATGGAGGCAAGAGACATCAGTGAGGTTAACTGAGCCTCTCGCCCAGAACGGTGTTTGCAGGCTGCTGCAGGTACACGTGTAGGAGCTCTTTTCAATCAAACCAAGTTTGTAAGTTGCCCTTAGACATACTTTCCTACTTGCTTGTAAGGTAGGTAACAGCACGAAGTCCAGGGAAAGGAAGAAAATCTGAAGTACTTGGTAGCTCTTCTGTATGTGTGTGTTTGGGATTTGTGTGTTTTTTATTTTTTTAAATCCTTTTGAAAAGGAGAAATTCCAAATTAAGCCAGCCTGTGGCAGTGTTTTTCAGCATTTCTTTTGCTTCTGCTGCATTTGAAGTTTATGTCTTGGTGCTAATTGGAAAAGTTGGGAAGCTTCCTATGCGTTATATGCAATAGTTTCATTATTTAATGTTTTAGCATTTTAACACAGCTATTTTTATTAAAATTAGTGTGTGATAGAAAGAATCATAACTCACAGGTGCAGAATTACTATTTTGTTGTCTATGGAGCTTATTTTAAAATTGATGTGTTGCTATTGCTATTTTTCAAATGGATTTGGTTTCTCCCCCGCCCGTCCTCCTTTAGAATAACAATGATCCTAGTATTTGAAAGATTCATTAAAACACATTTGCAGCTGGTTCATCTTTTTTCTATACATCTTTGAGACATCCCCTTGTCTCCTGACCTTTCCAAGCCACACCATGCACCGTGGGATGATTCTCATCTGACTTCCTTCTCAAACAGAAGGCTTCCTCTTTTTTGAAATTGGAAGCCCACGCACCAGAGATGAATAGATGGTGGAATTTATTTATTTTATCTTTTAAAATACATCTTAAAAAAATTTTTTTTTCTCTTACTCATTTTCCAGATTAGTAGGATTTTAAGAAGTAAGAATTTAAGCGAGCCCAGAACTTTGGTGCTCTCGTGAGCTCTCAAATTTACCTCTCCGTATAAAAGGAAAAGTGTCAGAGAAAATGCTAAAACTCCAAATCCCTTTCAGAGCAGGTTTTGCCCGCAGGCAGCTGCCCTTTCTGCTGCTGTGCCGGTGGTGGTAGGTTCCAGCCTGCTTTGTCTATTAGCTCTTCAAGGGGATTATGGAAGTTGCCAGTAAATGGCTGATGTCTTTAGTGATCTGCTTAAGGCTGTCACAGAGTTGTTTCAAGCCAGGTTTGAAAGGCCATTTACTTTGCTGGAAGTGCCTCCCATAGTTACTGTTACCCTTTCCTCTGTTCCTATACAAAGGAGCAAGGGAGGACCCTGCAAAGACAGGGAAGGGGCAAGGAAAGGCTACTTAACCTTCTAATTAGCCAGCCTGCAAATAGCCCTGCCCTGCGTGGTCCATAGGAGCAAGCGATGTCGAGCCGGAGGCTGGGTGGAGGGTGACTGGGCCTGGCAGGCAGGACCCCGAGCTCCCAACTCCAGGCCTTTGGCTCAGGGCTGGGGGCTGCGTGGCACCTGCAGAGCCCCTTTGGTGCAGCTTAGCTGCAGTCGGTATTGAGTAGGTGGCCTTGGCCAAGTGGCTGCGGCCACATCCTCCCTGGTAGCTCCAGTTCCCTTTGATCCATCTGGATCAGAGCTGTTCACATCAGCTGCTGATCTATCAGTGTTTTAGAGCCTTCCCGTACCTTGAGGGGGCTCTGCACATCCCAGCTGGGCTCAGCCGCTCATCGGTCCCACTGCGTCCTTGTGGCACCATCTAACAGTGGTAATTGTGATCCAGCGATGCCACCCCTTACCAAGGGCCAAGGGTGATGATAGTTCAGTCTGTCCAGCCGATGTCTTGGGTTTGATCTGACTTGCTTTTTTGCCTATTCCAGCCCTATTTGCTTCCATTCTCTTTCCAAAGTCCTCTTTCCTCTGAAAGCCTGAAAAAAATTAACACAAGGAAGCAGATTTTCTGTCCAAGTACTGTATAACTAGTGAATCTTTAAATACTTGTAATACTAGATTTTAAGCTCGTGTTTCTGTGATGTGCCACTGTATTTGATGTGGCTGAAATGCACAGTAGAGATCCTTGACTACCTCAAGTCTGTGAACAGAGCCACCAGCCATGGTAGCGTGGTCTTCGGCAGGAGAAACAACGTAAATTAGGTCATGCAGAGCTCCTTATTCCTGTAACTGTGCTACCTCTGTTACCATGCTGGCCTTGCTGGCTGCAGCTTTGGTATTTCTGCAGAATGCTAGCCTACAGCACAGCTGTACCCTCTGTTTTTAGACTGAGCAGCTCTAGTAAAGGGCTTTATGATATATGGCAATATGCTACCCATGCTTAACAAATGATAGCAGAAATGAAATATTGGATGAGGAATGTTAAGCTGTACGGGGGTGGCTGCCACTCCACAGTCCTGGCCTGGAAAGCCTTACTCCTTAATGCACTTGAAGGAAGAGGAACAGGTGGTGGTCAAGAAGATGCTCTGGAGCAGACATTGTGGCAAGTCTGACTGTGGGAACGAAAGGGAGAATCTCCAGGAAGATTTACAACTGTTTGAGTCTATGTTTGGAGTGGCTGTATGGGCAGGCTGCCACTTGCTTAAAAAAAGTTTTAAAAATCTGAGTCATATTTTTCCATCTCCACTGCAAGTAGTTTTGACACATCAAAACCAATTGCACTTCTCTCTTTGTGCCTTAAATTAAAAAAAAAAAAAGAGCCAAAAAACTTAACAGCCCCTACCCAAATCCAACCCTCTCAAATTTAATTATGTATCCTGCTGTGTTAATGGTCTTATGCCCTTTGTTTTTCCTCCTTCTACCTGCACCAGACTTCACAGGCAGGGCCACACACACAGAAATGCCTAGCAGCTACAGAGCGCACTGGAAGTACTCTGCTTGGATTTTGGACCAGTTCATACTGTATTGCTATGAAGTCTGGAATTATGACAAAGCTGTGTTAGAGTCAAATTGGTGTCATCTGGGCTAATCACTTCCTAATTTTGCAGAGCATTCCAGGGGTTTTATATCCCATAATTTTCTTTAAGTGTATTATGAGCAGCAACGTTGAAGGCAATGCCAAATTGTACAGTTTTCATTTTGGCAAGCAGTCCCTGCAAGGTTTTTTTTGTATTGGTCCTGTGTATGTATTCATTTCTTCCTCTATTTTATCCATAATTCGTAGATAAGTACTAGCCATTCCCTCAGCACCTTCCAGGATCCAGACGGTGATGTGGGACTGTGCCTGTGCCTGTACTTTTTAAGCTGATGTAGTAGTGCCTTCGCCCCGCTTTGGACTGTGGGTAGGAGCGATGTTCCCTTTCCTCAGCATCCACCGGTGCGCTTTGGCGTTACGTTTCCTAAAGGAAGAAAAGCAGGTTTGAAGTTTTGTGAGCTAGGGGCAGAGCTGCAAAAGCCACACGTAGCATGGACAAACTCACTGGTTTCTCAGCACTGTGCTTTACCCAGCTGTAGCTGGAGAAGCCCTGTGTGAGATGGGAAGGCATCAGGACGCTCTTGAAGCTCACAGGACAAAGAGGGGCTGTGAGGCACGACTGGGAGGTCTTGTCCCCAGTCCCAGAAGGGGCCGTGCTGGGGATGAGAGCAGGATGCAAGGGCATGGGAATTGGGTGTGTTAGTTGCAGCCTTGCTGCGTGAGAGCTGGCAGCTCTTTATTTAAAGGATGAGCTTTCTTCTCAACCAGCAAAAGCCCCACTGAAGGCTGAACTACCCATGGGTCAAGCTGGTGTGGATGAAGGGTGAAAAAGGCACTTGGAAATACTCTGGTAACATGAGCTACAGCTTTGCCTGCAGATAAGTACATGTTATTTCATGGGCCTTTTCTCCTGCTGCTGGGCAGAGATTGCCCTCGTGGACCTCTGTGAGAAATAGCGAGGTGAAAGCATTGGTAAGTCATCGTTAGCTCTGCCGCTGCCAGAATGCCTATGCACCATCTATATAATGATTTACAAAAAAATTCCCAGTGAGGAGGTGGAGAGAGACGTGATGAACACTGGAAGTGTCGTGTCTGTGGCACACTGCCAGCAGCAGCCATTTTGCCCACATGTGCACTTTCGCTTCATTACGTGCTCGGCTGTAGATGCTTTCCTTTCCTCCCCTTCCAGTAAAGTCTGCGTTGACTCTGGGAGGGCTGATACCTGGCAGACAGATCCCAAAGCACCCGGCGCTAGAAGAGAGTTTGCATTTGGGCTTCAGCGCGAAGCTTGTTGTGCTCGATGTGCACCTGTGCGAAGCTGGGGTGATGAAAAGATACTACGTGAGGGGAGAGCGAAGTAATTTGCACATGGAGCTGCTCTTGCAGCCAGATGGCCTATAGCATCGGTACCCTAGATAACAACAAAGCCAGATACTCTTTAAGGAAAAATTATGTACAAGTAGCTGGAAAGAAAAAGTTTACTGTGAACTTGCAGGCTTGTTTTTCAGCATGCCTCCTTATTATAACATGTACTGCAGCCTGACAGATTTTGGACTTGATACCCTTTCCCACCTAGTTCCTCAGTTACTTAGTTGGTGTCTGGTTTCTGATTGTGCTTGAAATTCCGGTAATCTTGCTGGCGTTCGCATCTGTGGCTGTGTGGATGGGGGATGGTTTCAGGCCTCCTTTCTCTTTAAAAAGGAAAAAAAAAAAAAGTGATCCTTGAAGTGTGACATAACCATAAAGCATTTCTGCTGTGCAAAGGAATTTGTAATTTTACTGAGCTAGGGAATACCTTGTAGAAAGGGGTCTTTTGTGCGCTATACCGTAACTGTTCTCAGACTCCGATTTCACTCATCTTCAAAGGTTAAGTTTCAAATTTAATCAACTAAAATATTTATGTTTTTTTCCCAGTCACTTTGGTGACCTTTCAGATTCTTTCCAAAATGCAAGACTAATACAATCAGAGATACTCTGATGATAATAACAAATAATAACCTAAAATAATTAAAAAACCTCAACATGTGTGCAGTCCAGAACTGAACAAACTTTATTGAATTAGTCTGATGGTTGCCTATTCATGTTTCTTGCTGCCCGGGTTGTAAGAGCTCCGTGGGTTTTGTTTTCACAAGCAGCAGGTGTCCTCCCGCACAATGCCAGAGAGATTAGTCAAATGGGGACCAGGCAGTGAGTTAGGAGCGGTGGGCTCCGCTGGCTCGGCCACTTTCATCCCCTCCAGTGTCCCCCAGTTCTGCCCAGGGAAGGAGGCAAACAATGTAGTGGGGCCCTTCAGCTATTTCCATGCTTGGGGCATGGCAGTACGGTGTTTTAAGGGTTCGACAGCAAGGGTGAAAAGTAACATGAGGGTAAAGTTAGAAAATGTGGAGGTCGAAGTTAGTGATGTGAAGCAAACGGGACTTTGGAATAAATCTGTACATTGTTGTTCCAGGACTGGAGGGAAGCCTGAAAACAAACGTGCAAGAAAAACAGCTGAAAAATAGCATGGTCATAAAAAAAGTTGAATTTAGGGCTCCAAGCATTAGTCATTTAATTGTCGTGGCAACAGCGATAGTACCGTTTGGGAAGAAAAGAGTGGAAGGAAAAAAAGCTGTGTTTTGTTACTCTGAGGTGCCTAAGCGAACCAAAATTGCTTGGCCAGCTAATAATTTCCCCTCCCTGGGCCCACTCCCAAAAAACAGAGATACAAAACTGCAGTTCCTTCTTTACTCGTGAGATCACGCTTTGCCACAGTTGGCATCCTTTCCCAAGAAACATTTGTTTGAAAGCTGACAGTTGCCATCGTGCATCCTGGTCCTGAAATTGTCGGCCGTGAGATTAAAAAGTCAACGAGAAATCATTTGGGGAACTATAAGGTTTAGGTGTCGAAAAGGAGAATGGAGACCACGAATGCAAACTGTACCAAAGGGCTGCTAGTTCTGATCGCTAAACCCATGATCCGGGTTTATTTGCTAACGATGCAAGCATGGTGTTGTTAGAAATGTATAGCTGACGGCGTGGAAGTGAAAAGGTAACTCCCCAACATCTAGCCACAACAAAACTAGGGAAAAAAAAATGCTGGAAAGCAACAAGGAAAACCAGTGTGGTGTAAACCAGAAACAGCTCGCTCGTGACCAGACGAAGGCAGGACTTCCTGGGGCACCTGGGACTTCTTTTCTGTGCGCTGCAGGGCTCTGGCGCAGGGCGGCATTACTCCCCTTTCCCCCTCGTGAAGTGAAACCTCTGCGGGGCGAGGCGAGCTGCCTGACTGATAAACCATCTGTGGCAGCCAGCATCTCCATCTCAAGAGCTGTGTTGGGTTTCTGCCCTGTTAAAAACCTCAGGCCTCAGCCAAAACCACTCACTGTTGATTCTAAAATTAGTCTGAGAGGAAGCAGGGCTCTTAGCTGATCGTGTGCTTTCTACCCTGCAGCATCACCCTCTTACCTGCCAGCCTGCCCCATCCTGCAGTACCGAGTGCTCCTGTCTAATCCTTGTTCATCTCTTTTTCTGAATTATTGGGGAGCTATTGTAGCTGCATCTGAAAACCATCTAACAATGTGTAAAGCAAGATGAGCTTTGCAGAGCTGGATCTCGTATCAAAACAGCTAACTTTTTCTTCCCGGTATCTCATTGCAGCACGTGGCCTTGTGCTGGAAGAAAACCTGAGAGCATTCGTAGGAGTTGTCTCTCACCTCGCATCCGCTTTGCCACCGCCTTGGGGATCTGCTGAGTGATGCAGCCAGAGCAGAAAGCAGGGGAAGTGGCAGGCAGCTTGCGGAGCTGTAAAAATGAGGCTCGTAGACAGCTAGAACAGGGGGCATGGCTGGTGTAAGACAAATCACCCTCTGCAAAACAGATACCAGGTCTCTTTGAACAGCCCAACCTCTGCTCAGATGATAAACCTGCTGCTAGGGAGGGTCATGGGCTCACCGTTGGATGCTCCAGGGGTCCTTTCCTTAGCTAACTGCATAGGGAATTAGCATGAAACGAAAGCTGGTTTTGCTGTATGCCTACAATGCAGCTGTAGTGTGTGTGGATGTTACCTTAGGAGGGGTTTTGGTTTGCTGTTCTGGTAGAGCAAAGGGTAAGGGATAAGTCGTGCTTTCTGTCCCCCTGTGAAAAGCATGGATTTTTATCATGCGTTGATAATCCATGTTTTGTCCGTGTAAATTTTACAGTCCAAGCAGCGTTCCACCTCTTCCCTTGACATTTATTCTGCAAGCTGCAAATACACATAATCAGGATTTTTTTTTTTCTGTTTCTCATGAGTTTTCCTGCATGCAATTATATGTGCTTGTTGTGATAGACTCCAGTGCTCAGGATGACATGATTCTCTCTTTTGGAGCTTGGCATTCCTGGGGAGGTTACAGGCATCACCCTCCCATCTTCCTTCAGCCCTGTGAGGGACGCTTAACTCTTCATCTTTATTTTCTGGTTGGTTACTTTTCTGTTGCAGTTCTCTGAACTCATTCGGACTTGTCCGTATTTGCAGAACTGCACAAATATTCTGAGTATTTTTGTTGGACCTTCCTTTCACAGGATAAAAAACCTCGATTGTCTGTTGCAGACCTGCTTTTTGCTTTTTTGTTTCCCTGACACATCCCACTGTGTTGTACTTACTGTGGGCTTTTACATATTGCCCATGACTGTGGTGTGTACGTTTTGGGTTTCGTGTATAGGGATGGATAGGTAGACAGATAGATAGATAAAAAAATAATGTGACCAGCATGGCCATCATGTAAGTGTCTTCTTCAGAGGGGTAGTTTTATTTTTATTTTCATAATGCATGCTTTTATTTGTGGAAGCTAAGCTGAAGAACCTCACCTAGTACACTCATGTTTAGCTTGCCGTCTATTGTAACATCTGTTATTTTCAACATTGCTGCTTCCCAGATTTCGCCCTCCCACTGCATGGGTTTTTTTTGGATCGTTTCCCTTCACTTGTCTTAGCCTGCTTTTTTTTCCAGAATGAATCTCATCTGATTATTTTCAGACTGCATTTCTCTTCTCTCTGAGTCCCTGCACATTATTTCCTTGTCCCCGTTATTTTTGCAGCTCCTCCAAATGCGATATTTCCTGGAGATTTAAGTTAGCATGCTGTCTAGAGTCTCTTCTGGATCATTAAAGAAAATACCAAGTGAAATAGGACCTAATACAGGTCTTTGCAATATTGCACCTTCTTCCAACATTATCCTTTGCTTTTATCATGATTTATTTGCAGCCAGTTTTCAAATTGAGCCACCGCATTCATCTCAAAGTGCAAATCACTATCAAATGTTTACTAAAAGTCAAACACATCACATCTGCTCCTTTCCCTTCAACTCCTAATGTTGTAATGCTAGCCAGAAAAGGGGCCAATTTCTAGCCAGTTTCTGCTCTTCTGAATAGAAATCACGGTTTCATTGTCCTCAGGCTTGTAGCCTGGTTTACTTTATAGGAAGCCTCATGAATTAAAACAGCTGTGTGGCCTGTTCTAAAATTCAGTTGTGTGGAGAAACAGGGCTGGGGAGGAAATAAAGTGGCGTTTATGCATGTGAGGGGGAGAAAGAGAGAAGAGGGATATGTGCGGGCGGGAGAAGGGAAGTCACTTTTATCTGCCTGTGTAGGATATGTAACTAAGGGATGGGAATTAGGTATATTTCTGAAGAACTGGTCGAATCCCTGAATGTTGCTGTGTTGCTAGACCATGGCTTCCCATATAGTTACGTGTTTCATGCTGTACTGCTTTGCTTTCCCGTGGCCTGTGATGCCATTGATAATTGAAGCTATGGCCAAACTGAAGGCATGAGATGGCATCAGCAGCCACCTCCTAGCTGGACACCTTGTAAAATTCCTCCGCTCCAGCTGTTGGCTGGGTGTCCATGACACAGAAAAACTGTAACACCTCAGGGATGTGGTAAAAGGACTGTTCTCACTCTTAAGTACAACAGGTAAACGGCTGTTTTGGGTAAGAAACAAAGGAATTGAGGAGATGGCAGGGACTGTAGGACAAAAAGTGAAAGCATGCTTAGCCAAGAACTCTTTCAGTGGGGAATGTGAGTTATAGTCCCTGGAGATCTTGCAAAAGGCATCCCATTCATGGCTTTTTGCTTTGACCTGGCCATAATAAAATATCGAAAGTTTCTGGTGACAGTAATGCCTGCACTGCACTGGTTAGAGCCATATTTTATACCAGTGATTTAAAAGGATTGTTAGTACCCCTTTTCAGCTGGGGCAAGCGGCTGGGAGCAGGCAGAAATAAATTTAATCTATTTTTCTAAAAAGGCTCTGCCTATATTATTGGGTCACATACTGGTTCCTCTGGCTCTTGCCTGCATCGCCTCTTTGCCCCCCGGCTTTTGCTACCTGCTGGCAGCCCCTCCTGGACCACCACCCGTGGCTGGGAGGATGGCACATGGCAGCCTGCCAGCCTGGAGTTGGTACCCGGAGTGCCGGGTGCCTGGTGGAGAGCGAGATGGGGCTAGGCGAAAGCTGAGGCTCTGCTTTGTGCTGGGGAAGAGGTGTGTGGGGGCCTGCTGGTGAAGGTCCAGATCTTGGGGAAGGGGGGTAAAGGGTGTGGTTTCGTTTTGGGGTTTTGTTGCCAGAAGTGCGGCTTGAGCAGTTAAATACTGCTGTTGAGGCTCCTGATCTAAGCTTTAAAAATTATTCCTAGTATGTTCAGTACTGTTCGTGTGAGACGTCAGAGGAATTGAATCTAGCAAGACACTATGAAGAGATGTTAGAAGCTATGTTTTGTAATAACCTTACAAATTTTCATATATTGTACTGACAGTGTATGCTTTCAGCATTGTGGCAACTGCAGACTGTGCCTAGATACACCTCAGAAATGCCTTCATCGTTTTCCTACTCTGTGCTACATTTTCCACCTGGAAAATCCCTTTTTCTTCGATGGCTGCACTAAAGCAATAGGACTGAAAGGACTGTAGCCACCTGTAGGTTTGCAGTCCCAGGCTTTATACCTGTCGTTGTTGAGGCACATGAGACTGGGGTCTGTTTCTCTGCTTCCTCCTCCTCCCTTCCCAAGTACAGACCTAAACTGTCTGGACACAAAGACCAAGCCCGGACCTAACTTGTGCCAACTCGCAGTCTGTTTGACTTGGTCGTCTGCGGAAACAGCATGCTATGTAGATTTTGACCAAGTTGGAGAGCATCAAGGAGCGTCTGAAGTATGCAGAGCAACCTGGGACTCGCGGGCGTCTGTCGGTGGGCGTCTGTCAGCGTGCCCTTCGCAGGCCCCAGGAGTGGGGCTGGATGTGGTCTCTCGCCTCCCTCCTCTGCCCGCTCTGCGCGGCGTAGCCAGTAGGTTGGTTCAGTCTCTGCTGAGTACTGCTACGACCGAATGATTTGTTTTTGCTTTGCTTTGTTATTTACAACGATGATCAAAGGAGCCACTCCTTGTGATCGTAAAGAGAAGCCTTACAATCTTATTTAAGAGCACAAATATTTTGGGCTTTGACAGATGTGCTTTGAAAATAACACAGATGTGCAGTGTCAGATTTCACCGCTGCATGCAGTGTCTTTGTTTCAAACTGTAAATTTGGCTAGTAGTGCTGGGCACGTGCTTTCCTGAAGCCTTGCCCCCTGCAACACAGGAAAAACAAGTTTCTGGGTTGTGAGTTTTTTTGCCCCCCTGAATATATCCTCTTAGAGAGTTTGAAAGGAAAATGATCTTAGCAGAGTGAGCACTCAGCCCTGCAAGGCTGCAAATCTGTGGGTTATTTTTAACCTAATTACCTTGAATTAAACAAAAGCTCGAGAATTTTTTTCTTTGAATTGAAGGCGAGGCTAAAGAAGACTTTATTTGTGGTGAAACTCCGGGCAAAGACATGCTTCTTCCCTTGTGCCGTGCAGAATCATGCCCATGGCACTGTGCTGCGCTAACGCGCTTGGTTTTCCAAAGCTCTGGCTTTTATGAATTGATGCAAGACGATATGCAGCTCTAGAGCAGTTCACTCCTTTCCCATTCTCACCCCTCCTACAGATGCAGAGATGACTTTTTGGACTGGTGACATTTTAGATGGAGCATGGTCTCCTTACACTCGCCTGGCAGTGACTTACTAACTGCACATTAATTGAAACTGAAAGTTTGTCAGGGGATTCGATTCAGTTACATGTTAAGTGGATTCAGTGCAGTAAGTATTACTGCTGTGATGAAAATCTCTGTGGAATTGATTTGTGAACTGATTTGGAGGGATGCAATGGCTTCATCAGCACCTCTGAGAGATCAGCATCGGGAGAGTGGGCAGAGGTGGCCATGCTCCCAGCAAAATGAATCCTTCTCTTCTGTTTCCCCCTAAGTGGCTTTAATTACTACTCAGTATGTTCCCTTTCCAGGACATGTGTTAGGTAGATAAATTTACTCTGGAGAGCTGAGAAGCAAAGAAGAAAATGAGAAGAGTCAGAAGTCTGGTTTGAATTCTGTAATCTAAATGGCTGAAAATGTTGAATTCCTTATCTCTCAGCGGATCAAGCAGTCATAAAATTTTCCTAGAGTTTGACTCAAATGTAAACATATGCTTAAAAAAAAAAGTATCTGCTTTGAACAAACGGATGGAAAATTCAAAATTTATATCCTCCCTAACTCATCTTTTATACTTGGCCACTGCAAAAGTCCCTCTTAAGTGAGCAGTTTATTCTGTATGCTGCACCTGCTTATATGCTTGGTTTCTTTGTGGAGCCAATTTTTATTGCTGAGTTATAAACCCTTTGAAAATAGGGGCTTGTAATGGAAGCACTGACAGACCTTTAACTAGGTCAGTCTTATCTGGCTCCATTATCTTTGCTTTTGTTAAAGCATTAAATGGTTGCATATTTGCTTATTTTTCTCGCAGTGCTAGAATTTTAATATGGGTATATAACTGAATTGTTCTTTCTTCACAATGTCATGAGCATGCAGCATTAGAGAGTTCATCCAGACTTCACAGTCATCTTTAAAAGTAAATTGAACTGTTGTGTCTTATTTCAAGATTTTCTTGCTTATACAGTACATTTACTCTGTAGCATGTCATTACGATACTAATAGCAAAGTTTGCTTTTTCTCCTGCTATCTTACTCTAATCTTGAATTCTGCTCTGTCTTTTGGGTTCCTTTCTGCATAAAATGACAATGATTTTTCTTGTTTGTCCCATTCAGATGAAAAGCCATACCACTGCAACTTTTCTAAAGAGGAAACCCCGATGGTAACATCTCAGTTGGATGAACTCCCGAAGCTGGGAATCTGCAATGCCAGAGAAAATGAGGTCAGGGAATCTAAACCAGAGATTCCCGGCCTGGTGTCGGCACTGGAGAGCATCATCAGGGAGCCCTTTTTGAAATACCGAGATCTAAAATGTTCTGCAGACATAAAGATGCCAGCATTTCACCACAGCCAAGGGCTTCCTTGCTCCAGTCGCATTGCTAGCTATGCTTCGGGTGTGGGCCAGACATCTTCTAACATGGTCATGGACTTAAAAACGTCACCTGAAGTGCAGGCTAGTCGCGCCAGACAAAATTTGCTAGACTTGCACAGGGAGCATCCTCTGACAGAAAAAGGTGCTGAAGGTCAAGTGTTAGCTCCACTCGATTTGAGTGAAAAATCAACAAGGGATAATTCATGCAATAAAAATCTGAATACATCCTTGCAGGCTGCTTTAGTTGTCTACCCATGTCCCTTCTGCAGTCACAAGACCTACTACCCCGAAGTCCTGTGGATGCACAAAAGAATTTTGCACAAAATCAGCTGTAACTTGATGGTTCCCCCTTGGGTTCAACAGAACGGATTCAAGAGTATTAAAAACAGCCTGGTCTTTCTGGCAAGGAGTGGGCGTACCGGCCCCCCTCCTGTTCTCGGAGGTAAGGAATGCCAGCCTTTGCCCATTGCCAGATTTACGCGCACTCAAGTGCCAAGTGCGCTGCCAGGGTCCAAAAGCAGCTCTCTTTCTGTCGGGATGTCTGCAAAGTCTGGGAGTATGCATCAGTCAAAGGACGGTCACGCCTTCGGCCATTGTGGTCCGCGCTTATCAGGTCTGGATGGGTACAGACAGCCCAAGTTAAACCATTCCCAGGAGCAATACAGCATAGCAGCACAACAGAAAAGTAAATACGAAGCAAATTCCAAACTTATGCAAACGGGAGCCTATAGCAGAAGCGTAACACCTACTCCAACAGTCATATCCAGGCCTAGCTCACAGCCCACCAACAGTAAGCAAGTGGAGAAGTATGTGGTTCCCCAAGGAAGTTCTAGTTTTGCCCCTCTGGGTAAGCACTGTGCTTCCGACTCCATGAAGGCCAAGTTCAACCCACCACTGCAGTATCATCCTCTGTGTAAGAGCGAGCAGTACACTAAACACGAAGAGCCATTCGTGCCTCAGAGGGAGTCTCACGTGAAGGCTGGCAACGAGCTGAGGACATTGGCAAACTGCACAGCGGTAGCACGAGCGAGTCCGTTGCTGCAGCCCCAGCCTGGCACCGTGGGAGTTTCTCCAGCTTTACACTCCAGCAAACAGGATCCAGGATCAGACGGACATGAGAAACGTTTGGACATTTTAAATATCTTTAAAACTTACATTCCAAAGGATCTTGCTTCGTTGTACCAAACCTGCGGTGCCAACAGCCCTGTCCTGGATCACGCAGGTAAGATTTTCACAAGTCCTTCCGTAGCTGAGGACGTGGCTTGCTTGTTCCTGCTTTGTTGGGAGCCACGACACGCTGATTCACAGTTTGCCTGTAACGGTTGGGATTACAAGTTCCTTGTTTTTATCATTTCTGGATAGGCTTGACTAGGTTTGTTTACCAATCTCGATCGTTGCAACATTCCCCCTCGTGCACTGTGTGACATTTCTGTTGCAGGTTAAATGTATCTGGTTCCACCTGGAGTATTGCTGTTTCTTTGTCCCCTTGCTTCAAGCAGGCTAAAGTTACACAGATGTGCTGTCACACCAAGATCCACCTGATACGCTGCTGCTGGCACGTGTCATAATCTTTTTGCTTTGGGCAAAATAAACATCCTCTGGGGCTTACCTGTGATGTTATTTTGGAGGTTTTGTTCAATTTCCTTTGCAAACAAGTCTTCCAACAGCAGAGAGAGATAACTACTTGTCAGTGTTCTTTGTCTTTCTTTACAGAAGTCTGAAGATCTTCCTTGTCCATATCAAAGACTGCTATCCTATTTTCAAATGATTCTTTTGATCTGTTTTTATGTTTGTGATTACAGAGAGGTATGGCTGAAGATGTGCTTGCTAATTCATCTAAGCAGAAGAGGCAGTTGTGCAAATAGTTAGTTTAAAAGTTCAGGGACTAAAAAAGTGCCAGAGCTCTCCTTCTGTCTCTTGCCAGTTAACTGCCACGTAAAAAGAAGAAGAAAAAAAAAAGTCCTCTGTATTTGCATTTGAAACCATACTCTTTTGACTATCTGCCAGAATTAGTTTGTTTCAGTGGAAACTGAAAATAGCACTGATTTATTACTTTTGAGATGGGTGTGTGCGAGTAGGGGGAAGAATGGGAGTCATGGTCCCAGCTCTCACCGTTTGTAAACCATCCTATTTTTTGTACTCTGCTTCTCTTAGTAGAAGTTGTGCAAGAACTGAACTCCACATGGAAAGAGCATGCATTTCAGACCAGTGTTCCAATGTTCTAGTGTCTTCATCTGACATAATGCTCTCTGTTTTGTCAAAAACGTGTGAAATGGAGCTTGTGACCCCATTTTGCAAGTGAGATGAAACCCAGGACATTTGGAAGCTGGCAGTCTTATGGAAGACCCCCGAAGGTGTGTGCAAGTTCCCCGCTCTGGCAGCTCTGATGCAGGGAAGCAGCCATAGTATTTGGTCAGGTCTTGGTGGAAGGCCTTTGGGAGAAGACAGGAAGGCAAAATCTATCGGAAATAGTCCATGAGGTGCACCCTTCTGCCACTCCATTGTCAGTTTTGCTCAATCATTTAAAAGGTAGTGCTGTATGGGAGCCAATTGTTATTTATTACTATGGAATAGATCATTTCAAAGGTGGTTAGAGGCTGTGTGATGATTGCAACTAACATCAGGCTCCTGGTTTTTGTTCAGAAAGCAGAGGAGGACATGCTCGGTTACTAAAACTGCAGCGTTCCTGGTTTTGTCCAGCTGACTCTGCTTTTGCCATCCTGGTGCCTAGGAGTGTTGCCTGAGGTTGCTCCCTGCCTACTTTCTGCTCTAAATACCAGTTAATTGTTCCACCATCAACTTGGGGTACCTTCACGTGGATGCCGTCCTTGATGTTATCTAACACTACTTTATGTCAGCCTGCTCAGAGAAACCTTACTGATCCAGTGAGCTCCCAACCCTGTTAAGAGAAATGAAGAGAAACCGTAAAAGCCAGGAACTAGAAGCTGACTTAGTGAACACAGGCACCTGAAAAACCACGAGGACCGCTGGGGCATAGTCAAATAGGGGCAGGATTTCCAAGGAGGCCTCTGTTTACCTGGTTTTTAAAAGGGGGATTTTACTGCCAAAATGTTTTTGCTGGGCAGTGATTTCCAGAGACACTTCACTGGGAGTTATTTAGTGCCTATCTCTGCTTTGAAATCTCTTCTTTTATTCCAAGTGTTTTACAGCAATCAAGTTTTCAGAATTTGAAACTTTGTTTTTTATGTAGCTTGTCTTTATTTTATATACAACTTCCAGGTTGTTGATGGTTCTCCAAACCAATTGACGTGATGGCTGTTTTTCATAGCACTAAAATAAAAAGCTGCTGCAGGCAAAAGGAACAATTGCGAATAGAGGAGGGTAAATGAACCTTGTCTGAAATAAGACGCGGCCCTAGATTGAGCCCTCCGAGTCAGTATGCATCATACAATTAAGTCTTAATATGGCAATATGAATATGGCAATTGTGACGTAAAAAAAAAGCAACCAAAAATCCCACTTAGGTATACTGTTTGTCACATGGGTTTTTCCTAATTGAATGTTCCTGATAGGCTTTACTTGGGTGTTTGGTATACTACCTCATCTTGGATCGCAGTAGAATATTTTAGTGTGTGGCATGGCAGTGTTCAGCATCCTTAGAGTGACTGAATTTATTTCTGGGATCCTTTTTTTTTCACTTTTGTGTCTGTTCCAGTGTGTCCTTGGAAGAGAGAGTTGTTGTACATACTGTTGTGATACAGCTGCAGACACAAAGTTTGCTGTGCTTAGGCTAGGTTTGTTTCACACTGCCCAGTCTTCCCAAATGCTTGTAGAGAGAATCTTACCGTTGTATTTAATAGTGGTTATTTATTTTATTCGTGAGATATACATGAATCGCCGTGTTAGGAAAGGATGGGTTATGGCAGCAGATGCACTCTTCCCTGTGGGCTCCTTTGAGACCAGCTTTGAGCATGGGTTTCGCAGGAGTTCCCGTTCACATAGTCACATTCATTTACCTTAATTTGCTAACGCTGTAGTCAGCCACCCTCTTCTGTTCACATATAGGATAACCTGAGGGACGACTCGTAGGGGTATGGCCTTGCGGCAGTGAGACCCACAGCTCAGAGCTCTGGACTATCAAAGGCCTTATGGTGCTCCTTAGGTAATGCAGCAGTGGCAAATACACCTGGAAGCAATCCATTTTTTCCATGTGTTTTTTAAATCACTGTGGTAAAGTGAGTGGCAGGGAGGGGTTAGATGAACGTCCAAACCTGCTCACCATTGGCGTTTGTGCAGGGTGCGTTGGCTCACACCACCATCCTCAGCCTGCATCATGCAAGACTGGGGTGGGAGCGGTGCTTCCATGAGAGCTGTCGTATCGGGCCCGTGATGACTGCTGAGACCAGTGTATTCACCTTTCACAGGGGGAGACCTGGGATATAGAGAGAGGTGGCAGAAAACCGCCTGAGGAAACCAGGTCTCCCAGGCTCCGTGGGAGCCGCTCTGCTGGTTGCAGAGCCCTGCTCTGCCTGTCCCTGCCTGTCTGGCAGCCGGCACAGCGGTCCGGCAAAGGCCATGTCTGGTCCCTTGACAAGCTTTGCTCAGCTTTGCTTTTGAGCTTGCAGCTGTAGTTCTGGCCAGTGAGGGGAAAATGTTAGTAACACCTCAGGAAATCTGGTTTAATCTTGACTGCGTTACAAGGCAAATCCAGCTCATTATATTATGGTGGAGCTCTTACTGAAATTATGTGATTTTGGGGGGTTTGGGGTTGGATTTTTTTGTGTGTATGTGTGGGTATACATGGTCTGGCTTTGCCCCTAAATTGTGATCTTGTATTTGACTGCCAGGAACTCTTGTGTTGGGAGCGAGTATGTTCAGCTACATTACACAGACTGTGCTGCCATCTGCAGGAGGTGCTGTTATAAAAAGAGAAAACAATTTCTGAGGGTTTGCGGGGGGGGGGGGGTGTTGGTTTTTTTTTTTTTTTTTTTTTTTTTTTTTT
>Ga0065711_1006701_pt1 | contig 17553 bp, 17 predicted proteins | sample Hoacrofraction12_FD_59098 | JGI IMG/M metagenome (GOLD analysis project Ga0065711, IMG submission 59098) | Hoatzin crop microbial communities from Cojedes, Venezuela - Epithelial fraction 12 v2 (version 2) | ecosystem: Host-associated > Birds > Digestive system > Esophagus > Crop | place... | reverse complement strand
TCTGCCTCTTTCTTTCCATCCTCCTCCGCACGCCGGCGGGGGGAGGGGCGGCCGCGTGGCGCTTTTGTTGCCGGCGGCAGCCGAAACCAAGACAGCTGTGCGCGTAAAAGTGAACGGAGTGGCTGCGTGTTGCTGTCTGGCTCCTGCACAACTGCAGACTTCTGTCGTGTGCCTGCACACCAGCCTCTCGCAGCGCCGTGGGTGAGAGCGTTTGCAAAGTGCTTCACCTTTGGCGAGCTGTTCTGTTTTGGAGGAGTGTGTGTTGTCAGCCTCTGAAACTCTCCGGCATGCGGTGCTGCCTTTCAGGAGGAGAACTGGGGAGAGCTGCGGCGCAGCAAATGTGTGTCTGGGAATGCCGTGCCGTGAAGCCAGCCCGATGCTGGAGGAGCTTGCGGTGCTGGGTGCTGTGCTGGTGCGTAGTACTGCCCTGCAGTGGTGAGCCAGGAGAAAGATGGTGAAATTGTTTGAAGTGTAAAGGTGAAGTAAGGTGAAATTGATGAGTGCAATGGTGAGAAATGTCCAGACACCTCGAGTCTTAGGTGGGGATGTTGTTCTGTGGTCTGCTGGCAGAGATACGAATTTAGAGTGGCTAGAAAACAAGCCTGTCCATGCTAATAGAAATAGCCCAAGATGTTTATAAAACCTTAGCCTTCCTGTTACTTTCCCTGTGACTACTTTAACGTGGCTTCTGTTTCTCCTTCTAGATATAATTGCTGAGGCTCTGTAAAATGGCTTTACGCTTCCGCAGTTTCATGCCATATGCCATACCTGGAGTGCTGGCACTTCTTAGCTGCTGGTGGATCTATGCCCATAGAAAAAAGCATGCAAGCTATCACGACAAACAGGCAATAGCCATTGAAGAAGAGCACCTGGAAGAAGTACCAGAGAATGATTCAACAGCCGGAACAGAAGCACATGTTCCTCGAAGACTGCCTGTCTCATCTGAAGAGGAATGCCCAGAGAATGAAACCTCGACCTCCCTGCTGTCAGCAGGGTCGACGACGCCCTCTCTTCTGTGTCGAAGTCACGAGAGGCTAGATCTCTCACAGGACCTTCCAGACCTGTCAGTAACGACTATTCAGCCCAGCACCCTGGAAGACGACAGTGAAAAACTAGAAACAATAGGATCTGAAGATGAAAGCAGCATCCCTGCTTGTGTTTCTCTCCCTCTGGTCTCAGAGAGCGCAGAGTGTCACGGCAGTGCAGCAGTGAGCCTCGTACAGGATTCGGGCTCTAGTGCAAACCAAGACCGGTGGCCGTCAGCATCGGTGACACTGACACAAAAGCCCTTGGGAATCACAGAGAACAGCAACGCAGAGCAGTCAGATGATTCTTCACTTAAGCCCCCTAAGGAAAGCAAGATGCCAGAAACTGTGCTGTCGGATCCTGGCTCTGTGACAGCCCTCTGCTTGGGATGGGAGAAGGAAGCCAGTACCCCACAAGCCTTTCTCAATAGTGAAACTGAAGTTGTATCAAGTCACAAGGATTCTGCCGTGAGCGTGTTACCGGATAGCTTGGAGCCTGCCTGTCTGGAGCCGTCCAGGGAGGAAGAGATGTCCGAGCCAATTGCCAGTACTGTACCTGTGTGTCAGGAGGAGGACGCACAGCCAAAAGAAGATGAACTGGAAAGAGAGAAGGCGGCCAGTGTTGTTTCCTCTGATCAGATGCTCGTGCAGGAAGCTGCGGGAGCAGATGGGAACGCTGCTGCGAAGGGTGATGTTGCGGTACTGACATCCCCGCAAACACGGCAATGGGATCAGAGTGTGGCAGGTTCCAGCTGTTCAGCACACGGCTGTTTATCTGGCCCTGTTCAAGGAGACACAAAAGACTGTCGGATGGAGAACAGCGTGTGCAGCGAGGAGGTGCTGTCTGGTTCTGCAAGCGATGGGTCCACTCGGATCTGCCAGGCTGCTGCCGGCCGAGTTGAGAGACCTCTGGAGATGGCCAGCTTTGTTTCCTCCGAGGTACTTGTGGAGGAGGCTACGAGAGCAGATGAGAACACTGCTGTAAAGAGTGATGCTGTGGTACTGACATCCCTGCAGACAGGGGAACAGGTTCAGAGTGTGGCAGGTTCCAGCTGTTTAACACACGGCTGTTTATCTGGCCCTGCTCAGGGAGACACAGAAGACTGTCGGATGAAGAACCGTGTGTGCAGTGAGTCCCGAGGAGTTGATAGGACTCTTGTGGAAAACCATGGAGAGGCACTGGAAAAGTTGCCTTTGGTTATGGAGGACTCTGTGTGCAGCTTGTATGCATCCGAAGGTGGCACAAGTGTTGAGGACGCGTTGCAGAACACGATGCTGGCTGTCGCGTCAGGCCAGCATTTGGTCTCGCTGAGCATATCTGCCATCCAAGACACGTCTGCTGAGCAGAACTTAGTACCGGGTGAAAAGCCTCCTACTCTGAAGCTACTTGAAGACAGCGAAGTACCGTACAGTAATGGGATACTGAAAGAGGATGGTCCAGACTTGTGCCATGGGTGTAGCAGGGCAGCAGGGATGGATGAAGATCACTCAGGAGGTAAGGGATTTGAAAATCTTCCTACAAAAACGTGGTGAATGTGCATTTTACGTGCTGTAACCCTTCTGCTTCAGAACATGTTTGGATAAATCCTCTTCATGTTAACTGCCCCAGTGGATGAGTAGGTAGCCCTCTGGTGCAGGTGGGTGTGCCTTTGCTCTGGGAATTCGCATCTCTGTAGGATCCAGTGTTAGCCCGGTGATCCTCAGGGTGTACTGCAGGGGGTGAACAGGCCGGTCCCCTTTCGGCACAAAGTGTACTGTCCAAAGCTAACCATGTTCTGGAGTGGCCCAGTGAAATGGACGGTGCCTGGATGTCGGCCAGGCTGCTGAGCACCTTGCTGGTTTGAGACCTGCTAATACACGTGGTTTCTGCTTAAGTTCAGGCAGCCTCTAGTAAGTACTGGGTTCTTATCTGTGTCTGTGGGCTGCTGCTGAAAGGAAGCTGTAAGGCAGGCTTCTGAGGTGCTGCTGGACGAACCCGGGAAGTGCTCTGATGAACTGTGATAAAATCAGTTGGTTGCAGACCAATTACCCTGAAGCCCTTTAGCTTGGAAGGGTAGGTGCATGCCAAGAAATCCCAACAGGGAGCAACGTTCGTGGAGTTTCTCCATCTGTCTCTGTGTTGCTCTTGCCTTCTAGGTCCTGGATGCTGTGTGCCTGGCAGAATACAAAGCTGCCTGGGCAAATGTTAACCTGTGTGACCTTGGGGGTGGATGTGAAAATCCTTTATAGGACCCTGTGGTGCCAACAGACCATAATGACAGGATGTCTTTGTAATTGCTACAAAGTAGTTAGTTGGAACGCTACTTGTTGCAAGACGTGGGGATTGAGTGTGCCAACAATTAAGGATTAAACCCACAGAACATTTTCACTAGTGAGAGTAACCGAGGAAGAGGATGGTTTTGTCTTCTTGTGAATGCTGGTGTGGCAACAAGGTACAAGAGTGTGTTGTGGAGCCAGGTGATGACAAGGGCTGAAAGCTCTGCACTGAGACAGCTGAAGGGTAGGGACAGGGGATCTAGCAGGTAAAGTTGATGATGTGGCTATGCTGGATAAGAGGTCCTACAGCTGACCTTCACACCCAGGCTGTGAGACTTAAGTCTTTGTCCTCGTCTAGGAAGTCTATGGCAAACAGCTGCACTGTTTATCTTTGGCTTTCAGGGCTTCTGTGCTGTGCTGCTATTTAAGATGTGGCAAACGTGGAGCAGCTGTTTGGTTTGTTTTTCCCTTTTGGTCTTACGCTGGATGGTCTGAATACTTGCAAGCAAGTGAGGATCTTCATGCTTCTGCTTGTTAATCTGGAGTAAGGATCAACCTGGTGTTGCACGGACTGTCTGGGATCTGACCAGGAGGAAGCTGCTTGAGTTTGTCCCCTTCCCGAGTGGAAATGTTCCTGGTGTTGGCTGATGGTTTGGGAACAAACAGCTCAGCTCTGGCACCTTGTTTCTTGAAGCATATGAGAAATGTGGGCAAGAGGCCACCACCTACCACGGCTAGTGATGGGCACTCGGGTCCCTGCGCAACGCCCGTGGGACAGGCAGTGGCAGAGCAGAGAGCAGGGCAAGAGGCTGCAGGTCCCTCCCTGCCTGCTGAACTCCCTGTGAAGAGCCCCGGGTAAGCCATGGGGAAAAAGCAGAATACCTTGCTGCAGCAGCTCAGTGTTGGTGTTAGCATAGCTCTCGTTCAGCTGGTAACTTTGACTTCTAGTGCCTTGTCTCTGCGGCTGTGTGAGGTGTCGGAAGGACTCCTGCCGAACATGGGCCCCCTTCTGTCACATTCCCAGAGGCATGCAGGTCTTTCTCCAGGAATGAAGGGAAGATTTCAGTAGGCTGTGTGTGACAGGACTTTACCCTTTCTGAAATACTGACGAACCAGGTACAGGAACATCCCAACTGAATGCACAGGAAGAGCTCAATGTAATCTCTCAATGAAATGACGTGTTTTCGTGGCAGTGTGTCTGGTAGCTGGGTTGTGTGGGCTGTCTGAAGGCTGACCCATCTGCATGTCTTGTAGGTTTGGAGATAAATAGCGTGGAATTTGTGGACAGTGGCTGTGCCATGAGGAAGACAGTGACTCACCAGAACTGTAAGCTAGGAAGAAAATCCAGCAATTCTGACTTCATTATCTGGGAAATAGAGGTCCCAAAGGTAACCAGCCGCTGGCCTGCTCGCGCGCCCTGCCCTGCCCTGCCCTGCCCTACACAGCCATCTTCTGGTTCTTCCAGTCTGGTACTGGCTCGGTGCCGTCCCAGGGAGATCAACAACAAAGCAAGGAGGATTTTAGCATTTAGCTCCCATTAGGCCAGGAATGAAGAGCCAATACGCAGCTGCAAACAAGAGGCATGTCAGGGCTGCATCCAGGCTAATGTTGGTTGTGGGGCTCATTATTGCCCATTATCTTCCACCTCAATCTGTTCAGAATGCTTTCAAAGCATCAGACTAAGGCTTTGAGGGTACACAGTTATTAAGAGCAGATGATAATTTTTTTCTTTCCAGTGTGCAGGAGGGTTATGTTTCAATTGCCCATCCAAACCCTTCCTCGGAAGCTGAATGCTCATCTGAGCTATTCTGTGGAGCTGCTGTACCTCTGTCTTCATAGTGAGCTTTCTTTTGGGTTGAGAGAGAGCTTGTGATTTTTGGGACCAGTTTATACCTTCTTCCTGTCTTTGTATATGTAAAATCACCGGTGGCTGTCCTGCACAGCACTGCTCTTGCAGTTCTGCTTCTCAGCCGACCCGAATGCTGACAGCCGGTACCAGGAGACAGCAGCTCCCAGCAGGACAAGCACGCTGCTTTGGTGCTTGGGTGCTGTGAGCCCAGGGAAGGCACGTAACGTGCTTTTAATGGGTCAGTAAAACACAGGCTAAGGAAGCAGCTCTGCAGCAGATATGTACATTTCAGTGGTTAGTGCAGACAGGCTGGCACTGTTCTTGAAGTAGCTAACTTCCCATTGCGCAGGGTTACCCATACTGACTCGGGCCCAATGCTTCTGGAGTCTGGGCTCTGAGAGCAAGTGGTGGCAGGTACCAGTGGAGGAGTCAGTGGCAGGGCTTGCACAGACCACAGACATCTCCTCATCACCCCGCATGGCTGTCCGGGGACGCTGCAGTCTAATGGGCATGGTAGCCTGGTTTACTCTCCTGTGTATGTGTCCAATCCCTTTCTAATCTAATTAGCTTGTTTAAAAACTGCCAAAACTTAGTATTTCGTATTTGAATGGAAAATGCATGTAGCATGCTTTTTGAAAAAAAAAAATGGTGGAAGATGGAGAGAGGATGTGACTTCAGTTGACTGTAGGAAGACAGTAGCCTGGTTTTGTCCCATTGTGTCTTTGTGTCATTCTGCAAGATATGAAGATGGATCTATCAAAATAAGCTGTGCTTGCTGATCTCTATCTGCCTTGACTTCTCACAGACCAGCTGAACTCTGCACTGGTCCAGCATTGCCTTATATTTGTCCTGCCTGGCCCTGCACTACGGGAACTGGGAACATGGGTGAAATAAGCTCCAGAGAACAGTGTTGTTTGATCGGTGTTTCTCTTCCTGACTGTTGCTTTCTTGTCCCTTTCATCAAGGAGTTAGTTGGCCGCTTGATTGGCAAACAAGGAAGATATATGAACTTCTTGAGGCAAGCGTCTGGTGCCAAAATTTATGTCTCAACACTGCCTTATTTCTGTGACTCCCAGATCTGTCACATCGAAGGTAAGTGGAATGTCTCTTTATTCATGGTCTAATATGTAGCTTGGGGGCCTTAATTGGATGGGCAAGGAATTTAGACAGATTTGGTGGCTTGGTAAGTCCAGTGCTTTACAAACCTGTTCTGTTCCATGCTGTTACAGTAGAGGTATATGTCAAGTCGCTTGTGCCTTGGCATGTGAACCCTCTGTTCTAGAGGTGAGAGTGCACTTTAGCATCTTTGGCTGCTGCAGTTTAACCAACACCTTTTGCAGGATCACAGGCTTGAAGGAGGAGCTATGGGATGTGTATCAGCAATTGCAGTCTTGACTGGGAAGGATGTTAGATTAATTGTGGCTGAAAAATATCTGCCAGTGAATTGGGTTTATACCGGAGGCTAAAGCTGTTGAAACTGGGGCCTGGCGGTCTGAGCTGCTCATGTTGGTCTGATACCAGGTTACACGGCCGATCTATTAAAACTGAAATTATTGATGTAGTGCAGAAGGCTTCTGTTAGCTGTATTGCTTTGCATGCTGGGAGTGTCCCCAGCATATGTGTGCTACAGACTTTCTGTGGAATTTTTGTCTTCCAGGCTACCCAGATCAAGTAGAAAAAGCACTGAGCCTGATTGGCAAGAAGTTCAAAGAGCTGTGTCTCACCAACATCTACGGTCTACCTCCGCCGACACCATTGACGCTTCATTCCCTCCTTATGACTGCCTGGGTAAGTCCCAGCTTGCTGGCCTTGCTGATATTAGGGGGGAAGGCTGTTGCTGGTCACTGCTGTCATGGTGTGCTGGATCTGTGTGGCTGCTTCACAAATGCCCTCAAAACCAGTTTGATTTTGTGTGGCTATCTGTCGTCCAGCTTGTGTGACTGTTGCAGATCAGATTTATCTACCTATTCTTTCACTACTGTTTCCATTCTGCCTGAGCTGAGAAATGTAGAATCGTAGAATAATTTAGATTGGAAAAGAACTCTAAGATCATCAAGTCCAAGCAGAGTGATAAGGTCTCCCCTGAGCCTCCTTTTTCTCCAGGCTAAACAACCTCAGTTCCCTGAGCCACTCCTCATAAGAGTTGTTCACACCCTTCACCAGCTTCGCTGCTCTTCTCTGCACGCACTGCAGCACCTCAATGTCCTTCTTGTAGTGAGGGGCCCAAAACTATTTGACGTGCAGCCTCGGCAGTGCTGAGTACAGGGGGACGATCACTGCCCTGGTGCTGGCCACACTGTTCCTGATACTAGCCAGGGTGCCACTGGCTTTCTTGGCCACCTGGGCACACTGCTGGCTTATGTTCAGCTGGCTGTCAACCAGCACCCCAAGGTCCTTTTCTGCCAGACAGCTTTCTAGCCACTCTTCCCCAAGCCTGTGGCTTTGTGTGGGGTTGTTGTGACCGAAGTGCAGGACCCAGCACTTAGCCTTGTATCTCATACTTTTGGCCTGGGCCAATCAATCCAACCTGTCCAGATCCCACAGCAGAGCCTTCCTACCCTCAAGCAGCATCAACACTCTTGCCCCCCTTGGTGTCATCTGCAGACTTACTGAGGGTGCACTGCATCCCCTTGTCCAGATAGTGGATAAAGATGTTAAACAGAACTGGCCCCAGTACTGAACCCTGGGGAACACCATTCATGACCAGCTGCACGGTGGATTTAACTCCACTCACGACAACTCTTTGGGCTTGGCCATCCAGCCAGTGTTTTTACCCAGCGAAGACTACACCCATCCAGGCCATGAGCAGCCACTTTCTCCAGGAGAATGCTGTGAGAAACGGTGTCAAACGCATTCCTGAAGTCCACGTAGACAACATTCACAGCCTTTCCCTCATCCACTAAGCAAGTCACCTTGTCCTAGAAGGAGATCAGGTTAGTCAAGCAGGACCTGCCTTTCATGAACCCATGCTGGCTGGGCCTGATTGCCTGGTTGGTCCTGTATGTGCTGTTTGATGGCACTCAAGATGAGCTTCTCCATAACCTTCCCCAGTACCGAGGTCAGGCTGACAGGCTGGTGGTTCCCTGGATCCTCCTTCTGGCCATTCTTGTAGATGGGCATCATTTGCTAACCTCCAGTCAACCGAGACCTGCCTGCCTCGTCAGGACTGCTGATAAATGGCTGAAAGTGGCTCAGTGAGTGCTTCCGCCAGCTCCTCAGTACCTACGGGTGGATCCCATCTGACCCCATGGACCTGTGTGTGTCTAATCAGTGTAGCAAGTCATTAACCATTTCCCCTTGGATTATGGGGGCTTCATTCTGCTCCTCGTCGCGGTCTTCTACGTTAGGGGGCTGGGTACCCTGAGAACAACTGGTCTTACTATTGAAGACTGAGGCAAAGAAGGCATTGAGTACCTCAGTGTTTTCCTCATCCTTTGTCACTGTTTCCCCGCCACAACCAGTAAAGGATGGAGATTCTCCTTATCCCTCCTTTTGTTGCTAATGTATTTACAGAAACATGTTTTATTCTCTTTTACAGCAGTAGCTGGATAAAGTTCTAGTTGGGCTTTGGCCCTTCTGATTTTCTCCTTGCATAACCTCATGACATCCTTGTAGTCCTCCTGAGAAAAAATTAAAGGCATTTTAGATGCATCCCAAGCAAAGTAATGCTTGGAAGCTGCCCAGCACAACGGCTCTCTAGCAGCCAGGGCAAATTACTTGAAAATGAGGCCTCTGTGACAAATCTTGGACAATCTCTGCAAAGGTTACCTTGATCTTTAAAAAGCCCGTGGGCAGGGAGTTCTTGCAAGTTGTACTGTGTTGATAGCGCAGCGTGACTTGGCTTGCATCGCGTCTGACTCTGCTCACTGATCTCTTGGGTAAGTCGGTCCTACAGCTGCTCTGTGGCGATAGCCTTTTTGTGTACAAGATGGGCCCCACCCCAAGTCTGATTTCCTTTAGAACAGCATGGAGTAACAGTGAGTAGCTTTCTGCTCCTGATCCAAAGTGGCCTTTGGAGGTGAAAATACCAGCGTGCCAGGGCTCTTCCACCCATGGCTGTAAGCCTCAGGAGCTGCTGGTGGAACGTGGAGTTGCTGTGAATGAAGCTTGTGTTGCAATGAACACTAATGAGAATTTCTTTCCTCCACGCGACAGCTGTTCCTCCCGGATGGAGTCACTATAGAGGTGGTCGTGGCAAACCAAGTTGATGCAGGGCACATGTTTCTACAGCAGCATACACACCCCACGTTCCACGTCCTGCGTAGCCTGGACCAGCAGATGTGTGTCTGCTATTCTCAACCTGAAATTCCAACCCTACCAACTCCAGTAGAAGGCAAGTAACTTGACTTCTTACAGACTGGTCAGCTGAGAACCCTTCTTTTAGGGTCATGCAAAAGCCTGGTGCCCCTGAGTCAGGCTTGGGAAGCTTTGCAGTGGATGACAATGGGGTAGATGACCTGTCATTTCATCTTTTTTTAAGTCACTGCCAGAGTACAGGTGTTCTGCTCCTCCTTACCCCACGACCATCCCTGGAGTGCTTGCTCAGCCACTTAGCTGCATGTTGAAATTCAGAATGAGATAAAGTCCATCGCAGGTTGTTTCTAATCAGCTTGTCATTTGGTGTGTGATTGTTAACAAAGTGTGGAACTACTCCCAGATCTTCATAGTGGCACTGTCTGCACTTGGTGTAAAGCAGAGGGGGCATCACATGGAAGGGTTTGTTAGCGCTTACGTTCCTTTTCGGAGGCAGACCTCACCATTAGTGCCCAAAGGCTGGAAGGGAACTGGACACCTGGGTAGGACAGCATGGTACTGGCAAACAGACTTGAGAGTAAAACCCACCTCTCCGGTGTCCCAGCTGCAGGCCTGGTCTGATGGGGCTGTGGGTGGCGTTGAAAGAAGATGGAAGCAGCGTAAGAAAAGCTGTTGATTCTCGATAGATAACTGTGCAGCACTACTAATGCTAGAAGTGCTGATTTCTGGAAATCCACTTATACTGAGCCTTTCTCCTCTGTACTCTTATGTTTTGCAGTTGGTATTATCTGCGCGGCTCCAGGCCTGGATGGGGCGTGGTTACGGGCTCAAGTTATTAGCTACTTCGAAGAGACTGATGAAGTGGAGCTCAGATACGTGGACTATGGAGGATATGACAAAGTGAAGATCAACACACTCAGACAAATCAGGTCTGTAGCTCCTCTTCCATAGCCTGAGGCCATAGCTGGCTTGAATCTTCATCAGAGCCATCCATGTCATTTGCATTGCTTATGGGTTTTTCCACAGCTGAAGTGGGAAATGGTAGGAAAGTTTGTCTCGGCAGCGGCTGTGGATTCCTTGGGAGCACAGCAAGCTCTTGCAAGGCTTTTTTGAAGGGGAGGGGAAAGGAAATGGCAACTGCTGCCACTTCAGCATGGAAGCTGAACAAAAGGATGCCTTCAGGAGGCCCAAAGTGTAGTTAATTGAGCTAGGAACAGGATTCAGATTCGCTATGGCCTGGCCTCTTTGGCTGGGTGAGCCATATTGGATGAGGGTTTTCTTACACAAGGCCACTGAATACTTGATTGTGCCCCAGAGGTGGGAGAAAAGCAGAGTGGTCTCCGTTACGGAGGTGTTTTTTGCTTGGAGCCCAGTCCAGCTCAGCATGCTAATCACCTCATCGGATGGTTTATTGCTGCTGCTTGGAGTGCAGGGAGAGTAGTCTGTTTTTTGTTTTTGTTTTTTTCTGACTGTCATCAGTTTTAAACTGATTTCCTATGAGAACAATTGATTAATCAGTGTCCCCTTAAAGAATATGAGAGTAACTTAAAGCCATGTTCTTATTCTGATTCTGTTTTCTTTAAGGTCTGACTTTTTATCACTACCTTTCCAAGGAGCGGAAGTTTTACTAGACAACGTGGTGCCGCTTCCAGGTAATGGAGCTCTCGAGACGTACCATTGGCACTCCTCCTGCAGATTTAAATGGTTGCCAACTGTGTTGAAGCAATAATTCTGTCTAAACTTTCTCCCTACTATTGCAACCACAGCCTCTGATGTGACTAAAGCAAGGACTGGAAAAATTGTATTGTGTTCTTCTAGATGTGCTAGCACAGCATAAGCTGTCAGACTCCAGGGGAAAGATGATAAAACGTCCAGGCTTTTTCCTGCATGAAGGAGAGAGTGAATTACTTTCTGAAACAGCAAGTTGGCAGGACTGGCAGAGTGTAGGTGAAGTAGCTGTAACTACTCTGCCTTCTTCTGTCACAGAGTAGCTGTAAATACAAACTTAGTTTTTAATCTGCTAGAGAAGTATCTGACATTTTTCCTACTAAATTGACTGAGGTGTATAGTTCTGTGTTCAAAAGACTACCCTCCAAGCACTGGAAGAATGTCAGTCACTGCCTAGAAATGCTTTCTGTTATGCATTTTTCCCCTTTCCTAGTGGTGTTAGGGCCGCGTGCTGTGCTGGCGTCTGACACCACCCCTCTGGGTGCGGAAGGGGTGGCTGCAGGAGCGAGGGGTCCGGCCAGGCTTCGCCGCTGGGCTGTGGCTGGCGGCACTGCGGGAGGTACAGGTTCTGCCTCTGCTGTTGGTGGACACAAGGTTTAGGCTGCTTCTAGCCGCAGTCAATGTTCTGCGTGTTCCCTGAGGTCATCGGCTCCTGCCAGTATTTGTGGGGTTGTCAGGAGCTCGCTTGCTGCTGGAGGTGGTCTCAGGGTGGAGAGCACAAAGGAGAAACTTTATTTGCAGCAAATTGGTTGGAAATAAGCAACTTTCCTCCAAAATGAAAACACTTATGTCCGGTCTACAGTGTAGGCTGTAACTGTATTGCCAAGGACACAGGGGTTTCCTGCAGCAGGAGGTATGGAGTTAGCAGCAGGACCCACGTAAGCTGTGCAGGCTGAGAGCTTAGAGCTGCCAGGGCTTGCCGAGACGCCGTTTGGCACTGTCCGGGTGCCAGCCAGCCTGCCGTATGTCCTGGGTTTGGCCAGAACAGGGTTAATTTTCACTGGAATCCAGGAAGGGGCACAGCCAGGCGGGCTGACCCAACCTGGCCAAACAGAGCAGGGTATTCCATACCATGTGCCCTCATGCTGGGTGCCGGTGGGGGGGAGCTGGGCGGCGGGAGCTCACTCGCGGCTCGGGAGCGCGTGGCGCCGGTCCAGGAGAGAGCGGCTCTGTTCTGTGGGTTTGTTTTGCGTATTCCCCTTTTCTGTATCGTCGTTGTTCCTGTTTCCCTCTGTTTGCTGTTCTGTTAAACTGCCCTTATCCCAACCCACCGGTTTCTGCCTGTTTTGTTCTCATTCTCCTCCGCACCCCGGCGGGGGGAGGGGCGGCCGCGTGGCGCTTTTGTTGCCGGCCGCAGCCGAACCATAACACCACAAAAACACCTTTGAGTTCTGCTTACAGCATTGCACTCTGCGCAGGGTCAGTAAAGTCCTGAGAGCCCTAAGCTTAGCTTATTAAGGATCAAAACGCTAATGGCAGCTCAAAGGTACTGCGGAAGTATACTCTCCTGTCTTCAAAACCTCCTAATTCAGCAGCCACTTGCATCCACGTTAGCTTAGCTAGTGGCTTTAGAGAGTACTTCATCCTTGCCTTCAGCAGCGCAGCGGGCATGGTGCTGCGTGATCTCCAGCTGAATAGACCGGTTTCGGCCAATGCCTACAGCAACAGTGAGGGTTCCCTGGCCTAACTGATGTGGGAGGTTGGGCAAGATGAGCTTAATAGTCCCTTCTGGCCTTTAAAGCCTGTGAATCTCATTTGTTTTCTTCTCTTTTCTTTCCAAAGATGAGGATCACTTTTCATCTGAAGCTGACGCGGCTGTTAGAGAGATGACCAGAGGCGCAGTCCTGGTGGCACAGGTACGCGAGAGCTGTCTGGAAAAGCCTCGTTGCTGAGTTGACCGCTACTGGTACCCTCTCTGTCCCCGAGCACGCTGTGCATGCTAAAACTGAAAGCAAAGCCAGAGCCTTTAAGCCCGGCAGCTGGGCAGGGTTCTTGTCGAGAAATCCTGGTGCGGAGGGCTTCCTCGTGTAGCACCAGCATCGTTTGGGACTGTGGCTGGGAAGGGAGGACTATTGCCTCTTGTTAGGGGTGCGGACAGGGAGGAAGGGCACCTGGGTGGGTTTGCAGAGCACAAAGCAGCCCGTTGTCCACAGATCAAGTATTCGCCTGGGTCTGCGCTGCTTTGCCGGTCTCTGCTGCCTTTACAACGCCATTGGCCAGGTGCTGGCCTTGGGCTGGCCAGAGGGAGAAGTAAGGCTGCTGGCAGTGTCCCGAAGGCTTCTGCACGCAGTGCGTGATCTTGATGAGACCTTTAGCTCTGAAGGGCTCCTGACAGTGGCTGTAGCTGTCCACGTGAGCTAGCTGGGAGGAGGGGGCAGCTGGCAGCGTTTGTGATGCTCAGTCTCACGGCTTGGTTTGATGCAGTGCTCAAATGCGTCGCTGATGCTGGCAAGGGCCTGGCTTTGAGTGACTGGAGCCAGCTTGGCAGCACGGTGTCCCCGCTGCCTGGTGGCAGCAGCTGCTGTTCCTCTAGCCTCCACGTGAGTTGAAGTACGGAGTATCTGCTAGGCGGTGAATGATGCCAGCCCCCATCCGCCATGGCTGAGACCAGAATTGCTGCATGCTGATGTTCTTCTGTGTTTCCAGGTCACGAATTATGACAGTGCGACAGGTCTGCCGCTGATACAGCTGTGGAACTTGATGGGAGATGAGGTGTGTATGTCAACATACGCATTTTTTCAGCACTGTTAAAGTTTATGTTTCTGCAGACTTCTCATTGTTGGTTAGGAACTTGCTGATGTTTCTTGCTAGTGGTTTGTTCACCTTTCTACTTTTCTTTCACCTCCCTTCAGGTGGTGTCCATAAACAGAACTCTGGTGGAAAGAGGATTTGCTCAGTGGCTTGACTACTAGCAATGTCCTAGATGCCTCGACGCTTTCTGCAGAGAAAAACAAAAGAATAAGTCTTGTTTTGCACTGTTACAATTTGGTTTGGCAACCTTTCGTAGACGACCTGTTTACACCTGTGTCCCGAGTTGTGTGGTCCATTGAAACCGGTTTTGCTCAGCTGTTACCATGTCACTAGAAACACATACCTCATCTCGGTGAAGGGCGGGTGTTAAAAGCCATAATGACAGATACTGTAGCTTTAAAGCAAAAAATCCTCCCTGGCCGCTCAAAAGCGGAATGGGAAAAACCTTGGGGCTTGCCTGCAGCCAGCAAATGCCCCTGAAACACTAACTGCGGTCGCGTTTTTGTTCGAGATGTCCCGTGCCCCGTGAACTTCGTGTCTGCTTTTCCTGAAAGTTACATCGGTTGTCCTGTTTTTAACAGGCTCTGCCTATGAAATTAATGAATGTAATTAAGGAATTTAATGTTCAATTATGGATTTTTTGGTATTGTGCCACTAACCTGCACAAACAACATTCATCTGCGTCTTTCTGATGCCGGGAGGTAGATGAATTGCGTTCGTTGCGCTTGCTGTGGCACGTGTCTCGCCACAGTCGTGGTTTTTAGGCTTGATGCACTTGAGGAGGAAAGCTTCTCTGTGCAGAGCTCGAAGGGCAGGATGTTACCACTACGGTTTTTCCTCTGAAATGTCATGTATTTAAAGAAAAAAACTGATTGCCAAGCCCAATTGTAGTTTATATTTTTCTAGCTGTGCAAGTCTGTAAATATATATAAAAAAACATTGTAATATTTTGTACAAGAAAAACACTGGAAACAAAGGGAACTTTACAGAAACTTTTTCATACCAAAATGTCCGATGTAGGTAGAACTGGTTTGGAGTGCATTAGGGTAGCCGACATGCTTGGAGCATCTGAATGCTGCGAGTGTTTCAGCTCTGCTGTATGCAGGATTAGCATTCCCCTGGATTGCTGTCTGGTTCGAATCGTGAGCACTGCATTCTTTGCTATGTTGCTGTACAGATCTGTTTAAAAAAAAAAAAAGTTACAATTTGGCATTAATATTGCGGTGGTGTTTTCTCTCATTTTTTTTTTCTCCTTTTTAGATTTCTATCACGTATTTAAAATTTTGCTCCAGTAATTTAAGCTGACTTAGTACTCTTAAACTCATGCCCCTCTAGTGTATATCATTTTGGATATGTGTGGAGCTGGGGTTTGTTGCTGGCGGAGAAGATACTTGCCAGGAAAATGTTGATGTAGTCAGTCCTGAGAAGTTTTTTCAGGTGGATTCAAGGATGTCCTTACATCCTGTGAGCTGACACGTCCGTGCATCACACGTTTGGGGAGTTGCCTACAAAAGCATTTGGTCCGATCTCTGATACAGTATGGTTATATCCTTTTTTGAGTTCTCTCCTATGTGGCGCTTATGATTTAATGTTCATGTTTGCAATAACATCCAATGACAACTAAATTTGGTTACTCGGTTAAATCTATAAAACATATATCCTCTTGCAATGTGTCTTTCCGTTTCAATTAAAGCTCGAATTTTAAGCTGTCTTAATCAAACTGTGATGACTGAGAGCCTTCATTTCCCGACTTGTTGCGATGTAGAGTTGGGAAGGGAGCTCGCTGGGGTGAGCAGGTGAGACGATCCTGATGGTTTTTCAGCAGGCGCAGAAAGGTCGAGCTTCAGATCGCCGGGGGTTCCTTTTACTTCCAGCTGAAAACTGGGATTATTTTTATGAAGAACTGCTTATTGGGAAGCCTTAGTCTGAGCACTGGTGCTCAAGGCTGTTGAAACTGTTATGTATTTGTGGAATTCATTTACTCTGGACCCAGGACATCCGTTTTGTCCCACTTTTGTGTTGAGAAGTGAAACTTGGGAGTCTTTCTATTGCGCAGGGTATAAAATCCCCTCTTTAAAGTGTTGACGGGTTTCTTGTCCAAGCCCAGCAGTGCTGTGAAGTGGTGTCCCGGTGAGCAGTTTGCCCTTACCCCCTGGTGCTGGAGAGCCTCCCAGCTGGAAAAGTCCATTCTTGCAGCAGGACGTGCTCACGCTCTCCGCCTGGAAAACAAGCGAAGGCGTGGGCTGGGCTGGCTGCGCCAGGGCTGCACAGAACAAAAGGCCTTGGACTCGAGTGCTGCCTTTGGTCTGGGGATGCGTGCACGTGCGCACGCGGTTCTTCAGGCTTCCAGATGTCAGTCTGCCTGATCTCAAGGGCTGAAACCAATCCATTGGGTTCATTGCAGAGTTATACACACAAGCTGTAGATGCTCTGGACTACAACTTTGTGCTGCTTAGGCAAGTAGCAGGTGAAGAACAAAACGTGGGGATGTTGGTGGGGGAGCAGCGGGGTTGGAAGTCAGCAATGTTCGGCAATGTCCCTCCTTGTTCTCCCCCCAGGAAGGGGGGTTTCACTTCACAGGGCTTCTCTGGCCTTGCTAGCCTCCAGAATCTGCCGAGGGATGGCTTTCACCATTGGGCATGATCTCCCAGTGGAAATTTGGTAGCTGGCTGCTTGCGGTGCGGGTGGGTAACACGTTGGCACCCTGAGCGCGGTGCGAGGCGTGCTGGGCTGTGCGTGCGCAGCCGCTCTGCCGCTGTCGCAGGCAGCCTGGGTGACTTTGCCTCAGGTCACCTGCCAGTTGTCCCTCCCGGGGAGGGGGGAAGAAGCTGTGCTGTAGCTGTGCAGGAGGTTGTCTGTCCCTCTGCTCCATAACTTGCAAGGTTCAGCAGCTCAGCGATGCCTGACTGGAGACCTTCCCTGCCAGGCGAGGTCTCCCCTAACTAAACCCGTTCTGTTGGGCAGGAGCCAGCCTCTTGGGCAGGGTTTTGCCTTTCAGCCTCACGGCAGTGACCTTGCAGCTCTCTCCTGCCAGCGTCCGGCGTGGTGGACAGGCTGGAGGTGAGAGGCCAGGAGGAAATGAACCCCCTGCGCTCCGGTGTCAGTCTGATGCGGGCGCGTGCGGTGCCCAGAGGAGTTCGCTTGCATTCACCATTCTGTGATTTCTTCTGAGCTTGTCTCCAGGGCTTTTTCTTTGCTCAGGGAAGCTCGGTCCCCTGGTGCTAGGCTCACACGGGGACACAGAACTGCGAACTGTCGGTGGCTGTGCGAGGAGGGGAGACTTGTTGCTGCCTTCTCTGGCTGCAACCTTGCCCCAGCCTGGCAGTATAAAATAATCAGAGCGTGGAAGCGGCTGGGCCGGGGCTTTGCTTGCTGCAGTGAGCTGCTGCCGGGGAAGCTGCAGCTCCACGCGAGGCGGCCAGCGCAGCTCTCGCTCTTGGGAAGGTGCTGGGCCCTCACGAGCACGGCTCGGTGCGGGCGCTGTCGTAGCCCTTCACCTCACACCTCTGCTCTTCTGCCTCACTGCATACCTCAAGAGGCAACGGGCACAAACTGGAGCAGAGGAAGGTCCAGCTGAACATGAGGAAGAACTTCTTCCCTCTGAGGGTGATGGAGCCCTGGCCCAGGCTGCCCAGGGAGGCTGTGGAGTCTCCTTCTCTGGAGATATTCCAGACCCACCTGGACAAAGTC
>Ga0065711_1010192_pt1 | contig 17554 bp, 11 predicted proteins | sample Hoacrofraction12_FD_59098 | JGI IMG/M metagenome (GOLD analysis project Ga0065711, IMG submission 59098) | Hoatzin crop microbial communities from Cojedes, Venezuela - Epithelial fraction 12 v2 (version 2) | ecosystem: Host-associated > Birds > Digestive system > Esophagus > Crop | place... | reverse complement strand
CCCCCCCAGTTTCCACTGTTTTTTTTTTTTCCTTGGTATCTTAAAGAAATGTTAGAGCCTAAACAAGCTAATACATGGAGCTAACCTCTGCTGTATGTTTTACCTTTCTCTTAATCTGAAAGAAGTTACCATCTTGCAAAGAAGACTGGAAATCGATAAATCTCTACAGAATAGTTTAAACCCAGTTACTTTATTGCAAACATAATTTAAGTTCCATCGAGAAGCTACTTGTCAAAAAGAGAAAGTCATTGCCCTACATGCTTCCCTTCAGTGAAGAGTAGTTTATTAAAAATTTCAGTAGCATATACTATTAAAAAGAAGTAAAAATCGGAAGAAAGAAGCCAAATCAGGAACCAGAAGCTCTATCTTACTTTGTCTGCCTGTTCATAGACCCCCTCCCTACGACTGTGACTGCAGTCACAGTGGTAGGCAAACACTTGTTTAGCTCCTCTTTTTTTTTCCTAATCTGCTTGTTTCTTTGTCATCATGGATGTCCCAAAGAACCAAGGTTGCTCCCAAAGGAGTAAAATTTAAGGTAATCTACCTTCCAGTCCCATTTGCAGAGCCAGTAATAAGCACTATTTCCCCAGCAAAAGGTTTTCTTTCATGGAGGAAATACAAATAAGATGAAATTTCCCCCCCCCAAAATAAATAATTTCAGGAACTGTAGTATGTTCAGGATGCTTCTGAAGTTGAACATGATTTTTCAGGCACAAACACTGCTCTTTCATTACACAAGCCCCGAAATACAGTATGTTACTGGTCCTTCAAAACTCTCAGATATTGACTGAAAAATAGATGGACTTTCAAACAGTTGTTTCTTTCACATTGCTCTTTCGTGCAGGTACAAACCACGTTATTACAGACTTGTTTTGTGGAAGCTGCCAGCTTCTTACTAGTCGGATTAAAGCAAATATCTTCTGCTAGATGCTACATGCCTGCTGTTTCATTCCAGGGTCCTCGGCTTCCATCTAGGTTTCTTAAAAGTTTTAGTAACACGTGGTTTATACACGCATGTTGTGGCAATGGCTTTACAGCAAGGTGATATCAGCTGAACAAAAAAGTACTGAAAACAGTGGCGGGACGCCAGCCTTGGAAGTGAAGGTGCCCTCCTTGGCAGCGAATGTGACCTCCTGTTTCAGCAAGCAGGCAGTGTCCACGCTGCGTATACTTTCCAAAGCCGTATGGCCGAAACCACACAAAGTATTTTCATTTGTGAGCAAATTACCAGAAAAGTGCAGAAAAGCACGGCCCTGTGAGTTATGAACCTTCATTCTTATCCCGCATTTAGCCCACACTATCTCCTTCACAGTACTCTGGACAGGAAAGGCAAGGCTTGGGAGAAGGAGCACCGGTGCCGCTGGAGCCAGCCTGCTGCCACCCGAACCGGGAGGGCGGCGTTGCCGGTGGGCAACTCACTTGGGACGTGGGGAATGACCCGGCCGAGGACCAGGGAAGCAAGCGCTCGTTCTTTCCTCTGCTGCTCTGTTATTATGAGTATGAAGTTACACACCTCTCACTTTATGTCAGAAGTTACTGTTCCACAGCTTGCCCTCTTGCTGGAATGGGAATAAAAAGGGAGATGCTGATCACAGAACTGTGTCATAGAATCACAGAAAGGTTTGGGTTGGAAGGGACCTTAAAGATAATCCAGTTCCAACCCCCCTGCCGTGGGCAGGGACACCTTCCACTAGGCCAGGTTGCTCAAAGCCCCATTCAACCTGGCCTTGAACACTGCTAGGGAGGGGGCAGCCACAGCTTCTCTGGGCAGCCTGTTCCAGTGCCTCACCACCCTCATAGTAAAGAATTTATTTCTTATATCTAATGTAAATCTACCCTCTTTCAGTTTAAAGCCATTACCCTTTGTCCTGTCACTACACGTCCTTGTAAGAAGTCCCTCGCCAGCTCTCTTGTAGGGCCCCTCCAGGTACTGGAAGGCTGCCAGATCATAAATGTTTCCCTATAAAACAGTGAAACCACCTGATTATCATTGTTTCGCTTCTTTAAAATGACAGTTGTGGTTCCTCAGTTTCCCACACAGACATTATCTGGCTTTAAAACCACAGTCCCACACAAGTGGAGTGTCAGTATTTTCTTCCCAAGAGTGAATGGAAAGCGATGTTCCTATATAGGTCTGTAAAACTGTGCTTTTCTCAGCTTGTCTCGATCACCATGACATCTTCCACACACTGTTTATGTAAAAAGCCAAATGAAGAGAGCACCGCTTCTTTGCTGTACTTTGCATTTTGAATAAGTGATACTAAATGGCTTGTCATGTTTATCGGCAAGTTGTAGAAGAATTTGAATACAGTCACAGGGCGCTCTGGCCCACACATCTATGTTGTAAACACAATTCAGATTACAGTTTATGGAGAATCATGAGGCATTTTTCACTTCATTTGAAATAAAACAGTAGTTCACATAATTTGATGTAATTTACACCCAGAAATACGGTGGAAAGTTCTACACTGTCAGTGCTAATAGTTGTATGGAAGTGATGTAATTCCATGCACAATTAATTGTTGCATATTCTATTTATATCCTAGCAAATGGTGAAGCTGAAATACACCCACTGAGGCTGAAGGCGGTTCTGGAAGCGTCAATGTGCTGTGGTTCCAAACAAGTCGCCGACCAACACAAAATAGATGGGTAACATATCTCCAAGTGTTTTATGCTGCAATCAGTGATTACATGGCAAAAGCAGCAGATTATGGGACAGGGAAGGTGAAATGATTCAGCAATGAATGCCTGGTTATGAAACAAACCAAGCAAGGTTCTTGTTTATTGTCCCATAAGTAGTCAAGATGAGAATGCTGATTAATAATTCAGATACCTAAATTGGAGGTTTCGATGTGGGAGCTCATTGCTAGCTTTAGACAGAGACCGGACATGGTAAAAGACAAGGGACCTGGGGGATGCACGGTTTATTTAGGGTAGGTCACATTCTGCTCACCACCAGCTAGATCTGATGGCTTCTTCAGAGACTTGTTTGTCATTTGGAGATCATGTCTATGTGTGGCTTTTTGTCCCAATTTTGTCCCAGTGTTTCAAAATGTCAAATTTTGTTGTCAAACAGAAACTTATTCTTCCAGTTGCTGTACACACAGTAACTAGTCTCTAGCCCCCAAGTTACCTTTTTGTGCACTGAATTTCTAATGGCTTGTACCAAAAGCTCCATTTCATCAGCGATAGTAAAAAAAACAGGCATGATATTGTGTACAACATTTGACTGCACTTGAAAAAATAAATAATGCTACAGCCATGGAAACAGTTCTATGAGAGGTGTTTTTATTATTTACCTTCCAGTAACAAACCTTCAGATGGCTGGCATTGGTTTAAATGATAACAAAGCTATTAAGTATATGAATGCATAATAGATCAATTTAAAAGTTAAAGGTATGCTACTAACAAGATCAAGAACAGAAACAGCCACACAACCAAGAATACCTAAAAATGACAGTACACTGGCATCTTTATGCACCTCTGTGTATTTTATATATACTCCATGTTATGAGAATTTATGGCGGGCATGTCAAATTAAGCCTATCAAGTCTGTCAAGTGAGTCGATTACAATAAATCATTATCCTGCTTTTTTGACTGCCTAAGAATCGATCAAACACACATGCTGAAATCTACCCATGCAGTGAGGGATTCAGCTGAGGGTTTTTCGTGGTGTAAATCCTCTGGCCCACTTGCAGTTGCCAAGGCGATAAAGATGACACAATTTTTCAGCAAGTATATGTTTGTTGTGATACACTGAACTGTCAAAACTTCTAAGGGCCATGCATAGCAATTGCAAGAGTAACTCGTTTTATCGGCCTCTTGATTGGCAGTAAAGATTAGAGAGAATTGCCTCCTGTTTGCAAGTCAGCTGGGCCTTTCACATGTTTGTCTGGCCTACGCGTTGGCTGACAGGCATCTTCCTGTCACTGGGAATGCGAAGAAGTTCACCTGTGAGGTGGTGAGGCGAATGAGAGTGAAATGCATCTTGACCTCTGACCTGCAATATATACTTTAAATATATGTTAAGTACTAGTATTCTACAGCTATATTCCACAGCTCTTTATGAATGTTATTATTAAGTACGTATCAATATATCAATACATCATTCATGTATTATCAGTATGCAAATCTTAAAACTCGAATGCCAAGAAGAAAGAAACGGATTTAATAGAACGAGATTACTTTATTAAAGTGCTTGACGAATAATTACGTTACTGGGCAGCTGAATGACTTGTGTCTGTCTTTTTAAAACTTAATATAAACCATGCACATGCTGCAAACAGATGTGCCAAACAAACGCTTTGATAGATACAGACAAATTAAGTGATGTTTTAATGTTTTCTGACAAAGCTAATTTCTGCAGTCTCTATTAGCGCTTTAGATCTCTGTTAAGTTTGTGGAAGAATTTTATTTCAGACATTCAGATGTAGTTTGATATTGCATCAGTGCTAACAATTAATGTAGTGGTGCAGATCATGTGGCAAAGTAATTTGTATTCATATATTTGGAAAGACAAAAAAATCCCCAGTGCCTACAAAAGGTGAAATATTCAGCACCAATAAGGACTGGTGAGGAAAAGCAGCTCTGTGCAGGTCACTAGTATTCAGTGATGTTAGTGAACTGATACTAGTAAAAGAAAAAAACATCCAGGTTTAGAAGGACCTGGACAAGAAGTTTATAGTGTTTGTCTGTGATACTAAATTTAGTCACGTGACTGACTTTTAAAAGTAATTCAGTATGGGAAAACAGATGACATATGGGAATCCCTTATTACACTGGATATGCAACAACCTTAACTCTCCAGCCCTTCTTTAAAAACTTTAGCTTTCAGTAGGGCAGGGAAAGCTCAAGTTGTCTCCCAGATGCCTGTGTCAAAACACACTTTTGAACTACAGCAGTGACAGGTGTCCATCTTGAAATCTCATCAGATAGCTAAGGCTTAACCTAAACAAAACCAAAGTAGTGGTTTTATTAATTCATCAAAAGGAAATTAAATCCTCAGTACACACTTAATGTATCCCTTGGGTCTGTGCGTGTTGTTTCTAACAGCTTTGGCCAAACCTCAGGACTACAACAGAGCACCCAAGAGGGAATGTCCTCTGCAGTGAACCTGCCATTTCTGCCTCAAGACGAAGTTGATCAGGGATACGAGGGAGGAGGCCGTACACCCTATGAATGAAGAGCAAAAGGAGTTCCAGCTCATGAAGCTTGGATCTTGCATCCCAAATGAAAGCATGGGTTGCTTCCTTTCCAAGCAAGAGTAGGGAGCAGAGAGAATCTCCTTTCCTGTTTTTCCTTTTCTTCTAATTGGTTCAATATACTTCATAACACAGACAAATTCATGTAATTTCCAGTCCACATGTTGAAGTGAAAATTATCAGGTGGCAGCTGCAATACTGCTGGGCCAAGATCTGGGAGATATGGTAACTATAGGCTACTGCAGCTATGGAAGTGTTTGTATTTCTCATAGGGAAGACTTTTAACACTGCAAAGAAAATCCTCAGCTACTGAATTTAAGCCGCCTTGAGCCTACAGAGGCATTCTGGCTCAGATCTCTATAGCTATGCAGGGACCCCTTGGCAGGCCTGTGCATGCCACAGACATCTTCAAAGCTGTTGCTCGTCTGCATCTGCATCTAACCATGCAGGTGCTTAATGTTCTGCCCATCGGTAATCACAAATTCGTTGGAAGGGCAGCACCACTCCATGACTGAGAAGGTGCTTGGAGCATACACCTAGCCACCACCAGGTTTGTACCCCTTGTGATCCAGTGGTACCCAGATGTGGCATCTACGATAGCGCAGTCGTATCTAGCGTAAGTTAGCCAGGGCACCAGTGCTTGTCTGCTGCTTCAAGCTGAGGAAAGTGCACGGCTGATGGTACCATTTCTGAGGAAGAGGGCACAAAGCACACAGCCTGGTGTTACTGTGCCTAAAGACACTTAAGGATTTAAGCTGCAGAACCCCTAGAGATGTGAGTACAGTGGAAAAAAAGCTACTGTTGACTGTCTTCTTCACAAGGAAAATTCTAGGCATCTTGGAGACAAGCTTAGGCAAATGAGCAGAGGACAAAATGATAAAGTTTTCTCTTGTACATAGGTAGGACAAAAAGAAAACTGGCTTTGCTTCCCAGGGTGAAACAGCCATATTCCCCAGGAAGAGAAGCTGGGGAGGAGAATGATGTCTTCTGTAAGTTAGTCAGACATACAAAGTCTCTTCTTATGTAGTTCTTTCTATCAAACGGTATTCCCTATGCCCAAATTAACTGAAAAGATTGAAATTATTTATGACTATGGAACTATATATTCTTATCTCTCTTTAACCCTTCTTAGCTTGAGTGATAAGTGATTGGGCTAGGATGGGTTGTTTATTTACGTGTGGGTATAATAGGCACTTGAATGTACTCTTAAATAATTTGCCCTTTCTGTCTGTATACCGAAAAAGTGAGCTCTTGTAATGGTGACAGTAGTGCTGAGGACTACAGAGGTGGGTTCTCCGATCTCGTTGAGCCTGACTGAACAGCACCCAGTGTCACTGTGCCACTGTAGAGCCTAGTAGTGATGGGTAGGGGGAAGGAAAGATTGTGTTTCTGCTCAGGAAGAACTTGAATTCTGAGATCAGGGACTCTGGGTTGGATTGAGGGACTCTATACTCCAACAGTAGTGAGACAGTACAGAGCAGAAGGCAATGGGAATGTGGTGATGGATGTCTGGGCACTTAGGCAGGCAAACTGCTATGTCTTATAGTGTCTGGAGATTTCTCAAGGCATGACCCTATGCATCAAACAAACTTTAACAATCCAATAGTATGAAAATCACCAAACAGAGAAGAACGATGCCAGCAAGTAGTGCAACCAGGAGAACAGAACAGTTGAAATGCACAACAGTGACAGAGAACCACAGAAGATCTCAAAGCTGTGCAGAAATTTGAGAGGCAGGCGAGGGATATTCAAAAAATTATTTCCTCTAGGCATTTCTCTTTACCTACTGCTATGTATATTTATTTTGCCTCAGGTTAAGGTTAGGTAGTGATTTAGTTGCCCTTTTTATTAAGATACTGCGAAAACTGAATGACTGGTAGCCACATTTACACAAAGAAGGTAGAGGAGTAGATGTGTCATCATGCAGGCATCTTTTTTGGCCAGGCCTCACCGGTGACTTCAGACTTTTGAGGGCCCCCAAGGATTGGTGCTGGGACAGTGAAGGTTGGTATGTTTAAAGGGCATTTGCAGGCACTACTGTTGTTAATGGTCATGATGCTGTGAACAGACTCATTTTCTGCGGTGCCGGTGCAACTCCTTGAGTTTAAGGGATCACTGAACAATTCAGAGGGAGAAGCTATTGCTTCTGAACCTCTCAATCTATCCTGAGAACCCTGTTTAAGTAATTCGGTCTCTGTTACTACAGAGAAGCTCAGTGTGATGGATACCTGGGAGTGAAACACCTCCCATATCTTGAGTCTGCTGATCCGTAGCTGGGTAAGCAAAACTGAAGCATGCATGGGGTCCCACGGAAGCTTTTTGCTTTGACTAGTTTTCACTGCTTCTGTTCAGATGGAAGCTGACAACTTTTTTTCTGGCTGATGGTAAAAGAATGAGTTAATCACTTTCTGACAATGGCTTTGTCACATTAACTGTGTCAGTAGCTGTCATAGCATGACAGGTATGCTGTATTAACAAAAAAGAAAATAAAAAAGATCTTCTACAGAATATTTTTCTATATAGAGAAATGTGGTGCAGTTGAAATTTCAGCCCCATTTCCCACCCTCGTCAGCTAGTTATTTGGAGAGGTGAGGATGGAAATGTAGAGAAATGTGAAAGCCCCACTGTAAAACCCATTTATACTGCATGTCATGATTGAAAAATGCTGGTGTATATGTTCTAAGAAAGGATTATGTGGCTTATCTGCCTCAGTTGCTTTTATGAGAGAAATTCACCTATTATTTATACTGCTGCTGCCTTGTCTTCTGCTCATGAGAGAAAGAAAAAGCATTACCTGAATAAGTGTTTTAGAATATTTTCCAGAGGCATTAAGTCTAAGAGTTAAGATGCGGGTTCTCATAGGAGTGTGGAAACAGTTTCTATAACTCAGTATCTGTTAGACGGATTGAAATTGAGATGAGTTCTGATCAGAGGTCTGCACACAGATCTCACTGCAGGCTTGGAGTGCAAGTCAATGAATACATTTAAATTTAGTAGGAAAATAAAAGGTTGATAGGATCTTTTGCAAACAGTCACTGTCGGGCTGGAGAAGACTGGTGAGAAAGGGAGTAACGGCAGAAAGGCAAGAAGCAGAGGTCACGTACGCCCTGGTGTACCTACGGACGTGGATAGCTACGGAAAGGTTTAGCACTCATGATCTGCGTACGAGGATACGCCGCCTTCCCCCTGAGGAAGCCGTGCAGCGCAGTCCATTTAATGAATCATTTAGAAGAGTGATGTGCTTTTGTGATGACTGTTTAACCTTGAGAGATTTCATTCCACGGTTTCAGCAAGGATTACAGTAAATGCTCAATTTAGGTAAAGTCACAATCTAATTAAAAAAATTCAGTCTAAATCCCTGCTGGGCCAGTAAAGATTTGTCTGTCAAATACCTCTAAGCATTTTCATTTTCTATAGCAACAGTTAATTGGATATGCAACTGTCAGTTTAAATGCTTTAAATGAGGCTGATGGGATTAGTAATTGAATGCTTGGATTAATGATTTACAGCTGGCTTTGCTACCCTGTTCATTGCTTACAGCTGTGATCATGAGAGCTACCTACCCTTATCAACTGGGTGGAGTAGTGGTCTATAATTATGATATTAGTTACGATATTATGACATACATTTATGGTACAGATATGATGTGTTAATCAGTGCATTCCTGTTGATATATATATACACCTATTTTTAATACTGTGGGCAGCAAAGAATTAAAATATTATTTTAATATAATATCAAATATTAAATATTAAAATATTTAAAGCAGAAACATTAATATTAAATATTAAAAGCAGAAAACCTAAAAATAGCCACCTAACCTCCATAGTTAGGACTGGAGGTTTCAGGCATTCCCCAATTAGATGTATACAATTGTCTTTCACAGTTTGAGTCAGAAAGCAAACCTCAGTGTCATGGGTGGTGAAATTACAGCCAAGGCTGTGAGTGGAAGCTGATAGAAGGATTTCTACAAGAGGTGGTAGGATGGCAAAGAAAGTGGAAGAGATGGGGTCTGTGCACTGCCAGGTGGCTGCTCTTGGAGAAAGAGACCAGACTGCAAAGCTTGGTCAGGTAGAGGGATCTCTGTGGTGCTGCTTGAATCACCCGTCTGGGTGGGAACTGAAGAGAAGCATGAAAATTTTAAGACTCTGATAGGGAAATGGTTACAGCTGTTCTCTGTGTGACTTTTTAGATCCCATTTCAGTGCCTTACAAGGCCAGAAATATGGTACGCTCCTTGGGGTTGTCCCCAGAACGTCACTGTAAATAAAATGGGTTTTGGGGCCAGCTAACCCATACCAGGAATTTCTTCATTCTCAAAGCAACCTAGGGTCAGGGAACTTAATCATTCATTTGCCTTTTAAGTTGCAAATTCTGGAATGCTCCTGTTGGCAGTAAGAAGGAATCTTGCTGTTTGTGTCCAGCTGAGCTCTGTAGGGCTTGAGGAAGAAGGCTGCGAAGAAAACTTTCTGTGGCACTGAGATGTGTACGTACACTGTAGAGCTGTGCTATGAATTTGTCCTTTTGCCTTATATGTAGGCCTCTAAAAGCATCCTTAATGACAAGGGGCAATGGGCACAAACTGAAGTACAGGAAGCTCCATCTGAACAGGAGGAAGAACTTCTTCACTCTGAGGGTGACAGAGCACTGGAACAGGCTGCCCAGGGACGTTGTGGAGTCTCCTTCTCTGGAGCTATTCAAGACCCACCTGGACAAGTTCCTGTGCAGCCTGCTGTAGGTAACCCTGCTTCGGCAGGGGGGTTGGACTAGATGATCCACAGAGGTCCCTTCCAACCCCTACGATTCTGTGATTCTGTGAAGGCCCTTACACACACTTACATTGAAAAATTTTGTTCTTGTTAATTAAGTTCCCTTCAGAATAAAAATGAACCAGTGCATATTTAGAGTCTATACCGAACACAGTTTAATAATACTTATCTCAGTATATTAAATTAGAATATGTTTCTGTTCTTATAAAGAGTCTATCTTGGGAAACATTATCTGAAACAGCTAACAACATTAATGTTATAATTACTTGTATTTATGATATGGTTATAAAATATTGTAAAGTAAATTATTATAATTATTTAGAAATAATTACAAAATAATTATTGTAATAATAATTTTGTAGTTATTTGTATTTATTGTATATCATACTAGATATTCATTTACCAGAAAAAAAAAACCCAGGAAATTCAAAGTTTTGCTCTGTATATTTCAGCTCATAGAATATGCCAAGTTCATCTGAGATGTGCGAATGGCTCTATGACCTTTCCTCATTATCCCAAGATTTAAGCTTAGGTTTTCAGGCAGAGCTCCAGCTGCATGCAGTTTTGTATTCAGAGATCATTGTATTCATCAGCTTTTCTCTCCCTCGTGATCTGCTCCTGTATGTGAACTCCATTTGGTTCGGGAAATCCCTCTTTTTTTCTGTTTCCTTCCTTTAATTAGTTCCTGTTAAAAAGCCCAACTCATCCTTGCCTCAGCTAGACTATATTTTTCTTCCTTTTGTTCCTAATGCAGAGTCATTAATCTCCTTGACTGGTCTAGACCCTTGCAGCATTCATTGTTCATATTCAGTTTTTGTTGTACTTACTTAGTATTCAGACCAATGATACTGTATTTGATCATACTCTGGAATATTGATTGCTGTGTAAAAATGCCAAGGCAATGAAAAAAGCCAGGGAAAGGAAATGTAAAATCTAGCTTTTGGTCTCAGGGTGACATTTCTTCCTTCAGAATACTCTTGCAATTAATTTTCTTTCCAGACGTCAGGGTTGCCTCCTTTCTGCTTTTGTTTATGTAAAGCAATACAGCTGTTTCAATAATCTTCCGATGAAGTGACAGTTCTAGGAATGTATTGCAAGAGGAAAATTAGGAGACCCTTTCAGAACTTGGACCAAGAGTGAGATGCCCTTTTTCACCTCCCACACCAGCAGACCCTATCTTCAGTCTTAGTTTTGATTTGTGATTTAGTAAAGCAGACTTCAGGAAACCTTGCATTGTTCACTGGCACATTTTGAACTGATTTCATCCGAAATATTAATTACTGAGAATGTTAGCGCACTTCAGTATTAGAGAGCCCCTGTGTGATGGCATAACTAAAAGTTGTAAGATAAGAAATTCCATGTCAACAGAAGAAATTAGATCTTAATCTAATTTCACATATTTTAAGTTATAAATATTAAAGCAAGAAAGTGTCTGACTGGAGAGGTTTTCAGTTATAGTGGAAGGAATAAGGCCTATTCAGCTTTGCTATTTCATTCCGAGGATCAAAGTCACATTCCCCTTCCATGTACGTTGCCACCTGCCCGTTCAACCTTGGAAGAGACTTACTCCTCCCCACTGCTTGCCTTCATTCCTGTTTTGGATTGCATGTGTATATCCCAGATAGATGTTTGTATCAAGTACTTTTTTTTCTGTATAAATTGATATAAATGAGAAGGTTTAGTAGCTCAAAACACTTCCTTTTGCAAGATATATACTAGGTCTCTGGAGCTTTGGGAGCTTTATACCTCATTATATCACCAATTTTTTGTTAACTGTGAAGGATGGGTGACAACACCTGGTAAACCTTTTGCATTATGAAGTACAACAGTGCTTGTTTTAGTTAGAAGGCTGGCAAGGGCCTCTCTGATTAAATTAAAGGTGAGTAAATTTTAGGGGAAAGAAATGAATAAATGTTGAAGTGAAAGATTAAAGATGCAACTGCATTGTCATTTTAGTTCTTTCTAGAGTGCACATTTGGAGCAAACCTGTTGCTGACACCTGCGTCCCATGCGTGGGTTTGTGCTGCAGAGCAGGCTCAGGGTGCACAGCCCGAGGTCCTCGTGGATGAAACCACTCAGGTGATGTGTGCCAGGAACCTGACCGATGTCCACCAGCCACTAGTGGGCACGTGCTACTGGGGGGGGAAAGAACGGGAAGAAGACTTTTCCTGGTGGCATCTTGAAGAACTCTCTAGAAAGGTGATAGGGAACACCACTGAATCCTGTAAGGGCCATGGAGCTTCTACAGGCATCTGTATTTTCTGCCTTTTAAAATTGGTGTCATTAATTCTGTACAGCAGGAAAATAGGTACTCTGCTTTTTATTGAAGGGAAAGGAATGCCGTGCGGTTTATCAGCTCTTCAGCAGAATGTTGGCCACTTCAGAACACCTATATCATCCTCTGAGGGCCAAGCCAAAAGTCATCACAACTAATTGTATGTGGTGATGCTTTTAAGTGCTTACTTGAATGCAGCTTGATTTTTTAAAGTCCTGAGTACCTAGAAGATCCCTTTGGCTTGGACAGACCCTTAATTTGATCTTTGTGTCTGTCCTGGTTTTGACTGGGATAAAGTTAATTTTCAGAAGAAGCTGGGAGAAGCCACAGCCAGGACAGCTGACCCAAACTGGCCAAAGGGATATTCAATACCATACAACATCACCCTCAGGATATAAATGCAATCACTGCTCAGGAGCGGGCTGGGCACTGGGTTCTGGGTGGTGCACAATTGCACTGTGCAGCACCCACTTTGTATATTCTTTAAGTAGTATTATTGTTACTAATTCTCTCTTCCTTTGCTGTCCTATTAAACTGTCTCTACTAAAGCCACGAGTTTTACCTTTTTCTTCTGATTCTCCTCCCCATCCCACCGGAGGGAGGAGGAGTGAGCAAGTGGCTGCATGGTACTTTATTGCCAGCTGGGGCTAAACCATGACAGTGTCAATAGGTAGCATTGTGCAAAACTGAAAGACAGGTACTGAATGCAGAGCCACAGATGGTTTTGGACATCTAGCTCCCATAAACTATTTCAGCAACAATCAGGTATCTAAACAGCTTTGAGGATTTTGGCTGTAGAAACTTTAAATTCTGTGCTTGTAGTTATGTAAGTCTTGGTCATATCTTGAAAGAATTGCTAGCGATTTTGCCATGTTAATTTAAGTGGGAAGGAACTAATAACTAGCAGCAGTAGGTGGGGGAAAAGTGCTTATGGACACCTGCTTGAGGAAACTAAGGGGACAGTCAGCATTATGGAAGGAAGCATGCAGTGGGATGGGAGCTGGCCTTTGGTCTAAGTGCTGCCTATGTAAATGCCAAAGGATCTATAATGTTAATATTGGGCTTTCTGTTTGTTGTCGGATTTACTTACACTGTCTTTGTTTGAAATAGAGAAAACTGATCGGCAGTTTCCCGTATTTCAGGAGTGACAAAGTGATTTATATCAGCTGAGGAATCAAACACAAAGCTGTTCCATGGAAAACCATTTGTCAGGTACCCTGTAAAATTAGAATTTTGAAGCTTTCTAATGCAGTTTTGGATCATGTTTATTTTGCACAAACTGACTTACTGTTCTTTGAGTTAGTGTTTATAACTTTACATCCAACTGTACAATCCTATATTGGATGAATATAAAAGGTGCAACTAATCAAATGTGGCATTGTGTTGTGCACTGGAGAAATGCTTTAGTGCTTTAAGTCAACCACGCTTATGATTTTTTTTTTCATGTGAATTGGCTGAACACCATGAATTATAAATTTTGGCTTTAAACATTGATTTTACTAACTGGTTAAAATGAGAGTAGTTACAGCACATACAGTTATATCCACCTTAGAGTATATTTATTATTGTAGTATTCTAAGAAACTGAGAAAACTAAAGACAAAAATTTATTTTAGCTGTGGTGTGTGCAGTACAAATTCTGTAATTACAGAAAAGAGGTTGGCATTACTCTGCCTAAAGGAAAAATGAGAAGATGTTTGATTAAATGACAGAGAGAAAATAAATAGTATCTCAGTATTTATGCTGTTGGGATGAAGAATTTATTGTATATACAGTTAAGCAACTCTACTGTAGATGTACTTCCTCTTTAAAGAAAATGAATACAGTAATCAAAATAGTTCTAGCTTGGAAACTACAACACAGAATGAAAGTTGACTAACCCAGAAATTATTTGACTTGAAAGAACACAGAACCTGAAACAACAGATCGCAGGTTGCATCATTAACCAAGGACAGTAAAAAACTGTACAGTACAAGCAACACGTTACAATAAGTTATGACCAATAAGGCAGTCTTTCTCATTTAGGACAAAAGGATTAAAGGGAAAGGTATTAAAATCTCATAAATCCACCATATCTCTTTTCCATCTCTGGGACCTCTTTGGAATAAGTTTCTCCATCTTCTTCTGAAGGGAGAATGGAGTCGGCGAAGCGCTTAAGAAACCCACCGTATCGTTTCTGGTAATCCAGCCACCACTCTGGCCTGCCCACTCTTCTCATGAAACCACCGTATCTCTTTTGCAGCTCTTTGGCTTCATCTTCCAATTCGGGGCTGCGCTTTATGCTTCTCATGAAGCCTCCATATCTTTTGCTGATGTCCCCGTCATTTTCATTTATCTCTCGGAAATGCCCCGCTTCAAGGTTATCGGCTGCTCCTAGAAGCTCCTTCAGCAGATCAGAGGAATTAGCAAGGGCATCGTCGTCTGAGTCTTTCTTCATAAACCCTCCATACCTCTTAGCCAGGATTTCTCCTCCATTAGCTTCATCCTCCGGTTCTACCCGATAGAGCTCGTCCATTTTCTTCATGAAGCCCCCGTATCTTTTCATGAAGCCTCCATACTTCTTTGCGAGCAAATGGTTCTCATCCAGCTCTTTCTTGTCTCCTGGAGCAATGCTGCCATCCTCAGAAAGATCCAGCTTTGCCAGCTGCAGGAGTTCCTTGCAGGTCTCCCAGGCTCTGGCAGAAGGCAGCTTTCCTTCACATTCTAGTGTACATGCCTGAAAAACGGATGCGGTTTACTGAGAACGATTTGATAGTAACAAGCGCCTCACTGCCACCTTGTCTGAGCTTTACTGGTTTTTAAAAGACCATGAGTGAGCCTCTCTTTGTGAGTGGCTTGGAAGGACTGCTCTTCATGAACAGCTGATTTGGCACCTGTCTGTTCTGAAGGTCTTCATCCCCCTCTCTGGAGGAGATGGTAGTCTCCGCTCTAAGAGACAGAACACTGGACAAGATGGATCGTGGGTCCTGTGTGTCACGGCTGCCCCTATGTTTCTGTCTCACATGAAGCCCCACGTACAGTTCCTGCACCTCCCTCATGCTCAGGTGTGTTCTTATGAAATTTTTTGTATTTACTACTGGTAAGCGAAGAACTGGTTGAGGTTTGCTCAATACTGAAAGTGTAGAAGGGGATTAAATCTTCTTAATTAAAAGCAGCATTCAGAAATGTTAGGAAATAAATTACTTGGAGCAAATAAAAGGTCATTGTTGTTGCAAAGAAGCCAGCTGTGCTGTACGGCTCGGTGTCTTCAACACACCGCACAGCTCTAAAGCTGTATTTCTGTCTATTGTCATTAGCGTCTCTTCGTGGAAGAGATCTTTCGATGTGTAACAATTCAAAGGTACAAATACAGGCTCTCCTAGGCAGCTAATTTTGCTAGTCTGACATACAAAGTAGTGACCATCAGAAAGAGGGGAAAAAATCCTAAGATGTGTTGCTTCTGACTGTAATGAAAAGCTTTCAGGCTAAGACACAAAAAAAGTTTTTAGTACCTGTATGCATATATCATAACCTGTCATGGAAAGATAATAACATACAGATTAGCTACTACTATCCCTGTTGTGTCAGAGGAATTTCCTTTTTGTGAGGCCACACTCTTCAGTTGCAAAAAAGGTGAATCTGGTGGTTTTCCTTCTTGTCCAGGGTTTTCATACCACAATACTTAAAGAAGAAATCATGAATATTTTCAGTAAGAGAAACACTTATTCTGCCTATGGATTCTAAGGATCTCAATATGCTTTAAAACTCCAGCACAGTTTTCTCTAACAGGTAACTGACCAGCTCTCTACCTCTGGCCTTACCTGTCCGTTGAGACCCATTTTAGTCTGAGAAATTTATATATGGTTTTGATATGATCACAAGAAAATTAAAGGCATTTATATATTGTGCAACAATAATTTATTTATTTTAACTGGCACTACGTGCTTGTTGTTTTACAGGAATATAGATATACATTATGGGACTGATTCTTTCTTGAATAATTTCTGAAGGTGTACAAGAGAGAGTATCAGTATTGGCACCCACAACATATAAAAGCACATATCCCTCCCTCTGAAAGAGCAAACTAACACTTTTTTCCCCAGCTGACATTAAAGTTTGATTGAAAGCTAAAGTAAGCAAAAGTATAGGGAACTGTTTTGCCAACAATGCTAAGAATACTGCCCTTATGAACCTGTTGTGGTTAAAAGTGAGTCCTTGCTTTTGGAGTAGGCAGAAGTACTCAGTGATTCCTAATACTGCATAAGAATAGGGTCCAGTCCTTCCTTTCATGTGCTCCCGAATAATCAATGACCCCTTAGGAACAAAATTTTTCAGATCATCTAGATGTGCCGAGAGCATGATGCCTCAAGACGCATCTGTTTGAGGTCAGGAATAGCAGGTGCCATTGGCAAGGACTGGGCAGCCGGAGCTCCCACCTTCTTCGGGGAGGGCTGAGGGACCCCAGAACTGTTGACTGACCCTGACCCTTAAACTTCAAGTTAAGTTGCCTCAGTGACTATACTTTTAAATAATTAAAAGAATTTTTAAATAATTTTAATGTTTAAATAATTTCAATGATTCTATGATTCTAAGAATATCAAATTTTAATCTAATTTTTAAAATAATTTCAGTATCATTAAAATAACAGATTAAAACCCCCTTGCATTCTGGAGGTTTCTTAGCATGATCTGTCTCAGGAGACACTGCCAAAGGGACCTTTTGCAGGCATATTCCTAATACTGCTGTGCAGCACTGAGCAAAGAGGGAGAGCAGCGGGAGGTATCGCTACTCAAACAGGGCTTGAACCCCACTTTTTCATAGAATCATAGGTTGGAAAAGACCTCTGGGTTCATCAAGTCCAACCATCCACCCAACACCACCACGTCTGCTAAACCATATCCCGAACTGCCGCATCTACCTGTTTTTTGAACACCTCCAGGGATGGTGACTCCACCACCTCCCTGGGCAGCCTGTTCGGACGCCTGACCACTCTTTCATTAAGGATATTTTTCGTAAAATTTTGTGAGATTCAGCCAAGTTTTCAGGCAGTCCCGCTGCTGTTCAGCTGCCTGCCGAGAGCTCATCCCGCCGGGGAGCCCGCAGCCGGTGGCCGGGACCCCCCCTCTCGTCCCGCCCGCCTTCCCCCCGCCCTGTCGGGGCTGGAGTGCCCGGCAGCCACCTCTCCTCTCCTCTCCCCTTCCTGCAGAGCCGCCCTCTCCGGCCCGATTCCCTTTCCCCCTTTACGTCTGCACTCTTTTTCACACGTTTGTTATCCTTCCTCCCCGAGGGGCTGCCCGGCGCGGGGTGCCCGGCCTCCCCCCCCATCCCCCC
>Ga0065711_1039728_pt1 | contig 17556 bp, 8 predicted proteins | sample Hoacrofraction12_FD_59098 | JGI IMG/M metagenome (GOLD analysis project Ga0065711, IMG submission 59098) | Hoatzin crop microbial communities from Cojedes, Venezuela - Epithelial fraction 12 v2 (version 2) | ecosystem: Host-associated > Birds > Digestive system > Esophagus > Crop | place... | reverse complement strand
GAGAACCATCTTCCTGACATTCAAGGACTTGGTTGGAAAAAGTGTGTATAATTCAATTACTGCAGTAGAATGCCTTGTATACTTATTGCTGCAAACTGTTCTAGCTGATTATGATATTAATGTATGCTAATGAGTTCTCGAGAGTGCCTGTTTTCTGGGGCTCCAGAGTTAAGTTTTGGAGAGTGAATTATTTTGCTGCTTTCTGGTAATAGATTTTGGGTACCCAGGTAGGAAGCTGCTCTTGAACATCAATGGTCCGAGGGATTGCAGGACCTCCAGCTGGCACGCAGGGATTCTCGGGGAGAACCTCTGATCCCTGGACCAAAAAGTTCTGAGAACAAACTATTAATAAAACAAAGGCATTCTTAATCGTAGTGAAAGCTTCACAGCATTGGACTACATCCCTGGGGAGAAGGGAAAGTGCCCTTCCTAAAACACAATTGAAAAGAGAGTACTCTTCCTGAAACTGAGGCTTGGGAATTTGTCTGTTAAATGTTGAATGTTATTGTAAGTCCTTGTCTGTTCATAAGTCTTTGCATTGAAAAAAAAAATAAAATAAAAAAGTCTTTGCAATATTTGGATTTAAGTTGAAAACTTGGTGTGCTTGTGTGCGTGCGGTCGCGACTATAAATGTGTGATTTTATGTGTTTGTTGTCATAGTGTTTGTACTTCTGTGTTCTCATGAATTTATTTGGTTTCTGTGATCTAACGGATTTGTCTGGACTAAGTAACTGCCTTTGTGTCTTTGGTTTGGTGAGTTCTGCAGGTATTGTGTATGGTTAATGAGTTATACCCTTAGATACATTGATTTTAGCCTAGGTGATTAATATGAATACAGGTTATGGTATGCACTTCACATCTATATATCTTTTTATTAGCTTTTGTGTTCTTCTGTTTGTTTAGAGTGTTGCACTGTAGCGGGGCTGTTACTGGACCATAAAGCCAATAGTGATGCTTGGGTGTGTCAATGTAGCACTTGCTTTAAATTCATTAAATAAAAAAGGGGGAGATGTAGAGGAAGCAGTGATTATATTGGTTCCGTGTATAATACGCATAACACAAAAGGCACTAGAGACAACTGTAAAAAAATTTTTGTGATGCAACTAACACAAAGTGAGCAAATGTTTTTAAGGCAATGATAAGATAGCTTAGCTTTTTTTGAAAAGAAAAAGGGGGAGATGTTGGGGTCGATGTAGCTTGAGAATTAGCACGACTAGGCAGTTTAAGTAAAACAGTTAGCATAGCTGGACAGGCTATGCTGTGAGAGTCATCCCTGTCCCTGCATGGATGCTGAAACTCGGCAGAGCATGTTGACTTGTCTTCACAGGGCGCAAAGGATAACTATTCTTATTTTACTTTTCAAGTGAGCTACTGAAAAGATTTCAAGTCCCTGTGCAGAGTACTTTCTCTCAGACTTAAGATGGCCCTAATTCGATTTTGTTTCTGATAATTCCCCAAATAACTGAAGTATGTGGAACTGAAAGGTCTTGATTTCCAAAAGAAAGTCTTTACACAGGGATTTGATGAGGTTTAACAAAACCACATTAAATCATATCTTTCTTTGAACATCCGCATGGAAGTCAAACTTGAGGTGGGGCAGATTTTTTCCAATATGAACTAGTACTTGAGGTGTCTAATGATTTAAAGTAGTCCTTTGGGATTTTTCGTTTTACAACCTGTTCTCCCTTATTTGTGATGCAATATTGCTTGTTGAAGTCACCCCACAAAATGACTTAAACATTTGAAATAGAATAATAAACACAAAATTATAAATAATGAAAAACTAATAAAGGGAGGATTAATGTTCTCTTCTGTCATGAATAATGGCATTTTTATGAAGTAGAGCCATTGCCAAATAGTTATCTGAATATACAAACCCACAGATTCATTGCGTGATTAGCTGATGAATTATTTCTCAAAGTATAAGGATGTCTACACATCTTCACAGTTACAATAAGAAAGGGGACTTTGGTAGGACTATAATATCTGTCTACTAAAAAAGCTTTTGTAACAACTGTTATCCTTATGTCCAAAGTTAAATATTTTCCTCTTGTTTTCTCTGATTTCCATTTAATTTTGACTTTGTCCTGCAGAATTGATATTAAATGCTGATGGGCAATGCCAGACTGTTATTTCTTAATAATTTCTTCAGTGGCTGTTTCAATATTAGATGATCTTGCAGCTAGCATATTACCTGTGGGTATTTTCTTTGGATCAGTCACTCATTAATTCAGATAACTATTTTCTCCTCATCTTAGCTGCAGAAACAGTACGGCTGTAATACTCCGTAATAACGAATGTTGAAGAGTTTTATATTAAAATGTAAAAATGAGAAGTACAAAATGAACACAAAACTATACACACGTACTGTGAATGACAGAGCATGAAAACTGCAACCTGCTGAAGCTCTTGGTTTGGCGTGATTTTTTTTTATTTCTCTTGGAAGAGAGTAGGCACGGTTTTCTTCTATTTAAAAAAAATAAAGGGAAAAATATACTTTTTTTCTTAAGACTACGTCATGAAAGAGCTGTGAAAATTGTCATGACATAAAGGCCCAAGCATTTCCATCAATAATAATTGATTAAATATGCAATAGTTTGAATGTGATAGGTCTATACAGAATTGGCCAAGAAATGAGTAAAGTATCAGTTGTTTGCCATAGGAATATGTCAGTATTTGATAATACTATGTAGGAAATATATAAGAAACCATGTCACTGCTCTGCAAAGAACAGAGGAATCATGGAAAGAGTCAGAAATATAACCAAGTTTTTCTGAAGGCTTTATATATTTCTTCTGCTGTCTACTAAGAAGCAAAATGTCTTGGTGAAATTTCTTATTCAGCATATGAAGTGCTAGATGCTACAGAAATAATTTAATGAGAAATGTGGAAATAGCACTGGGAGCAACCACTCTCCTAATTTTGAAAATAAATCTTACTTCTGAACTGCAAGAAACTTTTGCAGATAAAAGCGAGTGAGCTCAGTGCAAGGATACAGCAGGTATATTGGCTGTTCATGTGGTGAAGAACAACTAACGTAAGAAAATCAGCCAACAATATATCTTAAAAATATCGACAAGGTAGATGAATACTAATCAAGAATGAGAAATAGTCTGGGGAAGTGTATATGGAATGAAGAGGTCAAGGGAGTTTTTAAGTTGAATTATTTATTTTTTGCTAAGATTCTACTAGAAGGCTTATTAAAGACAGATTTCTGCGAGTAAGGGCACAATCAGAAAATATTTAGTTCAGTCAGGTGACTTTCAGATCATGTAGTTATTAAGATCAGGGTACAATGATAAATATGAATTTTCATTTTTTTAAGCAACATCTCTGAATATTTTATGAAAATAGCGATGGATGATCTGCGGGCTATTCAGGGATCTGCTTGTGACAAACAGCCTGATGAAAGACAGATGCATAAGGAAATAGAATAGCTATGATCTCTCCAAGGAAGGTCTGATCCATATGGAAGTTTCTTTCAGAATAACCTTACTTTCAAAGTATAATTTTTGTTAGAAATATTCATGTTGCAAGAGGCATAAGTGACCAGTGCTTTTCATCCTTTTATTCATCCTGTGGGGTGGTACAGCTGGAATATTATCACCAAGAGTTGCAGGTGTGGTGTGTACTGACTCTTTACGCGGTGTAACACAACAACCAAGCTGAGGTGAGGAATACGAAAAGGAGGTATACCACTGTGGATGTCAGTCTACGCACTCACTCTGTGTAAAAGCGCTTTGTCTGTTTACAAATCTGCTTGAATGTGGTTTTCTGTCAATTGCATAATGCAATGGTGACTGATTAGCGTTCTGAAGAATGCGATTTGGGTTTCAGGAAAGAAAACGAGGTAACCTCCGTCTGTGCTGCTGGCACTTCAGAGTTGACAGACTCAGTGGAAAGACAGAGAGAGGGGGAAGGAGGGAGTTCATGCCAGAGTAAATCAGGAAAAATTAGAATTCAAAGAAATGAAGACAGAAAAGCCTCTGTGTAAAGGACTGTCTCTCAGTGAGGTGGTAATTGTATGTGGCTCAAAAACAGTCACACTAAGAGGATGTCTGTGGCATAGCTCATCCCTAGTTCTCATGACTAATTAATCCCAGGTATATTTCTGCACTAATGCGACCATTTTACTTTTAGTAAGCTGAACGAGCTTGGATATTTCTACACATTGCCCAGTTTAATTATGCTGAATTGCATCTGGATTTCTCTGTTTCTGTTGGAACAAAAACCACATCTGTTTTGCTAAACTGACTTTCATTATGAATCCATGAACTAAAATCTGTGGAGATGTTGGCTGTATTTGATAAAACAGCACTCAAATAAACCCCCAAATTTTATATGACTATTCAAATTATTTCAAAAATTTGAACTAAATGTATCGAAAGAGGTTCTGTAAATATAGTTCTCTCCACTTGTTTTGATGTGACTCCTTGAACACAAGAATTATCAATAGCTAGAAAATGAAGTTTTCCACATGTTAAGGTTGTAGTTCTTGCTGAAGGTGACATGTTTCTACAACAGCATGTGGCAGACAAGATGCATAACCGATGCATTAATCAGTATTGTTGTTTCATCTCTATCTGTAATATTGGTAGTCACCGGTAATCAGTATAGTGGTATCTTTTTTCCATTGAGCATAAAGCATGAACTTTCTCTACCATGTGTACAATTAAACTGCCTCAGAAAATTTTTCAGAGGATCATATAGTAAGTTAAGGGTCTCTGGTTTTTGTTGCTGCCTCACCATGTTTCCTATCATACGTATTTTCTTCTACACAGACAAATTACATGTTTGCTTCTAAATGAGTAATTTGTAACACAAATAATTGGCCATTAAGCTGTTTAAACATAAATAATTTCTATGATTCGCACTTAAAAAGTAAGTGATGACAATGTATCTGTTTTCAGCCATAATCCAGATTCTGTCTGTCTATAACACAAAATGGGAACATGCATGCAGTACAAACACAGATCTGGAGATTAGCTTCAAGGTTCTACCTTGGAGATGAAATTCCCCTCTAGGCTGTGTTAGATATGCAGGATATTATGCACTTCATCACAGTACTATCCTTCTGTTTATCTTCTTTGGGTATCTTGACTGGAGACACACCAGTTATTAAAACATTCAAGAGCCAGAGTGTCAGTACTATTCACACACTTGGAGGTGAAAATCCTTTTAAGTGAATGAAGCAGCAGTTCATATTCAGAAGACTGTTTCTTGCCCTTTAAGATGATGTAAAGTCTACATGACATTTATTTATTTATTTATAAAATTGGTAAATTAACCCTGAATAGAAGACTTTAGTTAGAATTTTGATTCTGGGGCAGTCAGTCACATCTTTCAGACGTAATTATTGACTTTCAAAATTGACTGACCACCAAAAATGCTATATTTTCATCTCTTGTTTTCAACTAAAATTAAATGTTTGTATTCAAATTGGCATTGTCCACCTCCAACATTGGGAGGCTCATCAATGTTGCATAGAAAGGTGACTCGAAAGCATGACTGCTGGTTTCAAGAGAGGCAGCTGTATAAGGGGAAAGTAGAAAAGCCATTGCAAAGAAATAATGCCCTAACCTCATCAATTAAAAGGTGCCTTTAGCAATGTATCTTTTCTGTGCCTGCTGTACATTCCACAGAGGAATACTGCCTTGAAGTAAAGTGACATTTAGCCTCAGTTTCTATAGCTATGATGTTGATGTTCTTGTTCAGGAAACAAAGCAAAAAAGGTCCTGGCTGGGTTTTGCAGGATTGCTCCACAGCTGAGGAGTGCACCACTTTCTCTGACCATGATTTTCAAGCATTCATAGCACACGCAAATGACCAGTCCGGACAAAAATGTTTCAATTTTATTCACTAGAAAAAGTACAATATACAATATCACACAAGCAGTAATTTTCCACCTTTATTTTTAGTTTTGCAATGGAAATTCTTGGATTCAAGTCTAACCTTTCAGATAACTGAAAGATTAATACCTGCAGTATTTCCATGTTAATCTGGATCACATCCAAAGTCACGCAAATGAAACAAAAAGGACAAAAGATTTGGCCTGTATAAATGCCAGGTGCCCACAAAAACTGCTCTATCACTCCCCCTCCTCAGCTGGACAGGGGAGACGAAATATGATGAAAGGCTCAGGGGTCGACATAGAAAAGGGAGAGATCACTCACCAATTACTGTCATGGACAAAACTTCGGGAGAAAAGGGAGTTTAATTTATCGCCAGTCAAATCAGAGTAGGATAGTAAGAAATCAAATCAGATCTTAAAACACCTTCCCCCCACCCCTCCCTTCTTCCCAGGCTCAGCTTCACTCCCATTTCTCTACCTCTCCCTGCCCCGAGTGATACAGGGGGACTGCGAATGGGGATTGCGGACGGTTCATCATACATTTTCTCTTCCACTCCTTCCTCCTCAGGGGGAGGATTCCTCACACTCTTCCATGGCTCTAATGTGATGTCCCTCTCACAGGACACAGTTCTCCAAAAACTTCTCCAGTGAGAGTCCTTCCCATGGGCTGCAGCTCTTCACAAACTGCCCCAGCATGGGTCCTTTCCATGGGGTGCAGTCCTTCAGGAACAGGCTGCTCCAGAGATTGTCCCCCCATGGGGTCACAAGCCCTGCCAGCAAACCTGCTCCAGCGTGGGATCCTCTCTCCACAGGTCCACAGGTCCTAGCAGGAGCCTGCTCCAGTGCTTGCTCCCCCCGGGTTCACAGCTTCCTTTAGGCATCCATCTGCTTCGACACGGGGTCCCTTCCACGGGCTGCAGGTGGAGATCTGCTCCACCGTGGACCTCCCTGGACTGCAGGGGGACAACCTGCCTCACCACAGTCTTTCATCACAAGCTGCAAGGGAAGACTCTCTGCTCTGGCGTCTTGAGCACCCTCCTTCTTCACTGACCTTAGTGTCTGCAGAGTTGATTTCTTTCACATCATCTTACTCCTCTCTCCCAGCTGCTGTCTCACCGCAGGTTTTTCTTCCCCTTCTTAAGTATGTTATCACAGTGGTGCTATCACCGTTGCTGATTGGCTTGGTCTTGGCCAGCAGTGGGTCTGTCTGAGAGCCAGCTGGTACTGGCAGTATCAGACATGAGGGAAGCTTCTCACAGCTTCTCACAGAAGCCAGCCCCATAGCCCCCCTGCTACCAAAACCTTGCCATGCAAACCCATAACAGGTTATAACCGAATGCTTAACACAGAATAAAAAGTATAGAAATCATGGAAAGAAGTGTGGAAAGATTTTCAAGAAAATTTTAAAAAGATGATTGGTTGACTGCAGTTCACCTGCCGATATCTAACTGAAATAGGGGAGGAAAGCTGAGATGTGAAACTTTACAAGCTCTTGGAACAAAGAGAAAATGGGAATGGGAAAATGTGCAAGGGGAAAGAGTTAGTGTTAAGGAATTCTGTGGTTTACACCATAAAAGCAAATAAGGCTGTTGCCCACTCGCTTGTACTGTAAAAGAATACTAATGGCCTTTCATTTTCCTCCAGTCAGGCTTCCAGGTTTAATATTACAGACTACCATCATAGTTCATACTGAAAGATAACAGCTGAAGGAAGAGGAAACAGTGGGTTTGAAGACACTTTCTCAGAAATATTCAGAGAAAAAGGGATCTCCTGAAAGCTAGAAACAGAGTAAAAAGAGCTGAAAAGATCTTGAGCACCTTGGAGGAGGACTGTAGTACGATGAAGTTAAACCAGACACTGAGACTTCTTACTTGTTACTTGCTAGTGATGCTGAAATATAAGTTAACTATTCTGTTTTGGAGACATAAACATGTCCATGAAAACTAAGCTGACCTCTTACCATTCACCCTTTTTTAGTGTGACTAAGAATATCAAGAATTATTTCTAGCACAAGCCAGTGACCACTGAGAGATTTATTGCATCTGTGATTCCATACAGATGGGAAACTTAACAACACAACTTGATGATTTCCTCATTTCCACCTCTGGGATAAGAGGACTGAAAGCTTTTATATTGTGTAGGATTATTTAAGAGGATTGGGAAACCAGAAACTGAAACTTTCAGCATGTTTTGGATTGCCTGACTCCAGTTTCCCAATCCAGGACTGGGTAACATGACAGTAAAATAGTCCAGGTATTCCCACACTGTTGGGTCCACCCCAAAGCCCCTGTGGTGTGAACAGCTTGAGTTCCCATGAAAGCTCAGCTGTCACCTGAGCCCCTCACTGTGTACCACTCTGAAAGACCAAGGGATGCCGAACTCCAGACAGGAGTAAACTGTTCTGAAAACGAGGGAGCAAAACAACTTTCCCCTCTCTGTGTCTTGGCACAGCACACTTTAGGTGCCTAAGTGGTTTGGCTCCCCACAGAGAAGCCTTGCTTATGCTACCATGGAGGTGAAAAAAGGGACAGACCGCCTACTTCCTTCAGCTGCATCTTCAGGTGAGGCAAGGGTGGGGAGAGTCTTTTGCCGTGGAGTTTGTGTCTTTGGCTGTGGCTGCCATGAGATGATGCTCACCTATGAATGATGAAGGTCAGTCGATATCCTTCCCAGAGCAGTGGTGCACAGCTATGATATTAAGGTGACTTTTAAAGTTTTTTATGAGGCCTGTTGATTCAAGCAGCCTTCTTCTTTTGAGGCTAACATTTACATAGCCCTCTGTCTGCAGTTAATGATAGTGACAAACTTCAACTCAATTCGTTATCAAATTCAGTTTATTGTTTCTCAAGGAAAGAAAAAAAAAAAGAATGAAAGAAAATACATGGTTTACTGTCAAAAGCTAAATATATCACACTCTTGAGTTAAATGTGCTATTGTGAATGTAACATCACTTTACTAAATATATCTGTAACTTGCCAGTAATTTTGACATTAGCACTCATTATTAATGACCAAAATAAAAACATTAGCACTTATTGTGTTAATATCCATGAAGGAAATGTTTCACTAATTGAAATTTGGGATATTATTAACAACTAAGCTTTTTATAAAGCCCAATTATTTATAATTTTTGTGTGTTTTTTTAAGTTTATTTCAAATTTGTAAGCTTACTAAAAATGTTGTATAGAAAATACTAGTGTTGTCTAGGAAATACTAGGCTTCAGTTATCTTTCACTACTTTGAACAGCTAGAAAAGGACTTTTTAAAAAAAAAGTAAGTTTTAAGCCATTGAAGACTTTTCCTTACTATAAAGCAAATATGCTCACATAGTAAAACTGACAGTATACTGAAGCTTTATTCTTTCAGTCATTATTAAAGCAAGGAAAACTTTTGTATCTACCTTTTTATGTTTTCAGCCACAGCCTTGGTCACTGGATGAAACTTGGCTTGAATTTATGTGCACATGCTGAGAACACACTTTCGTCCGGAGTGGGGTTTAAAAGATACTTACGTGATTCCTTTAAAAACAAGATGGTATTATGAAATGTGTTTGTTATGAAAAGCCATATAAAATGCCTGTGAGCAGAAGTAATTTTATCATTACTGTCATTCTGCAGAAACAAATACTCTTTCTGTCCTCATGGATTTATTTACATGTGAAGTGGAGAACATAGGTAATGCGTTTAACCCTCTAAAATAAAATATTATCCTAAAAGCATTCTTCTAAGTTGGCCAAAAGCTGTCAGATATGTGATTAAACCCCAGAAAACTATATTGGTAAATTTGTTCTGTTTATTGTTATCATGCCAAGAAATCCAGGATGTGTTTTATGTGCAAGAACAGACTGAAGATGATGAAGGCAAATACAGACCAGAAAATGTCTGGACATTACAAGAGTCCTGTTGGTGATTGCCAGTCATGTCTGGAAGTAACAGAACAACACAAACATGCCAATTCTGTAACTCTACCAGGTTCAGACTGCCTTATGTGCCACTTTGTCAGCTTTTTCTTATACATTTATGCCCATAGTTGGGTTCAGTGAAACCAATCTGAGCAACCCAAGTTGTAGACATACTGATATTAATGAGCTAGATCAAGTCTGTGTCTAGTTCTTCTTCTATGAACAAAATCTAAATTTATTTTGGGATGTGTGTACCAGGAAAATATGGGACAATACTTATCAATTTCAGAACTGGGAACCTCAGCAAAGCAAGAGCTTTGCTTTTCTTATAGACATTATTGCCAGGATGTTCCCACCCTGCAGTAGGTTATTAAGACACCATTTGGAGCTCTGTAAGAGCCTTCTTTCAGGTATGAATGGTGTGGAAGTGAAAAGGACAGAGGTTCTTGTCTGAAAATGTGTAAATGGCCAGAGGAATCCCAGTTACTTGGAAATAAATCTTGATAATTAGCTTGGAAATAGCCTGTGAAATGCATACCAGCAGCTTATGATAAATGAGAGAGAGAAAAGACATACCTGAAAAAAGAAAGGTGACCTGAAAAACTGATGAACTTGAAAAGAATAGATGTAGCAAGGTTTTTTGTGCTGGTGGTTACTGGAAGAAAATTAATCTTTCTATACCACAACTTTATATTCTCTGATTCTGACAAGTGCAATTTTTGTTTTCCTTTCTTTTTGCTTTTTACTGCCCTTTTTAAAAGACAGTGGACAACAGATATGAATTTATTGACACTTATCTTTTATTCTGTAGATCATAAGCAATCATCAGCAAATATGTTTCAGAATCCAAAAGTCTCCACAGCTGCATAATCTCCTCTTTAGCATCCTAGACGCATTGCACATTTGGGGATCTAGCTGCAATCACTGAAGTAAGAAACAAGAAATGTGAGAGAAACATATATAGCACCAAAACATTCACTCTTCTCTGTATCAGGGATACTATTGAATAGATAGAACTGTCTTTGACAATGAATCTTCTGGTTTATGTAGCATTAGTGAATGATTGTGATAAAATACTCTGATTCATGCAATGAAAATATATTACAAGTATTATGATTAGGGCCAAGAAGACTCCAGTGAACCGTTTTTCCATTCCTAGTAGGGACTGTCTATATACTTCTTGAGGTCTACGGGGTAAAAATTAATTTGATAACTAAACATATCAAGATACTGACATTTTATAGCTGTCTTGGAATGTATTTATGAGAAAATTATGATTCATAATGTATAGAAACATTAATAGGCAGAAAAACAAATTCAAAAAAGGGATTGACATATCAGTACAAGGTAGCGGTAGACCTGGAAAAAGATCCACACTTCATTCCTTGTCAGTGTTCGTATCACCTGCATTCATTGCTTCTGTAGGTTAATTGCAGAAATGACCATGAGACTCTCTGAATTTTATATACTGTAGAGTCCTTCATTTGCCTAGAAAGTCAGTTTTGGTTTTTGGAGCCAAGATGGCTTTTCGATTGCCTTTCTGTGAAAACAGTTCTGTGTCTTGAATATAAAATTCTTCTACAGGTAAGATGAATTCTTGCTAAACCGTACAGCTATCCTTTAAGTGTCAGAGAAACTTGTAGTTTTCTGCAGTGTAGCAACTATTGTGCGACTGAATCAGTAGAACTTCCATTTTTTACTTACTCATATGATGTATTTAAGAAGGCAGAAAATCTATGTGTATTTTTATGGACTTATGTGTTTTCCTTTCTCTGTGTTCCAATAAAGCTAGAGAATGTTTATATCCAGCAAATGAGGTCACAGATGTGTGTTTTAAATTCACCTGCCTAATACTTTGACGGAGCTATATTCCACAGTATAAGTCAGTAATGGAAGATATGTAGAAATTAAGTGGGAATAGAAGAAAATCTAGATGCAAAGTAACAAACCAAAGAAAAAAAAATATTCAGCAAGACATTAACAATGCAATTACATTCATGTTAATAAGTTATAATTGTCAGGAACATTCTAGGAATTCAATTACCATTTAATACAATAGCCTGTACCAATTTAATTAGGTATAACTTAGCCTACAGATATTCACTATTAAAAATTCTGACCTTAATCATTCTATCTTGCTAATATTCATAGGATTAATCCACATTTGAGCTTGTGTGTCACTGAGATGTAAAGCTAGTTATTTGTTTGACCCCTGATGACTGAAGTCTAAAGCATAGATAAAAATGACTGCTTATTTGAGAGATTGCCTGACCTGTACATTTTTTGAATGTTTTCCCTGTTTGTGTTTCTTCTTGAGTATATGTGGTTTTATTTTATACAACACTTTGTATGACATGAGACATGGATGAAAATTTACTTGTGGATTTTAGTATCTTCCTTAAATTGAAATATGAGTTAATGTTATAGTGCAACGGCATTCTTAAAAGTTTTAAAAAATAATGAAAAAGATGTTGCAGAAAACTCTCTAGCCTACTTGTTAACCACCAGTTACAAAATAAGAACATATGTCTACAGTATGCTGGACATGTTTTAAGGTTTACTAGACAATTTAAATTGTATTTACCTCCTTAAAATGAAAACATCTGATATCATCTGTGATATATTCTGCAGCTGGTGGGGCTCTAAATGCTCAGCAAGCTCAAATTTAATTGAAAGCCTTGCCTGTCACTTGTCCCTGTGAATTGACATTGGCAGGCCAGAAGAAACAGTTGTGAACTTCAAATATTCACAGCTTCACTCCTCAGTCACTCTCAGAAGTGCGCTTGATGCAATGTGCTATTGCTGACCTTGACTCTGTCTTCCCTGAGATACGTGCTACATGTAACATAAATAGTTCTAGAAGTAAAATATCTCAAGGGTAGATAAACTAGAGCAACAACTAAAGCAGCATATACTCTTAGTCATGCAACAAGTCAGCAAGTTTCTGCATGTACTTTTGAAGTTTTCTGTGCTCTGTATGATTTCATTTGGTTGTGTTTAACAATATCCAAGTTCATCTTGTTAGATAAATTAAATCCTACAGCTTGAAGTAACATGCTTTACCCAAGCTGTGTAAATCATATCTTGATAATCACCTTAGCTTCACCGAAAATTTGCACCATCCAAATTGTAACCAAACTGGCCAGCCACAGTGAAACACTAGGAATATATATATTTAAAAAATATTGTCTCATAAACAGAACAAGTATCTAGACTTCAACTTTTTTTTACTTGGATTGGCAAAGTTATTTAGATATTCAGGTATCACACTTCCATTGAAACCAATATATCTCTGAGGAGTTGGACGGTTGTTAGCCTTCCAGTACAGCAGTTGATAGCAAAACCAGTATTTCATGACACTAATGCACAGTATAAGTTTCTATCACTCACTTGAGTAAATGTTCACTTGAGCTTGAGAAATAAAGAAAATTATAAAGGTTATTTGATGTCCATCGGCCTCAGAAAACAAAATAAAGAAATATCAGTCTTATTATAGGTACAATCATTAAGTGTTCTTATTATTTCTAAACAATATGCGCACTGCAACCTTACCGCATTGTATCCGTCCTTTTTCTGCTGTACTCCTAAAGCTGGTTTTAACAGTCTTCAACTCTAAAACTTAGCATCCCACCACTTCCAAGTCATAATTTTGTAATATAATCAGAGTATTACAAATGGTTCTTATTTCACGCACAACAAATCTCTTTAATCACCCCATACGTCAGTGAAGCCTACATAGCCTGAATAGTACAAATATCAGAGCTGGAGAACTGCTGTCACAGCAGATGTCAAGGTAGAGCTTCCAGATCCCCATTTTTTTCTGCTTGTTTATGAATACACCATCTTTCAAAAAAGAAAAGGCTTTTTTTTCTTCCACTTTTTCTTTGATTACTCCCTGGAAGAATGAACTAGAAACCATGGCTTTTGCTGTATCTTCCCGCATTTCAGCACTTTCTTGTGAAAAGGAACAAGGAAAAAATTGTGTAGAAGTATGTTAGAAGTTTTGGTTTTCTTTAATCAGATATTTTTCCTCTAGGTGTTAAAAATCTGGTTTTAAGATATAAAAATTCCTTGCAAGAAACTTGCAGATTACATCTGTGGAAAGAAAAATTAAAAAATGGTCTTGGGGAAATTCAGGAAAACTGGAGGGCTGCAACACTTGTTGATATGTAGCTTATATCAGAATTCGGACACAAGCATTTTAAATGAGGTAGGGAAATCAACATTGAAATGAATAGGGAATAAAATTTAGGAAATTAGGATATTAAGAACCTTTAATAACAGAATTCTTACTTAGTTATTGAGAAAAATATTGTTTTTACAGTGATTATGAGTTTGTATGACCTATACCAGAAGGAAGCTAAGAAAAAAACCATAAAGTTAATAGCTCATATTTACAGACTTCACTGGAATTTTTAGATTTCATTAACAACATACCCATCCTGCCTCTAATTTCCCTTCAGTTAATCTGCTTTTTTTCTTCAATTTAGTATATGAAGGTGGTAATAGAAATATTTATCAGAAGAGGTTTAATATTGAGCTAATTGCCTAACTGAATATTGCTATGGCCAGTACAATGAGGTAACTTGCATAAACCCCAAGATTTTGTATAAAATACTGTGGAGCCAAAGTTGTGGTCTTATGTCTACAAATTACTGTACAAGATGGGATGTTCTAAAATGTAGTCATAGATGACAAAAGGAAAAGAAGTATGCAACTACTTAAAAAAAAATGTTTTGCCAAATCGAGTTATTTAGACTCTAGATTGCAGGAAGCTGACAGTTTCTCACTTTAATTCATAGATATTTCTGGTGTTCATAAATGTAATGTGGTCCATGTAATGCAATGACACCTATGCAGACAGTCTGTTGAGCTTTGACATTGGTTTATTGAAATTAAAAGCAGAACGATTTAAAGACAGAAGAGTTTTGTAGTGAAAAAGGAACATATGAATTCACAGAAAAATATGAATGTTGTATTTTGTATCATACATCTGCGAAAAAGGTAGCGAATGAGTTAGGATTTATTAACCATTTTTTCAAAAGCCTAACATATATTTGTGACAGTCTTCAAAAATAAGGAAAAATTCACTACTGAAAAAGTAACAACCATTTAAATAAAGAATGGGTTGTATGTAAGTGGTACAAAGAAGTCACTTGAAGTATACATTTCATCCTTTTTTCCATTTATACTTCTAAATTACTGATACTTGCTCGAACACAATGAAAAAGAGCTATATTTTCCCCCTTATTTGTTTCTGCAGAAGTCACTTTTAATTAGCGAGTTACTGAGAAGAAGGAGGGTACTGAAATAAGTGTTTTATCTTGCAGAAAAAGTGAAGGAGAGAACAACTTAAACATGGTACCATATATTTCGTGCAGCAACAGATCGATTTTGAACATATTTATTCTGGTTGACATAATGCGTTAGCAGTAGGAAGTTGGAAGCTCTGTGCCTGAGAAATACTACTTTCCTCATGCGTTTCTCTAAGAGCAGATTTTTTGTGTTGTTGTTTAACCCTGGTGTCTACAGTTTGTCTCGCAGCATACATGGAAGTAACTATTGGATGTGTAAATAATTTTCTAAAAGCAAAGATGTGGTTTGATTGATCTGTAAGTCAAAGTACTGACAATTAAAAGATCTACTTATTTTTTTCAAGTACTTTTGCTTTGGTGGTAACAATAAAATTTTCAGATACTGAGCAACTGCTTTGGTTTCGCTACCAAATCGAAAGTGGTCATCTTGCACGTACTTTGTGGTGCGTAGCTGACTTGGATTACTTCAGCAGGATGGTCAGAACAGGTAAAGGCAGTGTTAAGGATCTAGATCTGCAAAGTCTCTGAATAAACTCAAGCAGTCCTAGCAGTTCTGCATCTTGCAATTTTATTGCTGTATTACATAGTCTTTGATGTCTTTCAAGTCCAGAAAAACTGCATTCGTACAAGGATCTGATTTTTGTTAAAAGTAGGGATGCCAATCCCTTAGTACTGTAGCAAAACCTCACGAAAGAGACTTGTGAAAAAAAACTCATGAAAGTGAATTGTTAAAGCAAAACTTAGAAGGTGAACTAAAAAAGAAATATTTTAGTTTATTTCAAAATTTCATGTAGTTTTAAGCCATCACATCTGTTTTGTAATGTGACTTGCACTTCTAAAACATGGTTGTGAAGAAGCCCCTGTCTTCCCTCTTGACTCAAACTGCAAAGATGTCTCTGGGTGCATGAACTGGAATCTACAATAAAGTAACTCTAAACTCCAAGAACAGCAGTTTTACTAATAGGACATGATTCCATATACAGGATCTCTGGCAGGAGCAGGTACTTGGACTATTTTTACTTGTCTTTTACAAGTCTGGGGACCTTTAAACGTATGAGCAAAACAATAATGTCCTGGTAAACAGAAACAGCCTTCTTTTTACACTTACTCATTTTTAAATAAAAATTGTTAACCCTCATCTCCTTACAGACAAAGATTAGAGATATAAGTCTGTATTTTCTCCTATGGTGTCAGCAGGTAATACAGAGAGGAAGAGGGGGAGGAAGGGTAAGGGAAAACACATCTGAGTGAGAATTGCAGAACCTTCACATTCAAAACAGTAATGCAGATTAAATTTCTCTGAAAGATTACAAAAAAATCTCTAAAAAGTAGCATGTGAATGTCTGAAATAGAAGTAAAAGCCTCATTTGTAATAACCCTCTCTAGCCAGAACTAAAAGCACATTATTTTCATAACACAATAAAATTCTTCATTTTGAAATTCAAAAATGAAAGAGATGTTAGAAAAGCAAACTTTTTCATGTTGCTATTACATATGCAACTGTAGTGCAAACAGTAACCAATGAGCCATGAAGGTAATTTTTTCTAGTAGTTTTACACGTAGTAGGATGCAGATGTAGTGATAAATTGAAATATACCACAAAATCTATGATGCTGCTGAGAGCAGCTGTAAAATGAAATCCTTGCTGCTGTGAAAAGCAGAGAAACACAGAAGCTCTTTCTGTTTATTAACCTTACCTACAACTTGGTTTTTTCTATGTAAGTTTACAGAGGAGATGGTATGCTATGCTCTTGAAAGTGATACAATTAGACATGAAGCTAGTCACCACACAGAACTGCTTGACTACTATAATGGGAAAACTTCATCATGCTGAAACAGACAGTTCTGTCAGTCTGAGATAAAAATTGCTAAGGCTAATTGAAAAGCTTTCCAAAAGGCATTGTGAATTCCATGGCACTTCTTCTGTGTGTTAAGGAAAATCAGCACAGAAAAAATTCCATTTGTATCTCTAAAAGCTACTCTGACTCAGAGTTGCGTACAGTAGGTGTATTCTGTTTTCTACGTGCTATAGGGACTTACCTACTTCTACCTTTATTAATCAAATGCTCTATATTATGACAGATACTTTTTACTTTTTTTTTTTTATTTATAGGGCTGTATTTGTTGATTCTCTGCAGCCAGTCTGCATAGACTTATGTAATATTTCCAAGGAAGATGATACTGAAAGGTTGGAAAGAAGTGCGTGAAATAAAATAGCAGGCAGATGTCCACTGAAACATTGGTCCTTTACACAGAATCACACAGACACAGAATAGTAGGGGTTGGAAGGGACCTCTGTGGGTCATCTAGTCCAACCCTCCTGCCGGGTCACCTACAGCAAGGTGCACAGGACCTTGTTCAGGAGGGTCTTGAATATCTCCAGAGAAGGAGACTCCACAACCTCCCTGGGCAGCCTGTTCCAGTGCTCCGTCACCCTCAGAGGGAAGAAGTTCTTCCTCATGTTCAGACGGAACATCCTGTGCTCATTTT
>Ga0065711_1009643_pt1 | contig 17556 bp, 8 predicted proteins | sample Hoacrofraction12_FD_59098 | JGI IMG/M metagenome (GOLD analysis project Ga0065711, IMG submission 59098) | Hoatzin crop microbial communities from Cojedes, Venezuela - Epithelial fraction 12 v2 (version 2) | ecosystem: Host-associated > Birds > Digestive system > Esophagus > Crop | place... | reverse complement strand
AAAAAAAAAAAAAAAAAAATCACACAATTTAATATCAAAATTTTTGCTAGAGTGCTATAGTGTCATCCTATTTTTCTTTAGAAAATGTCTGTCAAAGCCAAGAAATCAGCACTTAGTGCAGAAATCAGGCACTGCTATACTTCAGCTATTTGGCTTTTTATAAAAGTATTCTTCAACTGACATTCAGAAGGACGACAATGAGTCTAAAACCAGACATTCTTGCTTCAGACCTTGAACTCCTAAACAAGGTGTAGAACAACCTGCAGAGAACAGCAGGGAAAGGAAGATAACTTGTCTTGAGTTAAGAGAAGCTACCTATGACTGGTGATCTACTGAACTGCGCATGGGCTGAACTGCGCATGGGCCGAAAGTACAATGATGTTAATGCATAAAGGGAAAAGTGTACTTCCTAAAGTCTCAAAATGGCTTGCTTTCTTAAGCTGACAGGCCACTCGCAAAGGAGCTATTTGTTAAATGCTCACTTTGCTTCCCCATGTTTTCACTTCAAACAATCACGCTGAGCTGTGTCAATCAGCTTCAACCTAACGGGTCAGGGCACAGAAGTTATTTCAGCAGGTTCAGGTTCTGCTGACACAGCATCCGATTTTCACATTCAACAGACAATTGTTTTTCTTTATGAAAAGAATATTAGTAAGATGGGAAAAAATAAAACGCCAAGTTGTCTCCTTTCTGGGTTATATACAAAGTGTCATAATCTTCTCAAGGTCTATGAAGGTGCTTCGACATTACAGAAAACCAAAATGTTTACATACTGGAAGAGATGTAAAGTATGAATATGAAGATGCAGGGTAGTAATGACAAAGCATTTGGAGGAGGGGTGGAATCATGAGAACAACCCATGTATTTACAGAGAGTGAAAAAGAAAAGAAAAAAAAAAAGATATTACAATTTGTCCTTGCTGGGTGACTACAGAAGGAATACTAGATTTCTGTGAAAATAATTCTTCAACAGAGGATACCAGTAGGCCAAGAAAGCACTGTGCAACTGCAGCAGCGTTCCAAACACAATCACAGAATGGTAAGGGTTGGAATATTGGAGATTGCCATGCCTTGGGCTTCAGGCAAAAGAATGAATGCAGCCATGTAGTATCCACTTATAGTAGACATAATGCAGGACCTCCTAAGAAACCTAGATCAGCAGATACACAACTCCTCCTCTCTTTGTTTAATCCTTGGAAATTCCTAAATTCTTCTGCAGAAAGCTCCAAGTTTCTCCACTAACACCAAGAACAACCTGCTGGTTCCTCTCTCATTGCACCTGGTAAGTTTACTCAGAAGTTATAGAAAAACAATTTCAGGAAAGTGTTTTAATAGGTGTTCACCTAACCAATGCAAGGATTTTCCACAATGCAAAACAAAGAGGAAGGCTGTCTAGCGAAAAAACACAGAGGAGAAAGTTACCACAGGAATCTCAGCTTTAAGGGGTAGCCAGCATAACTGAATGATTGAGAAGCTCTGCATCAGCATGTGCAAGTACTGTCAGTGGACACTGGATGTATCCATATTAGCAATTTAATGCACTGAAGGCATTCATTTTACAGCAAAAAGTTTGCCTTGCATCTATACTAGGTGTCACATGGTTTGTACCCAAGCACACCTCTAGCACACTTGCAGTACTTTAGCTCCTGGTAGAACTCACATTGAAGTTGCATAGAAGAGTGCATCCAGAACATACAGGCTGCGTCTCTCCCTTACCACATCAAGGCCATCACACCCAGTCTCTCTACCCCCTCGTGTTTTTCTCCAGCTGCAGTATACTCTCTTCACACAATCCAGTTCCTCTGTCCTTTGCTCAGCCAGAACTCCTTTCTATGATCCTCAGCTTATTTCAGTCCTGCTCCCACTCTTGGTTGGCCGTGAAGACAAACACAACTTACATACCATTTAACTAACCACCACTCTCAACTACTTGCCCAATTCTAAAGTTTAATTCTCAATGTTTAATTCATACTGATGTGCTAACTGATCTGAACAGGATGCTCACTAGAAAACATGACAAGCAAATTCCTTGATCTCAGTTCCTCTCGTTGTACTGGTTTGACCTGTCCAGTTCAGAGTAGCAATTTCAAGCAAAGTAGTATCTTGCTTGAGGAAGGCAAACATTCAATACATACATAATCTTTTGGAAATGTAGCTGCTAAAAAAAATCTAGTAAGAGTTGACCACGAATGTGTGAAATGCAATTTTTCAAATGTTTATAACTTTGCCAAATGTGGGTGGATTTTTACAGGCATAGAGGCATAGTAAAAAAAGCATATCCATGCTATAAACTTCAAATCTCTCCACTACACAAAGAAAAACCTAGATGTCCCAAAAGAAAATGTATCCAGACTTAATGTCAGCAAATCAAACTAATATTGCAAAGATGTTCACTGAAAGTTTGCCAATTCCATCTGAACAGTAAACTGACAATGGAAGAGTTTCAAGTATTAATACAAAAAAAAAAGCCCCAACCCCACAGAATTGGAAACTTTTGCAATCCTTAGGCATAAACTTGAAACAAGAAAAACTTGTGAATAACCTTAGTATTAAGCATGACCTGAAGCACTTAAGCATTTCCTTGAAAGCTGTGTTTATGTTAACAATAAAAATGTATTTGAACAGGGTATCTTTCAACACTACTAATGTCTAAAAAAGTGCATTGTGGCAATGTTAATCAAATGAATAGTATACATTACTAAATGCTCCAGAGGAGTGCCTGAAAAAAGTTGTTACAATTAAAACAAAAAATCCAACAGATTCCTATTTGAGAGTCAAATGAAATTAATACAGGTGTTACATAAGTTTGACATCACAGATTTTCTTTATGAAAACATTAATTTTCTATCAATTTGTACAAATACAACAGATCAAAGTATTTTGAGAGTATTATTTGAAAAGTTTCATTGTTTTTACAGATAAAGAATTAAATTTTAGATTATATGCTCCTAAAAACTTCTATCAGAATTGTTATCAAGCTCGCTAATCACATTATACGCTTGGCAAATGCTGGTTCTCCATCAGTTAAAATATTTTCCTTAAGAGTGGTGTAGCACTAATCCAGTCAAAAGCAACTGACTGTAACCGTGCAAGTGTGATGAAAAACTGGGGGAGTATGATGCTTAGCAAAGTATGTTTTCAAGACAATGATATGTTTCATGTGTAACAAGGGTAATTAGTTTCATACCACATTGTGTTCTCTATTCAAGCTACTGCAAATGGCTTTGCAATTTTTTTTACCCCTGAAAAAGTAAAACTACAATACATTTTAATGCCAAACACAAACCTCACCAGCCCCACCACACCATCTGGTACCCTGAAGATTACGTGGCTGGCTTTAAGAAAGACTGGGGATTTTATCTTCTCTTTTGGTTGGTGCACATCATTGTCACGTTATCAGGTTTTTCCCCACCATCACAGGGACTAGCATCTTACCACTGTCTCATTACACCTGAAATTTTCCCAGTAGTATTTCCTTCATAGACCTGGACTTTAATTAAGCAACAAATACTCATAAAAACTGAAATAAATTATAAAGGTGGTTCATTTCATACTATCTTATGAGGACGTTCTGGTGGAAGTATATAACTTGAAGGCACTTATTTACCCCCATATAGTGAATGCTAAAATTTGGAGACTGGATGAAAATCATAGAGCAAATGAAGTTCAAGAGAGGAAGCAATCACATTGTAGTAAGGCCTTCAGAATACACTACATTAGTTTAACATTCTACGATGCCTTGCTAGACACTGAAGAAAGACGTTTAAAGCTATCTGTGCCATGGATCACGTGAGGAATGTTAGTTCAGAGGAACAAAGGAAATTTGCTGCCAGTGCAGTCACAGCATGGCACAGATTACTGTGGCAAATAACCTCGCAAAAATATACAGGGCCTAATACAAAACTAAAGAAGAAAAACTGAAAGAAGAGTCACAGACATTTGATGAGACAGTGAGTCTCATCAGCCACAGTGAGGTATAACTTCAGCATTTCACACTTCGCAGCAGCTGCAGGTCCTCCAGTGAGAGCACCAATGGGTTTTCTGTAAGCCTGCTGAGCTCCCCTTTGGACAACAGTAGTCACAACAGCTGCGTGCTCTCCTTGGCTGGATAACCCCATATAAAACTACCATGCTAATTTTTCTGGAAGAACTTGTCCTTGTTGTAAAAGCTGTTGCTACTTCTTCACGAATCTTGCTGGAGATCATTGTTTGGAGAGGAAATAGGCTCTAGAAGAGCAGCACAGTTCTTCAAAGCATCAAGACTTGTTGATGTCCAAGCGAGATCAAAGTCTTTGCTGCTTAGTGGTCCTATTCATAAAAGGAGTGACTACCATAAAGGCCTCCTCCCTATATGAAGTCCATCTCTCCAGCAAAAGCAGTGCTATGTAGCACAGTCCCCGGATCAAAAGAGCAAGCTCAAGCACTCTAACAGAATTCGTTGCCATTTGAACAATATTGCAGACACACTGACCATGTTCAAGCTCAAACAGGCCTACTGTGTAATTAAGTGACTGATTATCTTGTTGGGTTTATGTTTTCTAATTAGGTAATCCCAATGATTTATACTTCCCTATTGATTTTGACATATTTTTACTAAGCAAACCGCTTGCACAGACGCAAAGCAAGGCTATAACTTCGCAAGCAACCGGCTTCCTTCCTGAGCATCACCCCTCATTGAAGCTGCTCCTTGCTGTAAGAAGGAACAGCCAAAATTCAGATCTTTCCATTTCTCATATATATATGCATTTCCTACAACTGCTAGCCAAGCCCATAGGCCATTTCCTGCAATTTTTTTTCTAGCTATTGAAAGCATAAATTCTATCTTTGTATTATCATACTTCCAAAGGCCCCTCTGGATCAAATTCTCTTTTTTCTTAAAAAACTAGAGTTTATTTCAAGCTTATGGAATGTATTTATCTAATCTTCAGTACTGCCCAGATAAAAGCAACAGATCTTAAAAATATTTATGGAAAAAGGACATGGAAGATTTATGAACATAATCTGAACAAGCTCAGGTTTCTGCAGACTAACACTAAGTTAAAGATATGTCAAGCTTAGGAGAGAGACCAGTGAGGGCAATCATTAATAAACCACTGAAACGGTTCATTTGAGGTTTGATGGCAAAAGATTCATTATGCTCAATACTAGTGAAAACTAGAGGTATTTATGCCAAGGTTTATAACCATAACAGCAGCAGCTAGCTAGGGAGCAATTAGTTAAGTAAGGGTAAACCCAGGGCAAATGCTCTCTCTAGTGCTCTTTTGTAGCATGTTATACAATAACAATTTTAATGCAGAAATCTAACCTCTCTGGTTATGAATTAGAGTCCTGTCTTTGCCAGCCTTTCACTCCATGTGCTGCTGATCTTATATTCGCCACTACTGAGCACAGCCTGCATCAGCGGATATCTGGCTGCATTCCTAGTACATTGTACCAAAAAATATCAACTCCTCTACTTCTCTCAGTCTCACAAAATAACTCTGAATGAATTGTGTGTATGCTAGTATGTTTATGACTAGCATTTACGAGAAATTAGGCTTCATTCTATAAAATCTTGATATCATACTAGAAAAATTAAGATGAAGTAGCATTCTGCCAGTTGAGAAACCAGTCAATTTCATTTAAAGTGAACTCTTAGCATATTTTTTCTGGTCAAGAGCTACAAGATTACTGTGATGAGCAGGTATATTTTCTGGCATTAACCTTTTTGACATATATGTGATTATCTCTAGCTACAGCACTATCCTGTTAGATAACAAAATAGGCAAACCTTAACCTTCATCTATCTACAAGAAGACATTTCCTCCCTTTTAACAGTTTTTTTGGGTAGGCTAGATTTCCCTCAGAGCACTTCTACACCACTTGTGATTTGAAGTAAATGCTTTGCTGGACCAAAAATAGTTTAAAAAAAAATCATCAGTTAGCACTGAAGTTGAAATCGGAGTATCTTATTAGGAATGAAGTGCCATTTGGTCAGTTGATATGCACAAACAAATGCCTAGGTCACTGTGGAGAGGGAATGTATTTTCCTAGTCACTTGCTGCTTGCTTGCCAAAGGAACAAAAGTTATAGCTTCAATATAAACCTACTCTGTAGCTTTTAGGACAACTGGTGCTCAGGCAGTCCCTTTCAGAAAGGGGATAACGCATGCGATATTTTGCAGAGGGCGTTAAAGGCAGTCCAAATTTGTGATTCTGTGTATTGATTTGTCATTCCCAGGGCCAATGGTGGAGGTAATGATAAAATAATATTATTAATTTATAACTAAACATTCTGTTCCAATAGTGGAAACAGGCAGAACAGAAGAGTGCGAGGTCAATGAAGTCGCTACTAGCAAGCATTTGATGGCGAGGTTCTTTCTTAGCTACTTCACAGTCTCCAGGAGCTGATGAGGCACTGCACGCCCTCTGTTGAGAACTGTTTTCTTTTGGAGTTTACCTTGAGTGCACATCTAACCTGCCTTGGTCACCAGAGATGGCTACTGAGCCCCTCAAAGCAATTGCTCCAGGCAATTTCCTTCTTTTATAAAAGGACCTCATTGCTGTTAGCTTCCCTCTTCCCAGAACTGGAATCTTCATCTTCTGTAATGGCACTTCGGGAAGTTATTGGAGGAGACTACAACAGCAGCTATGTTTAACTCCATATGGGCTGGAAATACTACACTAGGCTTCTACCTCCTGATGCATCGTGGCTGGAAAGCTGTCTGGCGGAAAAGGACCTGGAGGTGCTGGTCAACAGCTGGCTGAACATGAGCCAGCAGTGTTCCCAGGTGGCCAAGAAGGCCAACAGCATCCTGGCTTCTATCAGGAATAGTGTGGCCAGCAGGAATAGGGCAGTGATTGCTCCCCTGTACTCAGCACTGGTGAGGCCACATCTTGAATACTGTGTTCAGTTTTGGGCCCCTCACTACAAACAGGGTATTGAGCTGCTGGAGCTTGTCCAGAGAAGAGTAACAAGGCTGGTAAAGGATCTAGAGCACAAGTCCTGTGAGTAGTGGCTGAGGGAACTGAGGTTGTTCAGCCTGAAGAGAAGGAGGCTGAGAGGAGACCTCATCTCTCTCTACAGCTACCTGAAAGGAGGTGGTGGCGAGGTGGGGGTCGGTGTCTTTTCCCAAGTAACCAGCAATAGGACAAGAGGAAATGCCCTCAAGCTGCGTTAGGGGAGGTTTAGATTGGATATTAGGAAAAAATTTTTCACCAAAAACATTGTTAGGCATTGGAACAGGCTGCCCGGGGAAGTGGTAGAGTCACCATCCCTGGAGGTATTTGAAAGATGTGTGGACATGGTGCTGTGGGACATGGTTTAGTGGTGGACTTGGCAGTTTTAGCTTAACAACTGGACTCGATGTTCTTAAGGGTCTTTTCCAACCTGAGCAGTTCTATAATTTTGCCTCACGCAACCTCTCCTTTTGACTACAGTTAGTCTAGGCCAATGCTACAAAGCAGAACCTGCTCCTTTCTGCAACTCAGTAGCTATGAATCCTTGATAACTGACCCATGAAGTGCATCAAAATGTGTAAAAAAAAAAAAAATCTTCATTACACCAATTACCAACAATGAACAGATTCTTATCTTACAGCTTGGTGTCCTAAAAGTCTCAGAGCACTACAATGACAGCATCAACTGGGCAAAGCAGAAAGTTTCAGCTGATAAATCAAATGCCAGTCAAGCCTACAAGAACAGCAACTGTTACTTTGTAAAGAGACAAAGACAATGGGATCATAAATCCAGTGAAATTTTATTGATCAAACCCTTCCAAGAAAACCACTTGTCACTATCAGCTATATAATACAGGGTCATCCATCAGAAAAAGACTGGCCATTTCCTATTCTCTAGTTAAACTACTTAGAGTAAGATGTACCTGATATGAATAGCTATTGTAATTATAAACAGCAAGGTATAAAAAAAACCCCAAAAAATCATCAACAAAAAAAATTATGTGCCATAAAGCATATTCAGAATTATGATATTTGACAGCACTGTTAGATGGCCGTTGACAATTCTGGGCAGCTGTGCCCTGGAAAAGCAAAAGTTAATAGTACCATTAATTCTCTTTAAACTAGCATAACATAAGTTTCACAAAACCTTGAAAAGGGTAAAAATACTATGAGTTGTATTGGTAAGTAAAAAAGAAAAGGACATTTGCATACTGTGAGATATTTAAGCAACTTGGCTTCCTTTCAGCAGCAAAAGATGAGATGAATTTTAGTTTTCTAGAGTTGAAAAAGATTCAGGTATCTAAATCAAAGCTGGTTAGTCTGAGTCCACCTACTCATCAGTGGAGAGAATCAAGCACTTCTAAAGGGTTCTCTGTCAGATCTGCCTTAACTTCTTATAGTAGTATGTTCAGGGGCAGAGGTGAAGAAAAAAAGACAGATAGAACAAGTTGAGCAGGGAGGCACCTAATTCAGTTAGCACAAACAAGGAGCAGATCAAGGTCCACCATCAATATAATTCTTCAGAAAGTCTTACGCATTGTCTTCTATACTCAGATTTCATACAATCAGCACCTGCTCTAAAACCAGACCCTCAACTCCAAGAGTCATCACTTTGTTCTAAATTACAGCTAGTCACCCCAGCTTTATCCAGAAGTTTCGCAGAGCATTACCTGGGCAAGTACTACAGCTAACTTCAAATGTAATAATCTCTTTATTTCAAGGGACCCAAATCTCTTTTACAGGCATTCTCTAAATGCTGTGGTATAGAGAAGTCTGGTCCAGGAACTTGCTTAGTTGCGAGTGCTCCTCCAGCATTGGCATACTTTGTGAACTACTGGGCTAAGAAGCAAGTGGCAAGCTTAGGCTTGAGTGTGGCCATCTGCACAGGACACTTGGGTGAAAACGGAAAGGTTGGGTCTGCAGTCTCCTCAAAGGCTGTTTGATGCATCATTAACTAAAAATCAGAAGTAGGAAATCTAACTGGACTCTAAGACTCCCCAGTCACAGGTGAACAACCTATCTGCTATTTTAATTGCTCTTCTTCCAATTCACTTTGATTTTTTTTCCTCAAGTCTATGACAAACAAATCCCATCAAACAAGATACAGTAGGAGTGTCACTTCACCTTTCCCCCTTCCTAACCCACTCTCTACTTTACAAACAGTCAAGTAGGTATTTGAATATCCTCCATTTCAAACACGAGTACTGAAGAAGTGTTCCAGTCCCTGAATTGCTATGTGAAAAGGAGAGGTAAGAGGATCACGGACTCCATCTCCATTTCAAAACAAAGCTGTAGTCTCCCCCTACCCTTCAGCAGAAACCAATCTAGTGGAGATCTCCAAGGGCCTACAATGAACAAAGCCAGTCAGACAATTAGTTGCTCAGGACTCATGACCAGACCTAATGGAAAGCTGAAACACCTCTCCAGCGAACAGCAATGGAAGAAGCCTGGAGAATGACATCATTGTAGTTACATTCCTGTAACCGTCACAATCCTACATAATTATCTTTACACAGTTTTTCATGTAGCCATTTTGTTCCCTTGCTCTTGACTGGATTTATTTGTAGAGTTTCATCAACTGTTGGTTACACCCTCACATGAAATTGGACAGTTTGGGATGTTTAGCTTGCATTTCAGTTTTAATTAGAAATAATTTCAACTATGATCCAGAATAGAACTTCATGTGCATCTGGCCTGGCTTTTTAGTACAATATTCTACTGTGGGGGGAAAAAAACAAAACAAAACAACACACAAGCAAAAAACCCAAAAAACCACAGTGAAACAACAAAACATCTCCTGCTTAAATATAGTCAAGCATATATTGCTGTAGATTAACACGTATTGTAAATTGAAGTTATATAGTAACCAGCCAGGCATTAAATAATCGTTCTTGTAATAACCATGAAGATATTTACAAACTAAAACTGAACTCTAATTAGCACTGTTCCACAACATTTCTGCAAAACAAAGAAGTTATGATAAAATTTTATCACCTTCAGAAAAAAGCCTGCTCTCATTGAAGATAACCGCAGACTATTCTTCACTGAATCAGATCCCAAAAGTCTTGCAAGATTTGCGGCACACATTAAAGTTCAGGACAGTGGTTGTGAAGACACCAAGATCATAGCTACATCAGTATCTCCCAGCACCTCAGCTATCAAATACTTTGTGAGCACAGGGCTTCAAGGTTACATTACCAGTTTTGGGTGCAGAGCCAGCCAACTGCAGAAATCTTTACCGACTCAGGACTAGAAAAGTGTTCCTCTTTCTTTTCCTTAGTTCACAGATTTTAATAGTGATCCATCTACAGAGAAATTTCACATGAAGAAAGCCTGCCACAGAAGCTACACAGCAGCTTTCCAACGCAACTGAGAATTCAAAGCAAATTAACACTCAGCCAAGGAGGTCCTACCCTTCCCTCTACCTTCTGGTGCTGTACCCATGTACTCCGCTTCACAGTACTGGTGGTTCACACCAATGTCCAGCACTTACCACGCGAGTATCGTGCCATTTTCAAGAAGATAAAAGAATGTCGCTTTCAGTACCTTTTAGGTTAGCAAGCAAACAAAACAAAACAAAAAAAAAAAAAAAAGAAAAATCAGAGTCCCTCTAGTGCTGATTTTTTTTGGAATTAACAAATGTCACAGGTGAGGTGTCTGCCACAAGCCTTTGAGAAGGCCTGCACCATGACTGACTAATGCCAAAGGACATGAAATTAAACATCAGGTTTCTGGAATATCATGAAAATAAATTTTAAAAGAGCAAAGCAAACCAAACACTCATCTAAAAAGAGGTAAATAATTAATGTGTTTCCATCTTTTCCTGTTTACTTCCTCCATAAAAATTAAATTTTAAGCTTTTGAAGGCTCAGTAACAGCCCCAGCTTTACCACCATGTCAGTTTAGGACTTGGTCCAAAGGCAGCTTTGAGGAGCCTTTCCAAGCGCATTGGAAGCGTTTGTCTCGGTGAAACAGATTTTTCTTCCCCACAGTCTCCCAAAGAATTTAATTTTTGATTATGAAAATTCTTGTCATAGCAAAAGTAACATGATACTTGTAAGATGAAAAACATATACATCCCGGTCCTCCATGAAATGCAGACTGACTACAAACCCTCCTAGACTTTCCAGAACTTCAGAGGAAGATGAACATCGACTCACAGATTCCAGCTTTGTGCTTTACCACTAAGTAGCTAAAAAGCATAAAGGTGAAAACAACAACAGAAATCAAGAGGAATACTACTCCAAAAGAAAAAAAAAAAACCAACCAAAAACAAACAACATACCCAAAAACAGCGGCTCAAAAAAATCTGTTCAACCAGCACGAGCAGAAACAACCTTGGAGAGCTGACAGGTTGCAAAGCAGATTGCCGGCACCGTGTTTTGACTTGAGAGAGGCTAGGAACGACAATTCTGACACACCAGTCTCTCTGCAAACATTGCAAGCAAGGGTAAGCGACTTTAAAACAGACTTTAGCAGATCTCAAGATGTAGTTGTCAAGCAGCAAGGCAGGGGTACATTCCATGTATTTTGAAGTCTTAATCCTCCAAAAATAACTTTATTTTGCTTTTAAAAGGCATAAAGAATGCTTCCTGTAGACACAGAAAGGTGGGCTTCTCTGAGAAAACGGTTGTCCACATGCCAGTCTCACAGAGTAGCAATTTATTTGAAAGTTTCAGTCAGAAAGAACTTCACTCTCTCTGTTCCATTTCATGAGCAGTACTTTCTCTCCCTCTAGTTACTAGAAGTGCACAACACTTAAAATTAGAAAAGTGACCTGACATTTTTGGCCCATCATGACAACAAAATAAAGTAGCTGGAATTAAGCTGTTGCAGCATGCACACATCATCTTAACATGCTCTCAACAAGTCAGAACCTCATTTAAATGCTGCGTTCATGAAGAAAAGTCAAAAATTCATTGTGCCCCCTTTATCAACCCACACATATAAAGCAGGTATGACAGAGCGTACAGGCTGCCATGTTGCTGCAGTTCCAATCGGGTAAGCGCGGTGGTTTCAAAGCATGTTTATGTTAAAGTACATACATGGGGAGTACGTGCAACGGGAAGACAACTGGTGCAACCTTTATTTGCAAACAAAGCTTTGTAACAGTGCAAACTGCAATTCCTTCAAGATCCATAGGCTCTCTTCTCACAGCGCCTCTGAAGCCACAGTCTGTGCTCCTAAGCCTGCTCCCAGTTTGTCCCTCAAGCACTGGTCATTGCCCTGCTCAGACAACTGTTTTAGTTGCTGCAGAATTGCCCAGCCTCACAGAGCAACACACCTTCTTCAACTTGAAGGGGTTTCCCTCCATCCCATTTCAGTCTGGAATATTCACGTATTCAGACACAAATTAACCTTTTCAATGAGCATTTATTACACTTACGCTAAAAACATTAAGTAAAAGCTGATGTAAGTCACCTCATTGTAGTGTTTTTCTACAGCCAACTCAGGATTGTTTCCAGGATGAAATGAAAGACAAATTTGTTATTATCCTAGAATAATTTGATGTTCTACATGGAGAATAAAGCCAAATTTAAAGAGCAAGGAAACAAATCCGGTGGACAGAAAGTGACAAACACATAAACAAACTGACATTAATGAAAATTCCAAGCCCTTAAATTCACACACAAGTTTATGGCAATAATATATTTTATTTTACTAGTTTCTCACAAATTTGTGCATTCCTTATCACCTTAATCTCTGAAATATTTACATCCAAGTTAAAGTTGCAGAACCACAGGGTTTTCACAGAAGAATCAAATGCCATTTTACAATGTTCCCCCAAGGGAAATTAAATAATTGAAGTTCAGTGAACACAATTCTCTCTATCTCTCAAATAAAAACAGTTCTTCTATAAGATACACAAAGGCAACATGGAAAGCAAATCAAGACATGATACCACTACAGAGAGCACCACAATAAAAACAACGACAGCGAATGGTCTCTACCAATTGCCAAAGACGATAAAGCAGAAGTTATGTGGGAATCCTTTGCCAGACACCAATATTAAGACCCTTAAAGGGAACAGTAATGCCTCAGGAGGAAAATCATAATTGTACATGTGTATTTCAATTAAAAAAAAAAAAAATCAAGGCAAGCAAAACAGAATGAGCTCAGGAAAAAAAGCAGCATACCCAGCAACAAATTGCCTCTCCGAGGACACAGCGTACTAATACTAATAGCAGTATCACAGTTATGATCATGAAAGTAATGACAGGGGAACACAGCCCAAAATTTTTATTGTAGAAAACATCTACTTGAGCATTGTGAACATACAATACGCTTGTGACCCTCATGACCTCAGAAGGAAGTCTGTGGCCATCTTAAAGAGAAGAATAAAAGCTGTTTTTCTTTTCTCACCCTGTCTGTCAAGGTAAATGCTTTCAATAAGGGTGAAGACTGCGTTAAAATTGGAAGAACACTGGAAAGGACAGCTTTGCAAGAAAAATACTAAGGAGAGAGACTGACACGGGGTACAGCACTGAATTAACGCCCTGAGAGCAGCAATGACAGCACTTGGGAAGGCAATGCTTAGCCTTGCTACACAGAGAATATTTCTTCAGATATGCAGAAAAGTTCAGGGAGATGCAAGAGAGCCCACTGGTTTCACAACAGGTTTTTAAAGGAACTCACTACAGAAAGAAGCTTTTCAATAACCCACTCAAAAAGTGGAAGTGTTTTAGACAGTAGTGGATAAAACGTATTATAGAGAGCTAAGTATCATTTATATTATATCTAAGCTGAACCATTTTACATGGAATAGGGCAGCCCCACATGTGAAAGCAAGTCCAATCAAGAAAAGTAACAATTTCAGACCAAAGACAGTGTCTGACAAATATAAATCTCAATGTCTAGATTATTTTGAGTAAAGATATACTATCAAGATTTATTTGATAATAGAATCTGTACATGCTTTCTATGCTATTATGGTTTATCACTGATCAGAGATTCCTTTGAGTGTGCATTACTGATCTGATAGGTCTATCTGGTTTCTTCAGAGAGTTAATCTGTCACTTACATAGATAATGAAGGGATTTTAAATGGGAATTTTATTGACCTAATTACTAATAAAAGTCTCAATGCTGCAAATGTACATGGTACTTTATAAACAACATTAAAACGTGTTCCAATCTAATGGTACTGAAATACATTTAGAAGACTTTTCTAAAGGTTGAATTATTTCTTAGTTATGTAATGATGTTTGTGCAGAAGATTCAGTCAATCTCTCCTAGTTATTAGATCTTTCCTTCAGTACAAAAATCTACACAGATTGCGAAGTCTCTAGCAGCCATTTTCTGTTGCATACATGCAGTCTATTTTCTTAACATTTTTATAAACTTTCTGTTATGGGGACAAAAAAGAGTTTAAAGAACTTATTTCAACTCAGTTGTAAGCAGAATAGCCTAATTACTTCCGTAGCATAAATTCCATTCTTATTTCACATACTGTTTGCATTTCTCTTTTCCAGTTCTTTATTTAAAGGATCATGAACAAGTTTGTTATTCCTAAAGGACTGGAATAAATTCAGTTTAACATATTCTACAAAAGACTTTTATTTATCCTTAAAAGTTTTATTCGCGGTAGTGTTATGAGCACTACACAGTAGTGTTGTTTGTCATCTAGCATAACTTAAAATAGAATAATAAGATGTTACATTGCTGTTAAGGAACCATTATTTACCTTTTTGTAATTACGATAATATATAATACACATACTCAGTGAATACAAGAAAACCCCAAACCAACCAACAGGATGAATTACAATGAGATAGGAAAAATTTAGTTTAAAAATTGTAACCCTTTACCAGCATGTTCTATATGAAAGTAAAAATAAATTAAAAACAGCCAGTTAGACCTGGTTACCAAAGTTCTCAGGTTCACTAGAAAGTTCTGCAGTTATCTCTAAAACACACAATGAAACTAAGTTCATGAGATTATTCCTGTTCATAGAATGCAAATTTCTTCTGTGTCTGGGGGAAATATGTTTCTAGCATAGAATAGCTTCATTTTAAATCTATATTTCAGAGTCAACAACTAGACTATGTTACACACTCATACGTAAACAATGAGATGCAAGGAAGTTTTGCTCTTCCTTGAAAATTTTAAATGGATACTTTCTGGCTTATAAACTATTCACAACAGAAATAACCCAGCTGAATGCTCAGCAATCAAACATTCAATTTCTGTATGTCAGCTGTATATGCTACAGCATGTTATATACAGCAGCACTTCCTGGAAGTGATTTAATTCCTGGGAGTGGATGGAGAGTTTTGGCTTAGGAAGAGGACTTCAGTTTATTTGATTCAAAGACTGCAGAGACAGCACAGGAAGGAGATGGGCTGACGGAAAGAGATTGGGAACTAGTTAATTTTTGCCTCCTCCTTTCACTGTTCTGATCACTGATAGGAGTATAAACATAGCAGCTTTCAAAGAAACCTCCTCAGACGCCATATTATTGGATGCGCAGTATGCAACAGCTCCATCCCAGAACATTCCTGACACCTACCGAAAACAGTAAATTCCTTTAAGTGCTTCATGTACAATCAGTGTGTGCTACCTATCAGAAGGTGATCAGGTAATTAAAATAATCAGTAATGGCCTTTCTGATAATGGGGACAGATTCCAGGATACTGGTAGCAGCACCAGGAAGCATCTGCAGAAGCCTGATTGTTGATTCTTAGTCCAATTCTAACAGATAAACACCGGGTAAGTAAAACATATAGACTTACATCATTGCAATTGGAAGGTAAAATAACTATTTGCAGATAAATAAGTGCTTTACACAGCTAAAATCCGTAACTTAAAGTCTCAAAGCCAGACCTACCATAGACTGCAGCCACATCAGCAGCCTGGTGTTGGTGAGAAAACTGGTAAGAGTACTGAGGAACCCTGTCATTCAATTTAATTTCAGCCCCTAGCCACGTTCTTTGCTTGACCAGTGCTGAAAAAAACATTCTTCTCTAAAAGATTCAAGATTATACTACTGGACGGATGCTCCTGGAGCTCTGTCAATTACTTCAAAACAAACAGAACCACCTGCACTAGGCAATCGTCTTACACGTATGCAAGTAACACCAATTCATTTCTGAAGGATGACGAAAGGACTATGAAAGAAATGTTGCAGCTTGATGTTGATGAAAGGACTATGAAAGAAATGCAACAAGCACTCCAAACTACTGTTAACAGTTCAACTGTGGACTTTGAAAATCCTCTATTTAGTACACATTTAAAGGACACTTGGGTATGATGCAGACAGTCAGAAATACTATTGCTTTATCAATATTTAACAAGTTCTGTCTTTTCACATGCACACTTATTCAATAGTAACTGTTTAAGTAGTTTATATAATTGATTCTCAATTCTATTCGCAATTTAAAGACCTTACCAAGCATTGCATATCAAAAGGTGGAGAAGCAGCAAAGTAGTAGCAAGAGATGCAACTGTGGCTTGAGAAACACCAAAATCTCCAACTGTGGCAAAACGAAGCTTCAAACATTAGAATTTTTTTTAATCCTGCCGTGTTCTGTGTAAACTGCACTGAAGTAAGCAAATGCAGTGGATTAAACTGCCATATGATATTTAGGGATGCTGAAGTTTATGCTGCTCTTCAAGTGATGTATTGTAGGAAGAAAAGAAACAGTATTTCATACCATAAGTTTCTCCGCCAAGGAGTACTATACATTCATCCAGGACAGCAATAATTTATAAGATGTAGCCAAGAACACACTCCGTTCTTTATGAGATGTCACACAACAACAGATTTAAGAATGAACAGGTACTCTACTGAACAGGATTTGCAGGAAGACCAATGCAATTAAGAATATATTTTTATTATTATTTGTTGCATAGTAACGTACTTAAGCCTCAGGAAGATCAGGAGACTTTCAGTACAAGACTTTCTTGCAAGGTAAGAAGTATTTCCTGCTCTGAAGAACTTTTAGTCCAGCTGACCACAGATTGATAAGAACCCTTAAGCACAGTGAAAAAAAGAAAAATTTCTGTTCCTCGAGCACAAATATGTTATCAGGTATTACACAAAAACTCCACAAAAAGGAGACGGATTTCTCCAAGTCTGTTATGTACCACAATAACAGAACTCTTTCCCTTCTGTAAGCAAAAATTGCATATAATTAAAAATACAATGCCTTGAAGAAATAAAAAGGGGGAAAAAAAAAAGAAAAGAAAAACCAGAGACACAAACACTAGGTCTCAACAAAAAGGGAATTACTACAACCTAGAGTCACAGGGGGAGCCCGATTCCCCGGCATTGACTTCAGTGAGATGAATCCCTTTCCATTCAGAGCTCTAGTACAGAGAGATGCGTGCACGCATGCGAAGGCATCTGTGTAGAGTAAATCAATCTGTCAGGCAGTATCAAAGTACATATTTAAGAATTCATGGGCTTTTCATGATCAGAGTTACATAACACAGACTACATTTCAACTCTTCAAGTGACTCGAATGTGACTGGAGTTTTAACAAGCTGTAGTGTTTTCTAGCCCATCCTTCAACACACAAAAGTAATGATTTAAAGTGTTTTCACCAATCAAATCTTTACACCACATTAAAAAGTCTTTTAAAAAATTAGAAACAGCAACCTCAAAACTCCCCCCCCCCCC
>Ga0065711_1039727_pt1 | contig 17557 bp, 14 predicted proteins | sample Hoacrofraction12_FD_59098 | JGI IMG/M metagenome (GOLD analysis project Ga0065711, IMG submission 59098) | Hoatzin crop microbial communities from Cojedes, Venezuela - Epithelial fraction 12 v2 (version 2) | ecosystem: Host-associated > Birds > Digestive system > Esophagus > Crop | place... | reverse complement strand
CTGTAGGTGACCCTGCTTCGGCAGGGGGGTTGGACTAGATGACCCGCAGAGGTCCCTTCCAACCCCTACTATTCTGTGATTCTGTGATTCGTGCTTTTGATGGTACTGTATTTCTACTGTCTCTGCTACAGTGTAAGATCCTGGTAAGGTGGACCCCTGCCCCTCAGGGAAAGCTGGCTATCTGTTCTTGACCAAAACACAAACATTTCAGCTGCTCATGTAGAAAACCATGGCTCTAAAAAGTCCCAACATGCAAAGACAGGCCTGGAGCAGGGACGCTGCTGAGAGCTGGCGGCTGCTGAGGGCAGCAGAGGAGCCCACCTTGCTGCAGGCATGACTGGCTCCAGCTCGGCCACCTCTCCCTCCCCGGTCACCCGTTGTCCCCAGGCTGCTGTGGCCAGCGAGCAGAGAGTGCCCGTGAGAACCATGCTCACCTGAGCTCGCTGAGCTTGCTGCAAGGAGGCAACAGCTTCTTAATTCAAGGATTTCCCTTGTTGCTGCCGGTGACGGGGTCCTGCTACAGTTCTCAACCACAGAAGTGGGAAGCCCTGTGCTTTGGGGCAGGGCATGGAAAGGACGAGGAAGGCGTTTTCCTAGCAGGGGAGTGTGGAGAGAAGAGATAAGAGTGACCTCCTCGCCCAGGAGATGGCTTGACCCCCTGCTCGAGGAGGCAGGTTCAGTTGTCCCCACAGCTCTGAGCAGCCCAGCACAGTCACCCGGGGCTCAGCTCCTCGGTCCAGCCTCGGGTGACAAACTGCTGCCTCCGTATCGCTGGGGCTGCCTGTCCTCAGCCCCAAATCATGACCCTCCTCTCCCTCTCTGCCCACGCAGATGGGAAATACTAGCCCAGGTGGAGATCAGTGAATAAGTGATTTTTTTTTTAGCTCACTGGTAATTCTGACAAAAAACCCTACAAAAGCTGTGTGGCTTCAACGTGTTCCCAGAACTCCAACATTTCTGCTCAGAAAAGGTGTATCGTGTGCCCTAAAGCCTACGTGAAGGACAGGGAATCTCCTGTTTCCCTGCAGCAGACCAGGAACCTGGGAGATCAAGTTCAGTTCCCACGACTGCCTGGTTACGATTTGAACCCTCTTCTCCCACAAATGGGCTCCAATGAGAAGACCATTAATGCATGCTCAGGCAAGCTCCATCCACCCTGTCAGCGGGACCAGCTCCACTTATTGCAAAGTGTTTAGTCGCTGAGACGAGGGCCAAAGGGATGCAGCTGACCCCGCAGCCTGCCAGGCAGGGACTGCCCTAGGAGGGCAGTTACGTGGTCCAGATCCCTCAGGCACACAGGAGACCTGAGCTGGGGCTGCCCACACCCCTTGTGAGCACTCTGAACCCTTGAGATGTTGGCAAACCAACTCTCTGTTTCCCACACTCCTTTGAAGCTCGATTTGCATTTCATTTGCTTTTGTTACAGTACCTGCAATAAGCCCTTTTTTTTTGCTAGAGAGAGCTGAGCAGAGCATTGCGCAGCCACGCAGTTGTGCTGGGTTGGCTCAGAAGAGCAAGCTCTGGCTACCCCCAGCCAAGAGCCGGGTTTCAAGTGCTAAGAGCAGGAGCGGTGCCTGCTCGTAGCCTCACGGGCACGTGGAACGCCAGGCTCTGGTGCTCGAGAGAAGTGAGGTCCCCTTGCCTGTGAATGGGTCAAACCTTCAGTCTTTTCCCCAGAAAGCACCAGTGCCATCTGATCTGCAAACACAGATGCCTTCAATAAAAAGAGCGGCTCCTGCCAGTAATGCCGCTCTTGTTTCTACATTTTGCTGCAACATCTTTGGATAAAAATAAATATATATATTTGCAGCTGAGCTTATAGAGAGCTGCTTTATGTAGGCACAGCCTCTTAGTTGGCGTCAGTCTTCCGGGCCAGTTAGGGCACAGTCAGTGTGTTGTAAACGCCAGTGGAGTGGGTTAGCAGCTCTCTCCATAAAACCAGCTCAAAGCCTTTCGCTGTTGCTGTGCATTTAATTTCCCCACTCAGAGGCCAGTGAGAGCAAAGGCGACCTGCGTATGGAAACTTTTAATTAAACTACTAATATAGAGTCGAGTCATTTCTGGTGGAGGTTTAAGTAGTCTGTGGGAGAAGTGCTGAGTTGTGGGAGAGGAAGGCAGCGTTTGTCTCCAGCCCTGGAATTTGTCCATTCATCAAACAGTCGTCCCAGGAGCTGAAGTTGATCCAATCGCGTGTCAACAACATTGGCCATGCCTCATTAGAAATCAGTTGTAAAAAGTTTTTTAAAAGAGCATTAATTCATCTTGTTTCTTTTTTTCCCCCTTTGCTGTGGACTTTCATCACCCGTAGTGAGAATTTTAGGGGAAACTGTTTCTGAATGGCTATTTTCCAGGGCAGACAATTTCTTTTTTCCCTGCCTGTGGCAGAAATTCAGGCCAGTCTTTTTAAAACTGAGTATGTAAAGTCAAGCTTCCAAACCCACAGCCTGATTTGCAAGTTGAGCAACGAAAACACATCAAAAGAGCTCAGCTAGTCCAAGTATCCCAACACTTCCCAAAGCGCATCGCCGTGAGCTCTGAGGTCCCCTATTTTTCTCGTTCCAGCTCAGCCTCGACGATGCAATAAACCATCGACACATGGCTCCATCTAGATTTCCTGCTTTCCTTTGTGACACTGACTCTGCTGCAGAGAGGGTGTCTTAGGTTGCCACTCGGAGATGGTGCTGTTTTACTTCGTCTTCCTTACGCAGGTATAAATGGATGCACCGGCCGTAAGGCACTACAGGACGTGTTTGCAGGGTGGGCTTTCATATGCCTCCTCACTTCTGTGCCAATGGCCACCATGGGCTTCACGCTAGCGTCTCATCCCCACTGAAGCTCTACTGACCTCAGCAAAAGGGGTTTCTGATTTACACGATGGAGATCAGACCCAGCCTAAATTGACTGGCATTTTATAGCCCTATTAGCTGCTCATATCCATACCAAGGGAAATGAATCCTCCTTGTAGAAGAGGAGGTCAGAGAGCCACATACTCCCCTCACCATGTCGAGGGGCTGCGAGTGCCTGGAGGTGCCAGCCAGTGGCAGTTGTCTCTCCCAGCACTTTCTGAGGGTTCTGAATTTCTATTTCTTTCATGCTGGGATGGAATGGGAGCTTTCCTAATGCCTTGTACAGAAGTGAAGCCGTCCTCATCCCACCCTGCTCTAGAGTGAGGAGAGCAGGGACTAGTCCTTCTCTGCCGTGAAGCAGGGAAGTTTTCCAGCCAGCAGGCAGGACCCCGTATTATCTCCCCATAGAAACAATGCCATAAAAAAACCTCTTTCACAAAGACATGGAAGAAATCAAATGTCACCAACAACATGCTGTCTCCCAGTCCCGGCCACGGGCTGTAGGCATGCGCCTGGGGACGTGCTGTGTAAGACCATGAGCACTGCCGAGGCACTTCCCTACAGCTGGGAGGTACTGAACGACTATTTACCATTCTTTGTTCCTGTTTATATTCAAAAACCTGATGGCATTATTTTTTTTAAATGAATGGTTGCTGCTCCTAAAAGAAAATATTTGAGTTTCTATAGCAAGTGTGTGCTCCTAACACACCCAGCCCATCTGGTCACACACCCACATGTTTGAACCCATTTTTACTCGGCTAAGAAATAACCTTCTGTTCCTTCTGGAGCAGGTATTAATATTCACCAGCTCTGGCTTACAGCTTATCTTCGTGCAGCAAAGAGGAGTTCAGCGACTATCAGTTTGCTACTGGGATTTCTGAACAAGCCACGGGACACCTTGGCCTAATTGAAGGTCATTGCGCTGAAAGGCAATTTGGTTCGGAAGGGACAAAACAGCAGGATGAGGAGTGGATCCAAAAGAGAAATCTAAAACTTAAACAAACTGAAGCCTTCCTGGCGTTTCTGAAACTCCCGAAGCAGAAGCGAAGGGCTGGATCTGCTGCCAGAACTGGGGCTGGCAGAGGTGGGGCGGCGGTGGCTCTGGCCATGCCTTGCCGGCGCCAGGGCAGGAGGGCTCTGCCAGTCCCTCCGTGACCCAGCACAACTCACTGAACCGGGAGTAACAAAAGCAACGCCGCGAACTGGGCTCCGCGTGGGAGCTCAGCCGTTAGAGGGGATTTTGAGCTCCCCCGCAAACCTGTTCTCGCTTCACTTCCCTTGGTCTAACGGGAAGAAGGTATTTCCCTGCTGGCTCATCTGCAGAATGTAAATGCTTTGGGACAGGGACTGTCTCTCGCTGTGCCTCTGCCGTCCGTACCAGAACTGGGCCACCGCTAGGTCCATAAGGACCAAACCAAATTAGAGTATGCTAATTAATACTAAATGACTGCAACCATTACAATACTGTAATACAGATGTAGGAGAAGGTATTAGATTTCACACGAGGTAGTTTGGGGCGTCTGGCAAACACAGCGTGCTAGGAAGGACAATATTTTCAAACAAAAGGGTGAGCGATGGTCCAGGAGAAAGTAGGACAGACGGACGGCTGCTGTCAGGTAGCCCAAAGCCCTGCAAGGGGAAGCGGCTTTGTGCCAGTCCGCTCCCATCCTTCAGGGTGTTTTTACACGGAAAGAGGAAAATGCAACAACCAAGAAGCGGCAAACAAGGCAGAGAGTGGAGATGGTGGGAAAGCTGGAAGCAGCACAAAGTTTTCTGGCAGGAAGGAGGAGCGGACGCAGCAGCAAGCGCACGTCTTGCCGAGGAGGGGAGGCTTTCAGGGAGACGGCAAGGGCAACCGAATGAGTGACTGCTCCCGGAGGCATCGGGAAGGCTTTTAGAAATATATCATGGGGACACAAAAGGCAAGAGAGAAAGTAGCTCTATCAATAAATAAGGAGGAAGATTAAATTAATGGTGACTCCGAAATGGCTGAGCTGCTGAACTCCCTTTTTAAAAACCAGTCGTTAACAAGAAAAATAAGGGAAAGCGGTACTGTACGGACAATTAATTAGGAGCTCCCCATGCGGGAGCCTGGCGAGCTGTGGCTCCTCGTGATCCTCCCTCCCGTGCTCAGCCCCAGCTCTGAGAGCAGCCCTGCCACCGGGACCACCACGGCCCGCGCTGCTCTCGGCAGACGCCTTGGGTCACCCCTTAATAGAGAAAAATCCCAAATAAACCACACGAGCTGAGTGCAGCCGGGTGAGAGTCTCCAACGCAGAGACGCAGGGGGTTAGGTGAAGCAGCGTTACCTGGAGCCGCTGGCAGGTACCTGTGCTGGCGGGCACGCCACGCACGGACACCCCCCTGCCACACCACCTCCAGGGCAGTGGCCGGCAGGAGAAGGGAGGACGGACCGACGGCCGCAGACCCAGGACTCGGCCGGGACAGCCACCCAGATCAGTGGCACGATGTGCGTGAAGAGACATTGTGAATGAGCCTGCTTACACCCATGGACTTTGCAGAGTAGAAAAGTATAAACAGAGGTGTTCTTTGAGGCTACAGCACAGGTAAACAAGCAGTTACTATTGCACATCTTGAATCCCGTACAAAACTCCGCATGCCTGGCTGACTAGCCTTTAGTTGTAATATCTGGAACAGAGAAACCATTACAAATATCTGTAAAGCACAGAGGGGAAGAAATGAAAAGAAAGCTGTGTTTAAACTCCTTACAGGAGAAGTCAGAAAGGTTTCTCCCCACCCAACTGATTTGTTGTCCTTTCCTGATGTTCTTTTTTGAGTGTGCCTTGCACCCACACTTCTGCACGACAGTGAAGCTGTGCCTGCACCCTCCAGCAGAGATGCACCTTGCGGAGGCTTTCCCTCCAAGACCCTCCTCCGTGGCGGGGTACGTTTGTTCTTGCACTTTGTTTCTCCTTGAAGCCCTCTGGGTGCCCACCTGGGTCTCCTTTTTCCTCCTGAAACGGCAACTATTCCCGCATTAGGGAGGTGATGGGCTGGCCTGCCTTTAATTGGAATAGGGATCGTTTCACTTTCTTGGAGATGCAGATATTTCACACTGTCATCTCCTGAGCTGGCCTGGCTAATTACCAACTCCTTGTCTCAACAAACCCCATCTCTCCAGGGCTCGTGGGCATGTTTGTGCATGAAGCATGTCTTACGCTGGCCCTTGTACTCTGCATCCATCTCTCCAGTAACACACATAGCTGACATGAGTGTCTTAATGAGATAAATTATTATTTATTACTCGTTCATTACTAGCTCTTGATGGAGCCCAACAGGATGATGATGAACCATGTGGGGGTTTCAGGAGGCTTGCGGGGGTGAGATGTACAGCCCCAGCCCCGCAGCCGGGGTAACGGGCTTCCTCCCAGCCCTGCTGCCACCGCTGCCTGCCTGACCCGTGCCCAGCACTGGGGACTCCTCGCTCACATTCCCTCCTTCGGGCTCCCCACCTCTGCGACACGCGTTCCCTTCTGACCCATGTGAATAGCACCTGGAGACAACCCCACGAACGAGGGGGGAAGTCTGTCCTCTGAGCTCAAGCTCCTACGTTTGGTGCCTGAAGTTAATTAGCATCAATACTCCTTGCTTCACGTCCTTGTTCCCCATCTGTAAGGTGATGATAACAGCGCTTCCCTCTTCCCTTGATTTTATCTGCTTCGTTTTACCGATCTCTGGCCTGGGCTGCATCTTGTGCTGTATTTCTGTAGCACCTAGTGCCATGTGATCCTGATCTTGGCTGGTGTATGTAGTGAGCTTAATTCAGGTAATATGTAGTGAGAACAAAAACCAGCCCTGGCCAAAATCAGAACATTCCCTCCCAGACACAGCCCACAGACCCCAGACTTGGGTTTGCAGTGCATTTCATGAGCATTAAATTGTATTTCAAAACACTGTCATGAAATAGAGTGAACAAAGTTGAGAGGGTTTTTTTATTTAGGAAGGGAAAGTTTATGATAAAAAGCTGAATTTATAGTGTAGTTCTGAAAAGAACATTTACGAGGATTTTAAAAACTCAGAAAGCTTCCTTAATGCTGTAGTAATGAAGGTGCCCTAAGGGATTTAAACTATGCGGTAGCCAAATTCAGGTCAGATAAAGTTGCTGTTAATGATGCAACTCCTTCAAGTTTCCCCGTGTAACAAAATCAGGCTTAAACTTCACTCGTTTTTGCAGAAATAAGAACGAATTGCCAACCCCTACCATTCTGTGATTCTGTGAAAATACCAATGACAAACTGCTTGGACTGCACAGAAAATTACAAAGGTCTCCTGAAGGGGAGTATGTGACCAAAAAGACCTAGGCTACCATCACATACAAAGAAGTCATGTGGGCTTGTTTTGAAAACAAACAGAGTCTTGACAAACCAGCGCAGGACTGGTTCGTAAGTGATACTGGCCAGGCTGATTTTACTCAGTCTCCATATTCGCTACAGACAAGTGGAAAATAGTTTTTCCTTTATAAAAACCTTCCTCTCTGTTGCTCCAGCTCTCACCCGGGTGATGGCACTCTGTGCAGTGAGGCCGTCCCCTCCCTGTGTCTTTTCTCAGAGGCCCAGGTAGGGCAACCCTGTAGCTATTAGTCCTTCAAACCAGGGTGGTTATGCATACGGAGAAATGCTCTAACGGACAGAACACAGAGTTTTCTTCATGGTATTTTGGGTGGATCTGAGTTTCATTTCCCTCTCTGTGTGACAGGGTTGATGACACCGATCTTCTGAGAGCTCTGAAAGGCACGTGCTATTTCAGAGCTTGTTTTTCTTACTACACAATAACCAACCTCTCCACACCATCCAGGTACATCGCATTGTGGTCATACCCAAGTTCAGTCCTGGTTTCAGCAGGTTTGTCTCATCCTACCTTTAATGGACACTAAACCTGCAAGCTGCATTTTTCTCCAAATACTTTGCAAACCGATCCAACAAACCTCTGAATCTTTTTTTTCCCCAACTCTTTCTTCTTTCTTCCTCTTTCACTTCAAGGTATGGAGGATATTTCTGAGCTATGTTCAGTAGCTTCCTATACTTCTGTGCATTTCTCCTTGACCCAAACACTGCGATTTATGTTTCATGTAGCTTAGCACAGTGGCTGGAAAGCGATGCTATGAAAACTTTGTGATCCCTCAAGCTGATGACGTAGGCAGCCCCAGCTCCCTCCTTCCATATTGTGGACAGTGATTCACTTTGAGAAAACAGATCTCAGGAAGCAACTTTTGCAGGCTCTCGCTTTGTTTCAGTGGCATCCAAACTATCGTCCCCTTCTTCAGATGGGTATTTGGCAAGACCGTTTCATAGCACAAGGACTGGATGCCCAATATTGCTTGTCACAGCACTAATCACAGCCCTTCACACCTCAGAAGAATCTTTAAATTACGGACTGATAGAGCAGCCAGGGGAGAAACGGCAGCCTCTATCAGTGAATCAAAGCATTCAGCTGCATTCACTATCTCCCGTTTCTTTCCACTAGGTCGGGCCAAGCAAAGCCAATGCTAATCGGCTGAGTGAGCTGCAAATGTTTTGAAATCCTGCAGATTAGGGAAAGTCCATGATTTGGGCAGACATGAATTATTGTGTGTAGATATAAATAAATATTGTTCCCAGCTCAGCCTCTGGCTCGAGTCCAACATGCCACAAATTCATCAAAAAATGAATGGGTTAGTGTGTTAACAAGGGCCTGACAGACTATGAAAACTGCCCGGGGAGCGCACACGCTTTACTTGACCAGCTACACTTGTTTGCCAAAATTAACCCTTAGAATACGGCAGCACTGCGAGGAGCCAGCCCAGGGAAAATAAGGCTGCATCTGATGTGTGCTCAGGCTTGTCCCTTTGGCAGCGTACAGGAGACGGAAGGTGGGTGTGAGTTACATACAGCTTTTTTCAGTATCTATGTGATAGCTGCCAGAGTGAAATAAAGGGCCTGAGGTGGAAGAGAGCTCTCACCCTGATCAGAACAGCCTGCCTTGTTATCTGCACAGCAGCAGGGACCGATCTGTGATAGCTAAAACTCGACTTTTAAAACCTGTGTTCTGAATTACTGAGGATCTCAAAACGGCTTATCTGTAGGCTGCCTCTTTCATCTCTTGCTGTTTTTAATAGCGCATTATGAATCATTTTGATATGTTCATAAATGTTATCCTTTCTGCAAGTTCTCTGCTATGGTTGTCAACCGCATAGGCTAATATGAACACGGTTAGTTGGTCTGGGATGGGAGAGCTTCAAAAAATGACTGCTTGGCTGCATGATTTATAGCTCTGACTGCCCTAAACGTCCATAGAGGAGAACCTGTATTCTGGTTTCTATAATCAAGACATCCTCAGTCTTCTTTGTTTAAGTTGAGGAGGTTGCTCTAGGCCTGGTTTGTCTTTCAGGGCTAAACATGGCTCCAGTTGAAATCAGTCGCATCACAGCACTTATTTTGGAGGGACAAGGACCCACCGCAGCAGCCAGGAACCAGAACAGGCAGCCTTGAATAACGTAACTTGTCTGGCCCATGAGCCCCTTCCCCTGCTGAGGGGTTTCTGCAGAGTCTGCCAACACTTCCATGAGACATTCCTGCATGGAGGCTCAAAGCCAACAGTGAAGGTGTCCAGCATTGCTCTGCTCCCTAGAGCAGGGCTGCTCAACCTGCACCCCTGCAGCCTCCCCCCATGCGTCGTTCTGACCATGGGCTCTTCCTTTCCTGAGGACCTGGTGGGAACAGTCTGCAGGCAGATGAATTGTCCTGACCATGACAGCCTTCTCCTGGTAATGGCTTGCTTAGGGCCTTGGATCTGCAGCCTGCAGGTCCCAAACAGCTTGTGGAGTTTGCAGTCAACAGGACACATATGGTATTTCTCTAAAAAAGAGTCTTGCTGTGTCTTGGATGTGTTTTGTGACATAAAGCTCGACTGGAAACACAGGCAAGGCGTTCATTTATTTTGGCCATCTAGCATCCCAGGCTGCAAGACGCTGGGGAAGGACACAGAGGACTGCTAAGAGCAGTAGGGTTGAGGGGTCTCTCCTGCACCTCCTGTTGCCAACTGTAGTGTGTTTGTCTTACACGACATTTTTTCCTCTAAAACTAAATTGATTCACAGACAAATTAGAAAAAGATAAAACATTCCTCCCTTCACAGTGAGGGGGGAACAGTGGAGTTTCTCACTCTTCTCCCTCGAGGGACTTGTCCAGCTGAACACCCAGGAGAAGGAGGAAAAGCAGAGAGCCCTCCGTCTCCCAGCCAGGGAGGGCTGTGCTGGCCGGTGAGGTCGGTGTAAGGAAATCATTGCGAGGAGGTGCTGCTTCCCGAGGGATCCGGAGCTCAGCCGGGCAGCAGCTGGCCAGTGACGATGGGAAGGCGTAAGGGGAGTAAGGTGACGAGTGGTTACGACCTCAGTTACGTTCCACACCCGAAAGGCAAAGCCCCCCGCCACACCGTGCCCCTGTACCACGCTTGGCCACGGGCTCAGCACTGACTCAGAAGGGAAAGTGCCAGCGTCTGAGTCACCGGGACCACTTCCTGCAGCGCTACGGGTTTTCCTTAGGTGTCATTCCAAGTAACACAAGACCAAACTTCACTGAGCTGGTGCGATGTGAGAAGATGGCAGCCCCAGGCGGGGGGACCAGCCTGGCAACCCGCCGTGCACTGCGGGCCAAGGCAGCGAGTGCGCGGGCGAAGCGGTGGGGGTGAAGCCCGAGCAGCCCCTGCCCGCAGCACGCCCTGCCTCACCAGTGCTGCCGTCCTCTCCGTCTGCGAGCGGGTCAGTCTCACGCTGTCGAGAAGTTGCTGAGGACTACATTTACACCAGGACCTGCTACCACTGCACTCACACTTTCTTGAGGTGAGGATGAGGTAGGTGGAGGAGCGGCTAGAGACGCTGCCAGTCAGACAGCACGGCCACCAGGCAGCTGGGCTTCCCCTAAGCGCAAGGCTGCTCCCACACCAGGTCACAAAACAAAACAACGTCCTTTCAGCACGGAAAGCGGGTATTAAGGCTCTCCCTAATCTGACTTCGGGTGTTCTCACAACTGCTCAGAACTATAAAAAGAATAATTTATGAAATCCCTAGATCAATTATATAATAGCTTCACTGTGCAAAGCTCAGGAGTGTTGTCACCCTCGCAAGTCAGTCATTTGCACTTATGTGTTTGGTGCTGCTATGACAGCAGAAGGTATTTTTGCCGAATCCAAGAAATTCTGCTGCAGAACAACTGTCCAAACAACCTAGGGCTTGTGATGCTTCTTACATACAGGCTTGGAATAGTACAGGGCAGGAGGAAGTAACACGGAATGGGAAATCTGCTGGAAAGCTGTGAGGTCTGTGAGACAAATAACACGCGGTGCTGAGCAAGCTGTGCTGACGTTACAGGCACTGGAGCTATGGCTGCCACGGGAGAGGACACGGCTCGCACAAACCCAGGCGCGAGCAGGCACAAGGTTGCCAGCGGGGCTTCAGTCGCCGTTTGCACTGAGATGGCCGAGGAGCTACTCCCTCACCTCAGTGATGCAGCGGGCAGCTAATTCGGGATGTGTGCGCGTTAGCAGTGGAGCTGATTCAACTTCCATTTAAGTGAATGGAAGCATTTATTGATTGATTTCAGTAAGAGCTGGTTCGGAGCTTAAGTTTCAAGATGAAGTGTATAGATGTGTAGAAATACAACCAATCCTCTGCAGCCAAGCTGAATTATCTAAAAGTCCATAATCCTCAAACAACATATAAAGCCTAATCTGTAAATACCTGGGCACGGTTGTGCTGCTTGCTCCTGCACTGGGTTAGGCAGTAACTCAGAGAGTGCAAACTGGCCTTTCCTGACTCGGGGCAGATGCCTGCAGGACCGACTCTGGTGGGCAGGCTTGGAGCGCTGGCAAAGATGCTTTAGGACAACCATGGTCTTCCATTGCTGGGTAAAGAGGAGAAGCAGGCCACGCAGGCTCCCGTGGGTGTAGGGACAGGGTTCACAGCCACGGCCGTGTTACGGATCATTTCTCAAAACTGTGCTCCTCTTGTGGTGGCCATCGCCATTCCCAACCCTCCAAGCCCACAACATCCGTGCACACCTGGCTGGGGTGGCAACAAACACGGAGAAAAACTGCATCCAAGAAGCAGTAGGGGATAGGGCCTGCACTGAGATACAGGGGACAACATCTCTTTGCTCCCTCTTCCTTTCATTTTGGACAAAGAGTGGGTAAAATACCTGGAAGAAGCTACGAAGATTTGTGAGAGCTCTTCTATGAAAGAAACCATAAGAAAACATAAGTGCAGAAGCTATGCCAGTGGAAGCAGAAGAGAAAGAGCACTGCCGTGCTTGGACTCCGAAAGGGAGAAGCAGGGGAGACACCCGGTGAAGGTTAATGGGGGCTGGTGGACCTACTCAGTCCAAAATCTACATTCAGGGAACAGAGGCAAAGGCATCCAAATGAGGACAGTAAAGAGGGAGAACTGCTTCCAGGAGCTGGAGCCCACAGCGACTGAATTAGGACTGTTTGGGCATCATTTGAAACGAGCAGGAAGGTGAAGCTGTGTCCTGGAGCTTGGCACAGGGGGCTTCATCATGCCCAGTCAGCCCCCGCAGAGGGACGGGAGACAGGGACTGAGCAGATGGGTGCTACCAGGCCTGTCACGTCTCTCAGAGTGTGTACTGCTGGGGCTGAGCACTGCCTCGCTGGGCAAAAATGCCGCCGAGGGATTAAAACGAGCCAGGAGTCCTGCCAACATAGGTGCTGCAGGGTGGGGGTGAAACCAGACCAGAGCAGGGAGGTGCATGGGGTGACGGGCTGATAGGGATAGCAGATCATGGCCTTAGGGTGAGCAGAAAGGAGTGCTGGGGCAGAGGGAGGAGAAAGTACCATCCTGCAGGTCTCATGGCATAGAATCATAGAATCATTGGATGGTTTGGGTTGGAAGGGACCTTATAGATCATCCAGTTCCAACCCCCCTGCCAAAGGCAGGCACCCCTTCCACCAGCCCAGGGTGCTCAAACTTCTATCCAACCTGGCCTTGAGCACTGCCAGGGAGGGGGCAGCCACAGCTTCTCTGGGCAACCTGTGCCTCACCACCCTCAGAGTAAAGAGTTTCTCCCTTATATCTAACCTAAATCTCCCCTCTTTCAGTTTAAAGCCATCACCCCTTGTCCTAACATTCCATGCCCTTGTCAACAGCCCCTCTCCAGCTCTCTCGCAGCCCTTCCAGGCACTGGCAGCTGCTCCAAGGTCTCCCCGCAGCCTTCTCTTCTCCAGGCTGCACAGCCCCAGCCCTCTCAGCCTGTCCTCACAGCAGAGGGGTTCCGGTAAGCACATATCGCTCCCTCTGACAGCTGGCAGTGGGCAGAAGCAGAGAGATACTGGCTGTGGTGAGGGATACTGGGCTGTGGAGCTGGGACAGTCCTGGTGCCTCAAGCCCCTCTGACCAGCGTTGCCTGGGGTCCCTCTGCCACCGCCGGGGAAGGGCTGCCCTCCCCGCAGCAGCACCCAGAATGGGTTCACAGAGGGTCAGCAGAACACAGCTTCGCATCTGGTGCTGAGAAGCTGCGAGCACTGGTGGGCTTTGTGCAACTAATGGCCATGTCTGGGGAGAAGACACACTCTGCCGACCGCGCCTGCCGCTTCTGGCTGTCAGGCTGAAAAGCACTTCCACAAAACAGTTAATGCGTGCGTACCCAGCACTTCCTGAGCAGTTGCTGAGTGCAGGAGATCAGTTATGCAAGCCATTTCTTCAGTTTTAATCTGATTTCCTCCCTCTGCTCTTAATAAATCTTATTTTTATTAGATCTTTTGAGTCCTAGGCAGCTTGGGAATTTCACATAGATTTTCCAGGAAAAGAAAGACCTCTGAAAGGAGGTATGAAAAAAATATAGAAGGGGCCCTAGAAATATTCAGGCAGCAATTCTCAGCTGAAAGAGCACAGGACACAGGTCCTTTTCTTCAGAACGTTGTTTTCAGGGCAAAGGGCTGCTGGCAATAGCTATTCTTGACTCTGACTGAGAACTTTAAGGGTAAGAGAAACAGCAATGTCAGGGTGAGTTAAAAAGGGATGGCTGATGTGATGGGGGATTGCGGTGGGTTATGCAGCTCCTTTGCGAATCCTCGTGGCTGGCTGCTGGCTCTTGCCACGTATCAGAGGCGATTCCCCTCCTGCTGCCTTTGGTAGGGTTCATCCCCTCTCACCCTGCTGTTTGCTTCCCATCACCCATATTTGAACAAGATTTGACGTCAACTCCAAACATGATCACAGCTGAATTTACACCAGACATTCAGCAAAGCTCTACCTACAGAAAAGCTGGAAGTTTTTTACTTAAAGTAAGCTGTTATAGCTCGTTGTCCATTGCAGGTGGTGAGCAAGCAACACAGGGTTTGCCAAAAAACGGCATACCACAGGGTCAGCACAAGGCCACCTTTGGCAGCTGGGAAGAGGCAGCAGTTTCTAGGTTCTGCTGATTTCCTACGGTGTATTTGAATTCTACTTTGGGAAAGAAATCAGTATGGCACACTACTTCAGAAAGGCTACTGAGCCCTGACCTACCGGGACTACTATTTCACTTGTTCTTGGAAGCTTTAACTGCTCTGAAACACTGGAATTGGGATGGTGGGAAGGGTTTGGGGGTTTTGATATGGGTTGTTTGTTTTTTTATTTGCTACTTTCCACCTTTCCATTTGGAGCTATGTGCTGAGGTCAAGTCCTTAATAACACAGAAATGGTGTGTTTCAGGCTCTTCGTTGGTACCGGTACATTTTTCTGCTGGTTGAGGTGTTCCTTTATTTAAGACCCAAATATATCTATGCTTCAACCCTGCATAGATATAAAGCTTGTGCATCACAAATGCTGATTTGTAGAAAATCACAGAAACCCCCAAACCCATGCCATTACAAGGGGCTCAAGGAACTAATTAACTGGTCATCAGCATCACTGGGAGTTTCTCAGCCACTGAAGCTGGGAAAAGCCCTGACTCAAGGAGATCTCAGCAGGGCCATAACTGTGCTGTTAAGCAGAGATCTTTCGGTCAGTCTAGATGCCTTAAGCACTCATTTAACTTTCTATCATTACAGTCTGGCTTGGCCTTTAATACTGTCTTAGTTCTTCTTATCTGTTCTTTCCGATATGCCCTAGTGCCCTTCACTCTGGACACCATTTCTTCTGTTACATACTGTATCTGGGCCCCCAAAAAGCAAATACAGTTGGGCTTCAGCTGACCGGGGTGGAATTGCACTAAGCTCCAGCTTCCCGCATGGTGTATGACTAAACTACACAACAGTCACATCTCTGAAACGATCTGTAAAGGTTACCACAATAACAGCAGGATGCCATCTTATTTATTTTGCACTTGGCTTTTAGAGTTCCCTATCTGAAAGCACATCAAGTCTCTGTGGAGCTCTAACATCAATGCCACATTCTATGAAGCAAGGAAAATATAATATTTTTACAGTCGGTCTTTAAATCATTTTCTGACAACAAATCAATCTTACAAGCAGCCTCGTTGGTGTTATGAGTAAGAGAAGGAGAGATTTTGAGATTAAAGTACAATAAGAGTTTGTTGTCTTCCCAGATTTGCCCTTTCGTGTATCAAACTATTGCATTCTGCTGCTGGGATCTAATTAAGCCCCACCTATCAGATTTATGATAGTGCTAGCAGGAAAAAGGATCATATAATGCTGTTAACATGCGTTCTACAATTAACATTAATGGGAGTTGCATGGCTAAATGCCCCTTGCACCACCCTGAAAATGGACCTGTAGGTGCAGTGTTTATAACTTCAGAGAAGTAGCAATAGATACCAAGCAATTGCCCATCTTAGCAATTAGTGAAAAATTTAGAGGTGCTTCAGGAATCACTCTGCCCCACAACGGTGCTTGACCTTGGAGCCCTGTGACAGGAGACGAGTCTTCTCCCGCAACCCTCCAACGTGGTTCTGCGACATCGTTACCCAGACTTTTATGAAGGCCATGGTGGGAGCTGAGCGGGGAAGGTGCCGAGAGCTCCCTCGAAGGGCCGTGCCCCCTCCTCTGTAACCCCTGGCCTGGGTGCTTTCTGGAGCCTTCAGTATTTCGTGGAGCCAGCTCCTGCAGAATCAGCACTTTGCAGACCCAAAGCTTTGGTAATGGGATCCAAAGCCTGTGGAACCATTTTAGGCTGAAATGCAGCTCCGACAGTTGGAAACTTGTGTCCACTAATATTCCTGAGGTTGTTTCTCTCTCTAGGAGAAGCTTTAGCGGTTACATCCAAACGGGTACACCACATTCTGTGTGCCCTAAATCATCATTATTGTTTCACAAGGAGGTACTGCTCTGTCTCAAGGCCTGTGGATAACATTTTCCTTAATTAGCAAAGTAGTGTTTTACCCTCTCTCTCCAGGGGTGCAATTTCTGGCCCAAGTGAGAGGCAAGGAAAATCATTAAACCTCAAATCTCAGCCCTTACACAGAACGCTCGGCTGCCTCAACCTCTCCCTCTCTGACCCAAACCGCCCTAGCACCAACCAGCCATCCCAGCCCTCCGCGGAACTGTTGCGTGTGTTTGCTACGCGATGTTTGTTTTCTTTTTGCAGGTGTAAATTTGAGGCCAAACCTGTGGAAGTTACAAAAACTGGTGATGCAAACAGGAACTGCGAAGTGAAATATGGTGAGTGATGAGAACGTGGAGTAAAACAGGATATTAATTGTAAGAAATGTGAAGTCCTAATTTCTCCCCAGCTCCCCAAATAGGAAGAGAGTGGAAATAAATGCTTCGAAGTAGGATATTCTTGGTGAATTAGAGTGAGTGTTTTCATTTTATCTTCCTAATAATGATTTAAGATGACTTTTGCATGAATTTAAGCACTATAAAGAAATGAAAGCCTGGAAGGAAGATGGTTCTGAGGAAGATTTCCATGCTAAAATATTGAGAATGATTTTCAAAAGCATTTACGTGACTTATAGCCTACATCTCCTGAACTTAAAACTCTTAGGAGAAAACATTTTAAAGGTGCCTGGGGGTGCAATTACGCTTCACAGCTTGAGCAGCCCTAGCCATTCCCATCCCTCCGTGTTCCGACGCCAGCCGAGGCCCCTTCCTCGCGCCCCGCACCAGCTTCCAGCCTACCAGCCCCTGCGCAGGGCGAGTTCAAAGAGTTCAGCTGGCAAAAGCTGCCCAGGGAGGCTGTGCAGTCTCCTTCTCTGGAGATATTCCAGACCTGCCTGGACGCGGTGCTGTGCAGCCTGCTCTGGGTGACCCTGCTTGGGCAGGGGGGTTGGACTGGGTGACCCACAGAGGTCCCTGCCAACCCTGCCACGCTGGGATTCTGTGAAAATATGCGGTTTTTTTCTCTTCAGGTCTGCAAGCTGGGTCAGCGTAGCGAAGGATGCAGCCCCTGCCAGCAGCCGTAGGAGGGGAGGCTGAGGGCAGCAGGGCCAGTCTGACCTCCTGCAACGCAAGAACTTCACCCACGGGGTAGGGAAACCAAACCTTCGTTTGCAAAAATTACTTCAGGAACTCAATACAGATTTTATTTTAATTTTTTACCAGGCCCTTGGCTCGTTGCAGCTCACGACCTTTAGGGAAGGGGACGCCATGTCCTGAAGAACTCATTCATTTCCGATTAGCTCTCTCTTGGCTGTTTGACGGGCATCGTGCCACCTCCCCCTGAACCCCGTGAGCCTTCCCGCTCTCCCACGGAGGCCGCGCCCAGCCCGCAGCTGCCGCCGAGGAGCAGCCGCCCCCGGCGCCTGGCACGGCGGCTGCGAGGAC
>Ga0065711_1039725_pt1 | contig 17558 bp, 8 predicted proteins | sample Hoacrofraction12_FD_59098 | JGI IMG/M metagenome (GOLD analysis project Ga0065711, IMG submission 59098) | Hoatzin crop microbial communities from Cojedes, Venezuela - Epithelial fraction 12 v2 (version 2) | ecosystem: Host-associated > Birds > Digestive system > Esophagus > Crop | place... | reverse complement strand
GCCCAGGGAGGTTGTGGAGTCTCCTTCTCTGGAGATATTCAAGACCCGCCTGGACAAGGTCCTGTGCAGCCTGCTGTAGGTGACCCTGCTTCAGCAGGGGGGTTGGACTAGATGACCCACAGACGTCCGTTCCAGCCCCTACTATTCTGTGATTCTGTGATTCTGTGAGTGAAATTTGATTAAAAGATAAATCACAGACATACTGTGGTCCTGTAAGTTTCGTTAAAATCTTGGGCAAGGAAGATCCCCAAGCATGTGCTAACGAATCTTCCTGGGAGAGCTGCTTTGAGAAGGAAAACTAGGGGAAATAAGTTCCACTGTGCACAGAAACAGAGGCTTATAAGAGGAGCAGTAAGTTCTGTGTGCAAGATGCCCAGTGACTACGCTGATGTTTCTTAGTTTTCATTGGAGAGATGGACATAAGGTTCATAGTGTAGCTTATTCTGTCTGTGGAGTAGCTGTGCAGTTGCTTTAAGAAGGGTAGAGCTGTTACGATTTCTATGAACAGGGGAAGTTTCTTGGAAGACAAATTTATTGGATGTGGGCATGCTAGCTGCATTGGAAAATGGGGAGAGAAGAGACCAAAGTATTGTCAGGCTGGAAGATCTTAAGATGGTTGTCTTAGCTGTGTCTTTAATCCATCAATAATTCATTGCCTTGTCCATAAAATGCTTCTAGTTCTAGCTCTGTGGAATTATACCTATTTCCTTCTGCTTTTCATTTTGGAGTGGAGGGCAGGGAGAGTGGCAGCATGGCTGAGGATAAAAGTGCTCTCTTCCCTTCTTTAACACAAATCCGTATAAAACAGGGACCTGTCCATTAAATCCATGGATGTTTCCAGAAAATTTGGAATTTATTAGATGGTTAGGTAGGATCTTAACATGTTACATGAAGAGGTAACGAGGAATAACTGAAAAAATTTCTATACAGGGCCTGGTATACGTATGCATTGCATATAGACTTGGTACTCTTGTATCGTTCAACGAGGAAACTGTTGTCAGCAGTATTATCTGTGGGTTATTGCCCAAGTTAACTCCTGTTAGTGAGCTAAAGATACAAATAATACACTCTTAATCCAGTGAGTCCTCTGACATGGATTTATTTTTGATCTATTCAGGATAAGAATGCATTACATCTGTATTCTGTCAATGGGAAATACCTGGGTTCTGAGACTCTGAAGGAGGAAGTGTCAGATATGTGTGTGACTGGCGAGTATATCGTGATGGGCAGCTTACAGGGATTTCTTTCCATACGGGATCTCCACAGGTAAAGTACCACCATCAGTAGTTTATTATTGAGATGCAAATGTAAACGCTTATTGAGAAGTGGCTGTGTAATGTGGACTTTGCTTGGTGCTGTAGGTGGTAGCCTTTGCTGTGTTCCTGAAAAAAAACGGGGAACTAAGATGGGGAGAAAAGAAGAATGAGAACTTGCACCAGGCCCTTTTCTTCCCAGGCATTTATCCCAATTATACATCTGGAACTGACAGAATTTAGGAAGAGCTGTGTCTGTTATTTGCAGGTTGTGATTGTTCCTACGTCTGATTAGTCACTGGGAGCTCAGCAACTGCAGGATCAAGCCTCACATAGTTCTGTACTGAGCTTTAAACTCCACTTGCTGCTACACTCTGTAAAACTCCATTGCTCCTCAGAATGGGAATGATCTTTGTCACTTAGGTGATTGTGGGACTAATATTGCTGTTCTTCAGTGAAAATGTCTTAGCCATCCATGCCTTTTCTTGTTATTGGAGCTTGATTCTGGTGTGTGATCAGATTGTTCCTTAGGAGTTTATGATAACTGAAATTGCAAACTGGATCCTTGAGAAACTGTGTTTTATAGTGCATCCTGCAGACAGCAGTTTCACCTGCAGTATGATTGATTCTTTGCAGTATGATTGATTCTTTGCAGTATGAGCAAACACACACATGATGTACTCTCTGTGTGGTTTTTTGTCCATTTCAGCCTGAATCTGAGCATCTCTCCCTTAGCCATGCGACTGCCAATTCACTGCATTTCTGTCACCAAAGAGTACAGCCACATCCTTGTTGGCCTGGAGGACGGCAAGTTGATTATCGTTGGTGTTGGCAAGCCAGCAGAGGTAAAACCCACCATCAAGAACTTTTTCTACCGAACAGTGGGAAGTTCACTTATTTCTGCTTTCCATTTGAGCAAGAGGGCTCCTTTATGGCAGGGTAAATTTAGGAGCAAGTTTCAATTTTCAGTGGGAAAGAACTAACTTTTGAGACTGCACTACTGAAATTTCTCATTAAGAATCAAAGGTATATAGGATCACAGATGGGAAGCTCAGCTGGACTAACTTCCAGACTTTATCACTCACATCTGAATAAGCAAAGTCATAGTACCTAACTTTTTCTGAACACAGTAGTGTTGTCAGCCACTTCTTGATGAAATAATTTTCCAGAAGAAAATTGGAAACAAAAGAGAGCAAGCTGCTTTCTTTATTTTTTATGCTTTCTGTCCGATGTCTTTTTAGTATGCATTGACTGACATTGGGGAAAAAAATACTACTTCTTTCTGTTAAGAGTCTCTGATAGCAATGCACAACGAAGCCCTTCTGTAGGTTCTCCATATGCTCTCTGCTCCATATGGTGAATATAAACTTGTTGGTACTGCATACGCGATATCGAATACAGAGCATCCGTCTGTCAAATAGCTATGCCCAACTCTTGTTGTGCAAAACATAGGTTTTGCTTTGAGTACTTCTTGTCATGACTTTCAAAGTACTTGAGTTGGCTTAAACCTGCTTCTCTTGATAATCCAGTCTCTGTTGTGCTGCAGTGTATTTGTTTGAAAATGTGATTATCACTTTTGCATGACCTTTAGTACATACCAGAAAAGTGTGTCTTAATTTAATTTTATATTTTAATTGTGAAAACAGAGTGACTTTATTTGCCAGTATTTTAAAATGTTTTAGCTAGGAAATACATAGTTTAATATTTGAAACAGGCATTATACAACAGTAGTCTGATTTTGCTTGCAGTGGATGGGGAGGGGAGGTTTCCAGTGACTTCCAGTTGGATGGCTTTTTCCTACTGTAGAATTGACAAAGAGCTGCTTATGATGTGGTTAAACATATGCTTGTAACAGCAGTTTTAAAGTCACTGTCATTTCTAAGCTTCCTATTCCATAGATAAGGTCTTTTGTAGGCTGAAATTTGTGTGTCACTAGACTGAAGGCTTTGTTTCCTTTTTCAGTTCTTAATCACACCTATTTTTCTAACTATGGAGAAAGTGTTATTTCAAAGACATTTTATGAGTGTAGAGGCCTTCCAATTACTTTTTTCAGGATTTTCTGTTTATGATTCAGATGATCTGCAGGCTTAATATCCATGTAAATAGATTTTTTTAAAAGAAAAAAAACCACAAACATATATGGAACAATATTATGTCCCAAATTTTCTAGTTTTCTATAATGGCATAAATCAATATATTCGGAAAGTGTGTGTATGTGGGGTATTTATTTGTTGATTGATTTATTTGTAGTTTGGAAAGAATATATTAATTACTATAATTTTATCCTTATACAGAAGACAGTATTGTAGTTCTGGCTTTTGGTGGCGATACTGATCCTTAGGATAAAGGGAGAGACCAACCTTCTTTATTGTGCATAAAGTGAAATGCTGCTTGGTATTAAGATTGGCCTTTAGTGTTTCTGGATTGATGGTATCCAGTATGAAGTGAAGTATAATAAATGTTATGTATTTATCACAATTACTTAGCTGTTTGGGATGTTGCCGAAGTCTGAGCGATTATCACCTGTTAATGTTAATCCCTGTCAGCACTGTGCCTTTTCTACAACACTGCTGCTGTGATGATACAGTTCTTAAGCATGCTTAATTTGTAGTACTAACTGCTGGGAACAGTTCTCAAACTTGGGCTGTTAAGCCATGCATCTTGTTTGTTGAACTGCAAGGGATTTCGTAACCTAATCAGCTGCCAGGCTGATCACTACTGGCCAATCGTAAGCCTTGTACTTAAGGAGTAAATTAAAACAGTTTCTTACAAATCGATGTCAGAGTGCAGACCTACCAGATGCTGGATTTAATATGGCCTCTGTTATCTGTCTTTACTTATGGAATATTCAGTATGAATAATTTCTGATTTAATTTTTACTCTGAGCACTTCACCCAGGAGCTCTGGAGGGCTGTATCAGTCTGACACCAGGAGACAGCCTTTCTCTCTTTCCTTCATTCTGCCATCACTGCCTTGCATTTTGATTATCTTTTGCTTTTCTCTTCTAGCAATTTCGGTTTGAAACCTCTAAAATAAAATGTCCTTTCTGCTAATTTGGTTCATTTTTGCTTGACATTCACCTCTTTTTTTTCCTTCCTGTCAAAATAGCAATCTAAACACTGTTTCTAAGCTGTTTGAAGTAGGTTAAGTATTAACTGCGCCGTACTTAGCAATATCCCGTTAACTGATCAAAATCAGAGAAGACTGTGATTACTGTTTGTCTGTTGTTTTTTTGTCAGTCCCAAGAACCATCCCTAAGTGTACCTTTTGGTTTGTTTTCAAATAATTTTTGTTGGTGTAATTTTGTTTATGCGGTACATTGTAGTGTCTGCATTTCACCAGAATCAGTGTCTGAATTCCTTTTTAATTTATCCACCTTATCCCTTCCCCCTCCTTTTGTTTCTCTGAATTACTTTTAAACAGATGCGCTCAGGTCAGCTTTCCCGAAAGCTGTGGGGATCAAGCAAACGGCTCAGCCAGATTTCATCAGGAGAGACTGAATATAACACTCAAGATTCCAAGTGATTGCTGCTTCTACCTTTTCTCATGGATTCCAGAAAGACGTTTAATCTTTTGGTCACTTTAAATGTATATCTCAGCTTTCAGGGGCTTGATACTTAAGTCTGTTGAAGATGAACCTATGGTAGAGGTATAGTAATAAGCACATGTACTCATGCAAGTTCACTTGCATATTTTTCTTTAACTGTGTTGACTTGGTTACAGCAGAATTCCTCTCTAAATAGCTGCTAAAACTGTGTTTCAGAAAAAAAGGAAAAACAAAACCCCCCAAACTTCCAAACCCAAGCTTGCTAATTGAATTTAGGATAAGTAGCATTTGATTTAAAGCTGAATAGGGCCAGGTGCTCCTTGATCACAAAGAAGATATTTGGCTTTGCTTTGACAGCATTGTAATTCCCCAGCAGTAAATAAAAATTCTGACAGTGGCAGGGGTTGGATTCAGAATTGGGATAGCTGACAGTTATGACCTTTTCAACACCTTTTTTAGCGCAATGAGCAATTTATTGCAGTTTGTTCCTGTAAACGGCTATTGCTGTCGTCTTCTGTGTAGTTCCAGTTTTAGGCTGTTCTGCAAGGAACATCTGTGTTCCACTACATGATTGTCAGAAATTGTTTAAAGTACAGACATTAATAACTTCAAAGGAGTTGAAGGTGGTGAAGGAGCTGAAGGAGGTAGGAAATACTTGCTGCTGAAAATTATTTATGTTTTTAAGTAGACTTAAGACACACACCAAGAAATCCCATAATATATTTAATATCTTGAAGAAATACAGAGGAAGAATCAATATCTACATTGATCAAAGATCAATCTGCTTCATTAGTAAGGCAACTCCTACAAAAGAAAGATAAATTTCCACTGCAAAATCTTTTAAACAAGATTGCAGCACAGTTTAATTAAATAGCACCTGTTTGTTTCTTGGCTTGGTGTTCACCAAACCAGTTGTTAGCTGTATTTTTTTTTTTTCTGTAAAAACAAGCAGGGAAACAGATAATGTATCCATTTTCAAGATGTATTTAAGACCTGGGAAAAGAAAATATCAGATCCTTGTGTGCTATATCCAACAAAATAGTTATGGATTGTATGCTATATTTTGGAGAAGCCATTACTGATTTTTTTTTTTTGGTTTAGTGATACGTGATGATAGAAAGGTGTGTGTTTTCCTATAATTTTGACGTTTTTATAATATTAATGATTTAAGTGGTAAACCCCATACTGTTGGAAAAGCCTTGTGCTGAGGGGAAAGTATGAATTTTTGGATCAGTGTGCGAAGGTATGTGTGCATGTGTATATATGTGCGTATGTTTGTGTGTATATATGTATATACATGTATGTATGTCTATTAAAAGGAGAAAATACTGTGGGGTAAGGGGAGCATAGATATAAAGCAGAGCTATAAGTGATTGTTAGCTAGTGTGTTCCCTTTCAGCTACCCCTTTCTTCCCTCTACCATCACTTTTCTTGTTATTTTTATTTATTTATGGAAATGAATCTGTTGTATCTCCTATAAATGTTATCAGATATTCCCTGTGGCTGGGGAGCTGTTGAACTACCTGAGGAACTCCATAATGTATCATCGCATTTCATTAACATTTAGCACAATATTTATTAACTTTGTAGAAATCGTAATACCTCCTTACCCCACAAAAGAATAATCTTTGCAAGTTCTGTGAGTTTCATTAAAACTGTTTTCTCCTCCTAAATTTCTTTACTGGGAGGGAGGAGAAACCCCTCTTAGTGACTGATCAGTGTGCTGCGTAAAGAAAGTTGTGTTGCTTTTTCTTAATTTTTGTAAATGAAATAATAAATCAGACTAGTGAACAAGTGGGTCTATGCATAGCTGCAATATTCTAACTAATCACCGTGACAGACTGGATCGTCTGGAAAGTTAGGAGAAAATAAGAATTGTTTCCCTGAGTCACTTGCCAAGAGCATTATATTTCCAAAAAGAGAACGGTGTGGTTTTTTTCCAGACTCCATGTATGTAAAAAAAACCACATCCCCTCTTTTCAAATAAGCTATAAAGAAGCGAAAAATACTATTTTTAATCAATTATCTATCTAGTAATAATACTAAGGATACTCTGGAAGTATTGTGTATATGAGAATATGAAGTATGTTTGTCCATTATGATTTCATGAAGAAAAGATTTCAGGGGAGCTCTTTTGAGAGTAGTTTAGAAGAATTTCAGCTCAGAATATGAGATTTTTCTGTGTTAGGGGAAGTTGAAGAAAAGAACTTATTTGGGGCATTGAGTTGATGTTTTTTAAGTACGCATGAATGTTCTGTTTAAATGCATATATAAGGTTAAGTGTTTGCTTGCAGGGGAAGGGAGCAGGAAATTACGATGTTTTGGGCTAGCAGAATCAAGTGGAAGAACTGAGGAGATAGGTCTTTTGTAGTGTTCCGTGGGAGCATAGAGGTTCTTTTGTCACTTGCACAGAGAGGTTCATAAGGTTTGAGAATGTCCTGCTGTGGTCGAGGTATGTTCATACCACAGTTGAATGAATGTTTATAGTAGTTTAAAGTTAAAGAATACTGAATACACTGTGTTGTCATAATTTGGGATGAGTTTATGGTGAAGAGCTTCGACATTTGAATACCATCATTTCACTGTTAGGTGATCTTCACAAACATCTAGGACGGGTTTAAATGTGGACAGTTCTTGGGCTCTCAAACTTGAGGCTGGCTTGAGCTCTGCACAAGGCAGCAGCAGCAGAATGGCAAGGGGGACAGGTGAGCTGAGCTGCTCCATGCTCTACGCAGAATGGCAACATCTGTTACCTTCTGAGCTTGTATCTGTTCCTTGAGGCTGGGAGGTGTACACCATCGCACGCTTAGCGTTCTTGCCAGAGGCCCTCTGGAAAGACCCCCGCAGGTTTGAAGGTCTGAACTTTGCCTTTATCTAAAACCAGCTTTAAATGAAAGATAGAGGTGGCAAGTGTGAGCATTAGCTGGTATGTTGTTTCTTTCGGTTTTAACTGATTTGTATAAGTCTTTTCAAAAGTAGAAAATAATTTTATGATCAGCTGTTCAGGTTGGTTGAATTGCAGTCTGTTATGCAGTGCACTCTGAGTTAGTGAACTGGCTTTCATAATTCTTTTATTTCTTCAAGTCAAGCTTAGAATCACAGGGTTCTTTCACATAGTATTGGTGAAATAAGATTCTCCTTTGTTGTTGAACGAAGATTTATTTAAGTGTAAAAAAGTAAAGCTGTGAGATGAGAGAATTCTGATTGATTAGGAATTCCAAATAAACAAGTCTTAAGTGACAGTTGTTTCATACCACTACATTTGTCAAGATCTTACATTTGATTTTTGAAACAACCCTTATGATATTTATCAAAGTTTAAGATATGCTTGCCTTTGAAGCTGAGTAAGTAGAAGTGTAAATATATATATTTACAGGAAACTGAAAACTGACTCTCTTTTCATACCTGTATATAAATGAGATCAAGTAGTTAACAGTATTGAGTAACTTCTCCCTAGCACAGTTTTGAACTTGCATACCAAAGGATGATATTTAGAAGACACCTCTCTTTTATTTCAAGTAAAATGTTTGTTAAATTTCTCTTTAGCAATTTACTTGTTCTTGATAGTATTTTTAGTTGTCTTTTTATCTATACTGAAGAATCTCGTCTAGTCTGTGCAGTTTTTGTACTGTATGAGCATTCAGAAAGTGGAATGTTTGCTGTTCAAATTAGTATCTGACGCGAATTATTCTGTATCATTATACTTGTTACCTAATACTCGCTTATAGGATATCTAGAAACCATGTCTTCTGTCATCCATGTACCTTATCAACACCAGCACAAAATAATAATGCCAATCTTTAAATGCACTTCTCCTGATGGTTAATGTACACTGTGGAAATTAGGTTTTAGGAAGCCTGTTTGAGTTTAAAAAAAAAAAAAAGGCAAAAAAAAAAAGCTAAACAGTAACACACATACACATTATAATTGTTTTGCTGATCTGAAACATTGATATAAACCAGCTTTTTTCCCTGTGGTATACCTCAGGTCATGAATATTATCACAGAACAGGTTTATCAGAGTCTTTACAGGCTTTAAAGAGTGTAGTCAATTGGCTGCTTTGTAAGGATCCTCTTTAAAAGTTGTGTTTCTGCGTCCTTTAAATGAAGTGCAAAGAACTAAGCTTCTGCACTGTAAAAATTCTGTATGGACTTACAACAGTCCTACATCAATCTGCTTTAAGATAGTCCTGTGGGAATGATAAATTTATATGTATTTGTAATGCACAATAATTAGGTAGACCTTTTAACTCTTGCCTTAGTCAATGCAAGCTGTATACTCTACTTCCCTAGACCATGTCTCCCTCATCCTTGTTTCCTCTGCACGTCTTTCCCAGTCTCAGCTAACAAAATCATCAGTAAATATACGTACAGCAACCAGACGCTTCACAGTGCTTTTACTGTGTATGTGTATTTTGTTGAAAATGTGTAACTATACATGGAATATAGTGTGGTAGGGAGCTTTAGAGATAGAAAGGGGAGTAGAGGACGTGTCAGCCTCCTTCCACTCCTACCTCGAGAGTCTGTGTAGATGCTTGCTCTGTATTGTCACCTGAAGGCACTCCTCTCTTCCTCTGTTAAAGGCACCTTGCTGGCTAGGTTAGATGCTGAGGCTAGGTGCTGTGAATGTTTTGGTTTTTTTTTTTCCTTTCAAAGAATTTTTAAAAAGCACATATAAATGCATATCCCAATGTGAACCAAAGACCTGATCTAATAAATACCATTATATGAAAGCACCATATAGGGTTATATTTAATTAGGTGGAAATTCAAGCATGTGCTTTAGTGCTTTCTAGAATGGGCTTTTCATGCTTTTTGGTTTAAAAGCTGTGTCGGTTTCAGCTGGAGGCATGACACTTGTTAGTAGTCTCCTTTTGTGGAGAGTAATAGTTTTTGTGCAGTCATACGCATGTGTGTTTATTGTATACCAATGTTAGACTCAACTGAAGTGTTTGGAAGATGTCTTTCCTTCCATCCCAAGAAGCCAAATGCTCCTTAGTATTCCTAATTGCACTTATTAGCACATACTTTTAAAAGGAAGCAAGGATTTTCTGAAAAACTGCTGCAGTTTAAAAAAAATTAAAAAAGGAGGTAAAATACTATTGTCCCCTTCCTTACTATTATAGTCATCAGATGCCTGAATGCAGAAATGCCTCTGAGTGGCAGCATGCGTGCTCAGCAGAGTTTTGAGTTGTGCTGTCATCGTCCTGCAGTCTTGAACAGCCCATACATGAGGAACTGCTGGTAGCGTTTAATCAAAGGTACCTTTTGTTCTGTGTTAATTCATGTTTTTGGTGTGCATCTGTGGAAGAGAACTGGTGCGTCCTTCTTTTAGTTACCATTTACCCAGATAAAACAGGTGTTCCACTTTTCTTCTTCAGGAGAGAGTTCCTCCTGTTTTGTGTTCTATTTTCGTCTATTGGATTTGGGAAGTTTGGCAGGTATTTCCAGAGCTTAAGTCTGTGATTCAGCTCAGCACAGACTCAATTTCATAACACGGCTTCTGTCCCAGAAGCATGATTGTTAGTACAGATTATGGTTTAAAGCTGCTAAGATGTTTTGAGATTGAAATATAAAAGTCATATATATCATAGATCTAACTGAACTTAGAGGCCTCTTGTTTGTTTAGCTTCCTACCTACTCAGTGTTTTCGTCTTGAGGGAGCCATATTTTTTGCCTTGAGGTAATTTTAAAAAATAAACTTAGTCTTGCACCTGACAGTACTGCTTTAGTCATACGTAGCTGTGAGCTGTTGCTTAAAGAAAGCCGGGGGGAGGGGGAGGGGGGTCAAAGAAAACTTGCGATACGTGTTCTGATTCAGCCCTTCCCTATGCAGGAGCAGCTTAATATAAGATTAGAGAAATGCTGCTTGTAAGACTTTCCTCCTTTTGGTCAGTGTTTTGATGGAAGCTGCGATGCTACTGTGTTTGATGAATTTTTACTAAAGCTAATGAGGGGAGTGGAAGTAAAGGCCTTACAGTTTAAACAACAGTTTAACCATATCTTCTGATAATTCTTCCAGATTGTGCAATTAAGTGATTACAAACGGATTTTAAAATGCCAAAAAATGCCTTTTTTTAAATAGTTAAATGTTAGGTCTGAGGACTGTTGGAAATATCTACTTTCAAAATGAGCCTTCAGGCACTGTAATGAACTTGCTGTCAGTCTTCTGTGCAATATCTTTCTCCCTTCTGGGTGCTTTAAGAGTATATTGTATGTCTTATTTTGTTTTGATCAGTAAGTTTTAAGAGTGTGTGTATATTGGCTAATGATGGATTTTTTTCTGTACAGCATGGTGGAAGATGTTTTAAAATTTTGCACTTTTCTAGGACTTGCAAGTTTGTAACATGACAATTTTTAACATGCACACTTTTGTACATAATTAGCATTGTATATATTTAACATGACTCTGAAGCAAATAAAAGTAATTGAATGCATAACTTGTCCCTTTATTAATGGCACAAAAATGAAACTAATTGTGGGAGTACACTATAAGAGAAATTCTTTCTTTTAGCAGGTACAGCTAGGCAGCAGGAACAACTGACTCGGCGTCCTGTCTAAATTGTGTTAACTTTTTCGGTGGGGAAGTAATCAAAGTGTGTACATGAATGGACAGACCCTTTCAGACTAAGAATAGCTGTGATTACTCAAGTACTGCAATAAAAATTGTCTTTTTGCTCAGAAGGAGAGGTGTCTGAGACATGAATTAGGGTGGGGAAAAGAGCCCACAAATGCATATTTATCTTTATTTATAAAGATAAGGTTCTCCGCCCACCCTGGGACTAGAAGCATCTCTTTCCTTCCTCCTCATTGTCTTCCCATATAGTGACTTTTGCTGCAGAATGTGCAAGGCTACAGATTCTGGAGATTACTGTCAGTCAGGAGGAAACTGAAATCTGTTCCAGGCTCGTGTTCAGTTGGTTTCTTACCCCTGTAAACAAGACAAACAATGCTGTGAGCTTTAACAGGAGCTATGACTACTGTGTTTCCATCTGTTACTAGGGATAGAATAAGGCATCCTTATTCATACCAAGCAGAGTTTTGACTCCTTTCCTTGCCTGCATCACGGGACGTATATATTAGATTCCTTAGTAATGTTCCTATGACTAAAGGCATCAGTTCCCTTGTTCTAGAGGTCAGCGCATTAGGGCCAAACTGGCATTCCTCTGGCCATCAATAAGAGAGCTGACTACTGGGGCTCTTTCTGTGAATGGGAACTATAGTTTGGAGACATAAGCATCAATGGATGTAATGCCATAGCACTTGCTGGGTAAGTTAGAGATCCTTTAGCGTGCTGTCATACTGCCTGCTCCTTTAGAGCACAAGCCAATACTTATGTGTTCCTCCAGGAGAAAGGGAAGCAAGGGATTAAGTAACTTCCGGCATGGGGGACATGCAGCGTGTGCCAGGAGTCTAACAGAAGTCTCTCTTCCTTTCTATCTGAAGGAAGATATCCATTAAAATTAAAATGAAGCATTTACCTCAAAAACAGACGTGCTCCTGTCACTCCTTGCAAGGTGGCTTTGTCTCCTTCCACTAGCAGCATCGCACCTTCCCGCAAGCCCTAATGTAGGTGGAAACATTTAACGTTATTTTCAAGCTATTTGAAAGGCTAGAATGCTTGTCACAAGCAGGCCAGTCTCAGTGCAGCTCGCCATGACTATGAACAAGGCGTCTGTGCTCACCTATTTCTGACAAAGATGCCAAGACAAAATTAGGTGAGTTACCTTGTTTTAGAAGCTGGTTTTCATGTTTGTTTTATTTTTCCCTTTTAAAGAAGGATAAACCATCAAGGAGAAAAGGAAAATGTGTTTTTTCCACAATTACTTCCGCTACCACCATTGTTTAAGATAGAGTTTGGGCCAAGCAACAGCCAGCTGGGTTTGTTAGAGCACAAGCTCTAGGCTGGTCAGGCAGGGCAACCCACACTGAAAGCTAGCAAGAATGCGTTTGAGATGTTTACCATGCTACAGCCATGAGCTTCCTGACTGGGAACTACTACTTACCAGAACTGGAGGGGTGTTTGGTTCTTCATGATACTGGCGAATTCTTTCCTCTCTTGTCTCCTGCAATAGTAAGTGTAGATTTAGCTGCCCAGGCAGTAAGGTAGCACTTAGAGCTATCCAAGTAGCATGACACAGAGCAATTTCATAACATTAAATGAAGCAGGCGCTTCCTCTCAAGCACAGTGCTTTCGTTAGACTAATGTGTTGAAGGAAGTGGCAGGATTGACTTTAATAGGTAAGTATTTTACCCTTCATCGCTAGCAGCAATTGCTGTAGGTTGATAAAACAGAACTCACACAATCCCAACCCTGAAAAGCCTTAAAACCTGCTTCTGCTCGATTCATCCAGCTTTTTTTTTTTTTTTAATACTATGTCTATGTGCTCTCCCTCAGAACAAGAGCACTGAGGAAGGTGGTAGAAGCAAATGCCCGAGATGCCACCTTATGAAAGAGGATAGTGAACCATGGATTTCCACTGATTAAATATCTGCTTATTTATCCTCAAGTAGGTATTACACTGAAGCATTTCCTTCTGTGAACAGCTCTGCCATGTTTCCTGAGGGTTTGCTGCTGAACTGAGCAACAGTAGTTAAAGAAATGAAACCAGAAGGATTTGCTGGTAAGGAAACACAGGAACACAGCAGGGACTTGGTACAGCACAGAGCTTCCAGCCTCCTCTTGGAGAAATAGCAGAAGTTATTTATAGGGAAAAGACTGCCTGCTTATCTAGTGGCAAGCTGATTACATGAGTACCTACAACTTCATCTAAATTCTAGAAGCACACCCTGATCCTCCACCTCTTCAGTGCCCCCTAATTCTTAATACTTCCTCTAACTATCATGAAATTTTAATTACAAGGAGGAAAGTATTTGGGCTGTTAGAAGATGCACCACAGAACCTGTTCCCCTGAGGAATTAGCTCCTGACAGGCTGTTCAAGAATCAGCTCCTCCACATAGTGGAGGTGTCAGTCTTTGTGCTTGATGGTTCTAGTGTTTTGCTTTCAGCTATACCAGTACACCTGCTTGCTGGGTACTGGACATTGCAGGGTGTGGTCTCCACAGGAACACTAGTGCCTAGATATTTTCTTACACAACAGGTTTGCATGCAAGCTCAAGATCTCCTGTTCTGATGGTTCCGTCAGACCTTTCACCTCTTAATGAATACGTTAAATCTTCTCAAGCAGCAGGCAAGACAGACTATGGCAGGACTTCCCAGAAACACAGTGCATTGCATCTCAACATTTCAAGTTTTATCTCTCTTCCTGCCCCCAATTCCGTGCCAGGTATGAAGCAACAGTATATCAGACATGGCAAAGCTTCTGTTTGTGAAAAACACTTTGTTCCACCTCAGTGATACTGGTGCCAACTCCTCTTCCCACGCAAAGAACAGCTTTACTGCCTCACTGGCATTTTCAGCTGCTCTAGGGAGCAGCTGTTAGAGGTTCCATAGCATTGTAAGGCCTCGCAAATACACACTATCGTTACACCTTTGCATGCTGGTTACTGTGTAAACTCTGGCATGCTTTACTTACACCCATGTGAGTGCTTTTAACGTCTGGGTCCAGGTAGTGGGGGTTAATATTAAAAGGAACTAAACCTAGGGCCTGCAGGGAAGGTGGATAAACAATTGGCATGTCATTGGTAGTATTGATGCTGACGGTAGCAACGTTAGTTCCTGCGCTGGATCCCATGTAAGGAATCCCATCCTGAAAGACAAAAGCAATGATTAGTATGCAGTATCACAACTAGGAACTGCATTTTATAGCACCTTCTATCAGTCTCAGAGACTAAGCAATCAGATCAGGCGTAGTCCTTTTAGCTCATCTCACTGCTAACTTTACAGGTGAAAAGCAGAAGAACAGGAATTCAGGTTCAGAGGTGGGCAACAGTTTGTATGTGTCATGGTTCTCAGAGAACTGTTGAATGTCCTGTACTCACAACTCTGTGACCCCATCACAAGAGAGGACTTAAAAGGTTGTCAGTGCATAGACTTCGCTATTAAGAGAGGAGAGACTCGTCTACATTGCAGTTACAGGAAGTACCTGAATGAGCTTCTAACTAGCTTCTGAGGAGTTTAGACCATCTAAAGCACAGCACAGCGTTGCCACAGCATCAGCTAACCAGTACCATAACCAGCCAGTTTAGTGCTAGTTTAGGTGTTACTACTATGTGCATAGTACTATGCTGTACGTGTAAGGATTCCACACAAACATGCAAGTATATGGATAATGCTGAACAAATTGTAAAAATAAACTATCTTGAGTGAATTGGTGCTAATATAACTACATAGCTGTCTGGACTTCACTGGGACGTGACCAATTTCTGGCTTTTCTGCCCATAACAGGCATTGAACTTCTGTATATTAAGACAGCCTAGCTAACCTTTCTTCTTGGCAGCTGGCCTTTTCAAACATAGTGTGCTGGCATAAATCTGCCTGAAGTCATCTGCAGTCCCACATTGCTGTGGGAACACGTTGCTTCTGTTCTCCTCTGTGGATGGTGTATCTCTGGTGTGCTTAACGACATACCCCAGCCAGATGGGGCTGCTGACTGGAAGGGCTGAATGGCACTCATACCTCTCAATTCCAGGTCAAGGAGGTGCCCAAGGTAATTACACCATTTTCAGCATCAACAGGACATTGTCTAAAAGGCATGTATGGATCCAACTCTATTGTTGGCGTATTAGCAGACGACCTGCAACTTGAACAGATCTATATCTATTAAAAACACACAAAGTGGACATCTCAAGCTGAAAAACGGGGTTTCGGGACATAGATTAAATCCTGCACTGCTCTTCATTGGTATTTTAAGTTCAGGGGCTTACTTCTAAGGTACTATGCAGCGTTGTACATTCCAGGGTTTTGCAGTCCCACATCTGGGAAACTGCCCTAGAAAGACAGATTGCTGAGCTTAGTGTTTGGAGGCTTCAATGAGTAATGACAGCCTTATTTGGCTACGTATTTCAGTTCACCAGGTTGCATGAGATGACTCAATATTTGAAGTATATTAAAAACAAAGATGTAGAATCAACTTGGATTTGTCTGAACAAAAGCCTACGCGTGAGATCCTGCCATTCAGACTTGGCCCGAGTCCTGTAGTTTTTACCTCAAGAACTCTTTTCCTGATCTCCTGTATCAGACTGTTGTCGTAGAGAGCTTTCAAGAGACGGAATGTGTTCCCACCTCCTGCAGGAAGAGACTCCATCTTATTTAATGTGCTTTCACCACCAGTTTTAATTGAAGCCTTTACATACTTGGCAGGCTCAATGATTTCTATGCTCTGTTCAGGGTAGTATCCACTTTAAGCAGCAGTAAAACCAGAAGCTTCAGAAGAATGGTCATTGGGCAGGCTGTGGGCTCATGCCCCAAGTCCTTCTTGTAATACTGACGCTGGCTGTTTGACAGCAGACACTGTTCTAATACCCAGGAGCATGGTATTAGGACTACCCTCCATTTGAGCACAGTATTCCTGAATCTTCTTAGACCTGATAAAGTGATGAGACAGATCTGATGATCATGTTTTTAACACTGAAGTGCTGTTCAAATGAATAATTTGAAACTTACCATAGATAAAGTTCCATTAATAAATCTCTCCTACTTCCCTCCCCACCACTAAATTTAGGCTCCTGCTGTTACCAACTGAAATACTGTTTTCTGTAGTTTCTAATAATTGCTAGGCTCAACTTTTTCATTCTTTCTCTACAGTGCCAGCCCTGAGCAGGACTAATCTGGTGCCCTATATAAAGCCTCATCAGGGAGCAAGAAGTAAAACTTACCAATAAATATTGCTTCAGATTTCCTTACAGCTTCCACCGGATCACAAGATTCATGAATGCTGTCCAGCCCATAACCTTCAATGAGAAAGCATTCACCTTTGCGACTTCAGTTTGGAGGAAGAATGTGGTATGTTCAATCCCCCCACGTCCCTGTCCCCCCGTCAAGACAAGTGTCTCACCAGCTGACCAGGGAAACTTCAGAGAACTTTACAACATGAAGCACAGCATGCATCCTACATTAGTGCAGGGCTTCTGCACCCAGCTGTACCCAAGGAACCGTCTGCTCTATGGCTATACGTGCTCAGCGTCCAAGAGCAGAGCGTTTCGCTCAGCAGGTGCAGGCTGAGGCGCGCAGTCCTGCTGAGCATTACCCGCTAACTAGAAAAGAAGAGAGAGGGAAAAAGCTGTCAGTCTGCAGCTTGGAGGTGAGCCTGAACAGAATCTGCCTTCACTAGTCTAGCATTACTAGGACAAATACCTGATCTGAGTATTTTTTCTGACATGGTTAAAATGTCTGGCTTTGACTGACGTGCCTTGCTGGGGCTGACTGGGTACAGGGAGCGCCAGGAGCAGCTGTCGTTCTGCAGGGCAAGGAGCAGAGTCTGCAGCGAGTGCCGATCGTTGCTGCAGCGGCAGCTCCGAGCGGGCCCTGCACGGTGACAGGTGCTGGGTGGAGGTGGTGCTGGGGCTGCTCCGCAACAATCTTTGCGTGAAACAAGGCTCGGTTGCTGTTCCTCCTGGAAATCCCCGGCTTGCTGAAGCGCGTTACAGTAGTGGGCCTCGCTGAACGCCGCAGCTGCACGGCTTGAGCCGAGGTGTAAGGCACAGGGGAAGAAACGTTCCCCCGCGTGATCAAGAAGCTACTTCGCCTTCAGGGACGAAAACTTCCTGCCCGGCGCGGTTAGGGGTGTTCCAGCAAGCCTTCTCCGGAGGCGTCTGACGCGTCTCCGCCAAGGCGGGAGTCGGGGCGCGGCTTCCTGC
>Ga0065711_1006367_pt1 | contig 17558 bp, 6 predicted proteins | sample Hoacrofraction12_FD_59098 | JGI IMG/M metagenome (GOLD analysis project Ga0065711, IMG submission 59098) | Hoatzin crop microbial communities from Cojedes, Venezuela - Epithelial fraction 12 v2 (version 2) | ecosystem: Host-associated > Birds > Digestive system > Esophagus > Crop | place... | reverse complement strand
GGAGGATGGGGCCAAACTCTTTTCAGTGGTGCCCAGTGACAGGACAAGGGGCAATGGGCACAAACTGAGGCACAGGAAGTTCTGTCTGAACATGAGGAAGAACTTCTTCACTCTGAGGGTGATGGAGCCCTGGAACAGGCTGCCCAGGGAGGTTGTGGAGTCTCCTTCTCTGGAGATATTTGACACCTGCCTGGACAAGGTCCTGTGCAGCCTGCTGTAGTTGACCCTGCTTCGGCAGGGGGGTTGATCTAGATGACCCACAGAGGTCCCTTCCAACCCCTACCATTCTGTGATTATGTGTGATTCTGTGAAAAGAAGTGGTAGCAGGAGGGTTTTCCTTGGTGCTTCAATAAAACAAATTCTCTTAAGTCACACTTCACAGTCACTGCCTCCGCACCAGCCAAGGGCAGAGGACTTGTACTACAGATCTGACATGCTCGTATCTTTATCACACACAATAATGTTACTTAGTTCTTAAACATGTGGCCCAGTTTTACTGGGATGGTGGACAAGACAAGAGAGACAATGGGTCAATAACTGACCAGGAAATTTAAGCCAGCCTTCAAGTTTAAGGTCAGAGCTCCACCTATGAGATTTGACCAATATATATGACACTGGGGTATGTTCTTGTGATTAGGCTGTTGCCAGCTGGCTGAAAGGAAAGCACTGTAATGGCCATCTTCAGATGCCAGTGTTCAGATTTCAGTAAGACTTGTCCTCTTGCACAACAGCAGTCTCATTGGATCTTCTGAATTTATGGTTTTAATTAGACAAGAATAAATTGCTGGGGAAAACCAGATACTGTTCATTTGCTGTCTCAACGCAGTAACTCTTTATACATCAGCACAGAAGGCACACAGATCAAACTCAAATAGCAGATGTACCCATAAACACTGCCCTGCTTCCGTTTCTCCTTCTATCAGAAGATCTTGGGGGAGAATTTCCCCTGGCATCCAGGGCCCTCCTCTGGAATGAATCTCCATATTTTCCTGCATCCTTATGGTACAGCTTAGAAACAACAGTATCCTCTAGAAATTAATTTTCTTCTACTTCAGCTTAATGATTTCCTGATCAGTCCCAGCAGGGATTCAAACTTCCTAACAGCTTATATATAGTAGTAAGAAACCAATAAATATATTTTGATTACTGCAGTGGTGCTCACCTGTACCTCTTGATAACAAAGAGGAGGTGATATCTATTATAGAGTCATAGAATAATTAAGGTTGGAAAAGACCTCTAAGATCATCAAATCCAACCATCAAACCAACACCACCATGCCTATTAAATCATGTGCTGAAGTGCAATATCTACAAGTTTTTTGAACACTTCCAGGGATGGTGACTCCACCACTTCCCTGGGCAGCCTGTTTCAATGCCTGACCACTCCTTCAGTAAAGAAATTTTTCCTAATATCCAATATACCCCCCCCCCGATGCAACATCAGGCCATTTCCTCTTGTCCTATCGCTAGTTACTTGGGAGAAGAGACTAACACTCACCTCACCTGACGACCTCGGCCCATTGGTCCAGCCTGTCCAGATCCCTCTGCAGAGCCTTCCTACCTTTGAGCAGATAGACACTCCCACCCAACTTGGTGTCATCTGCAAACTTACTGAGGGAGCAACTCAATCCCCTCATCCAGGTCATTGATAAAGGTATTAAAAAAGGCTGGCCCCAAAACCGAGCCCTGAGGAACACCACTCGTGACTGGCCACCAGCTGGATTTAGCTCCATTCACCACTATTCTCTGCGTTCGGCCATTCAGCCAGTTCTTTATCCAGCAAAGAATACACTCATACAAACCATGAGCAGCTAGTTTCTCCAGGAGGATGCTGTGGGAAACAGTGTCAAAAGCCTTACTAAAGTCCAGGTAGACAACTTCTACAGCCTTTCCCCTGTCCACTAGGCAGGTCACCTGGTCATAGAAGGAGATCAGGTTGGTCAAGCAGGACTTGCCTTTCATGAACCTATGCTGGATGGGCCTGATCCTCTGGTTGTCCTTCACACACCCGGTGAGCACACTCAAGATGAACTGCTCCCCAATCTCGCCTGGCACCGATGTCAGGCTGACAGGCCTGTAGTTCCTGGGATCCTCCTAGGAACATCTTGAGACAGTAAAGGAGAGGGATTAGAAAGTGACAACCAAGGTGCTGAGTGTCATGTGGCTAAGCAAAGGCAAAGGTGTGTCAGTAGACTAATGGTAGATGAAAATGAGTTTGAACCAGCAGCTGGAAATGGCTTTGTGCATGGCCCATGTAGAACCATATTTAAAGAGTCTAGGAGAGACATGCTGCAGGTTGCCCAGAGTCCCAAGTCATCTGGGACTAACTTGAACTGGCACAGCTTGTCTCCTGGCAAGCCATGAAATGTGTTACAGGTCCCCGAGTTCTTGGCAGCATTCTCTGACCTGGCAGGGAACAAACCTAGAGCCCCCCAAGAGCCTATTCAGCAAGAGCTGAGAAGGAGGCTGAGTCCATTATGACAGTTATGGTCATTGAGCAGAGAATCTTGGTTCAAACAATGTAGCATTTGATCTCTGGACAGAAAACCTTGGCCATTGTTCAGTGGAAAACGTGACTCAGGCTATCTGTTGCACTACAAAGGAGACACAGACCAAATCAGGAGAACTATATACTGCAATCAGTTAATGAGGAAAGAAAGAGAACAATTGCTGCATTGTGAGATCCAGCCACTAAGTACGAAGAGGAAGATATAAAAGCATTGCTTTGGTGCCCACTGGCTCAGCCCTATGAGTCACTGGGTCAAATCCATCCCTGGTTTAACATGGCGGTTGTCACTGAAGTCAACAGCAGAAAGAAATTCAGTCTTTCCCTTCTCTAGAAGCAAGCTGTGGTCTTTAAGTTCAAATATTTACTTCACATCAGAGAGAATCTGCAGATCACAGAGGCTGAGTGTTGTGTTATTAAAGCAGGTGAGTTAAAGGTCTCCAGTTTACAACAAGGATTGCATCTAGCTCCTAACAGCTGCTACAGCTGAGCTCTCCTTAAGGGTCAAGCACCCTTTCTCCTTTTTGTCATACAAGCACTTTCTCGGCTGAGTTTGTGGAGCAAAGATGACACTCAGTGGCTGGTTAGGTTATCACAGGTGTGTCTTTCCAGCAGTTTTCCGAAGGGACTGCCCTTAGGTGCTGTTGGCAGAGGCTGTTCACACAAGCCTGCAGTGCCACGTTGGGTACTTTACCATTTTCAGGTTTCCAGTGAAGGACAGTACTTCACTCCAGTCACATGCATACTAAGCAGTGACTTATTTTTCATGTACATTTTTGACAAATGCATTTTTTAGCAGAATTTCTCATGGGCTTCAGAAGATGGAAGGAAAAATGTTTGAAGAATGTCTCCATGGAATTTTTATTCTTTGTATTCTTTGTAGAAAATCAAATTACCTGCTTTTCGTATTCACAGTTACAGCTTTCCCTATGCTGTTAGGAAGAACCTCTACTGCATAACCCCAAAGCCTTTTGTGAGCACTGTAGACACTGTATTTCCCAATATGCAGCTGAGATGGAGGCTTCCACCAAGACCACAGTGATGAAGCAAGGCAAAGGTAATGCTTATGGGCCAAAAGAAGGATCCAAGCAAGCATTTGCTTAGTATGGAAGAGAATGGGTTTTCAGAGTGTTTAGTCTGTCCCCCCATGCCCCCCCACTAGCATGGTTGATGCAGCACACTGGTGTGGGAATAGAAACCATCTAAATTAGCCATTTTGTGACCGAAAGACCTCGACGAAAGGCCACCAGCTGTGTGGTACGTAATACATACAGTGTATACATGCTGGTTAACTCTGCAGTGCATGCTCGTCTGTCTCAGCACCTTCTGGTTACACCTGGTCACCTTCCCAGACAAGGAGTTATGCACAGTCTCTTGCATTCATTAATACTGTCACACAGCTTCCCCTCCCTCCCCGTAAACCCCCAGAGGAGGGCTGCAAGCAGCCTGGAGGTTCGATCACAAGTGTGATTGTCTTCACTGATCAGTTACCCCAAAGAAATGAGCTGTGCTCTCAGTCCATTTCTCAAAAAATAGGTGTCCATGTCCCAGAATGAATGTGACTATGAGCCTCTTTCAGTAGCAACATAAATAGAGGGAAGGCAGAAAACCAATTCCTTCTGCTCCCTGCAGGTCCCTGGCATTGGGGAATAAGGTGTATTAGCAGAAGAGCAGAGACAAGCTGCATCAGTGCTGCCTGTGGTCTTTCTGGGTTAAAAAAGAAAAGCTGGAGCCTTCAAGGCTCTTCTGGCAACATTTGCTGTCATTAAGCTGATGTGCCAATAAGTGAGGAAAAGTGGCTGGACAGAAAGAGTGCAATTTCTAGATAGAGTGTGCTCATTTGGATAGTGACTGACCCTGGGGAGTGATTGGCAAAGTCCTTTTTAGTGATGGTTCTCAGGCTGATGAAAACAGCAAGAGGATCTCCCACTGATACCAAGCAGAAATTTGCACAGAGATCAAGGACAGAATCAAGCACTCTTGTAGTGAGTAAACTCTCTGTAATTTCTAGCATACTCCACTAGCTGCAATGAAGGATATCCTTTGCAGTACCTCATCCTACTTTTTCCTCCGTTGCAATCTGACTTGGATTCGCTTGCCTCTTTCTTTTTTTGCCCCACTTTGTAGAGACTCCCCAGCTGCCCCACCTGGCAATGCAGCCAGTAGCAGAGCTTTTATTAATATTATTTTCCAGATTTCAAATCAGGCTTTACAAGTAATCAGCTCCAGACCTCGAATAGGAAACACATGTCTATGATTACACTTACACTCCTTCAACGCTCTTTAGTACAGGGACCACATTTTTGCTCTGTGTCTGCAAGGCACAGTGAATGATGGCATGTCAGATCATAACTACCCTGATGGAGAAAAATACTGCAGCTACTATCAACGAGGACAATAATGAGTGGCAGGTACAGGCATCATTCAGAGGAGGTGTTTTCAGCTGCCTTCAGAAGAGACAGGTAATGCTGCAATAGCATTTGTGTTTGTGTAGCTATGTTGGCAGACAGGTTAGTGATTTAGAATGCATTTATATGTATACATTTATATGCTTATATGTGTACATAAGCTTATATATACTTAGTTGTTCATACTGTGCAGGAAAACTGTCATACAGGTACAGTGAACACCTCGATCTGGACAAATCCTGTTGCCAGGCTTAGGTTTTGATTTGTCATATCACTAGGTTTTATTATTTGGCTTTACCACTCAACCTTGGATCAAAATAGATATGACACGTTCTTCTCATCCCTTCAAAACAGTCTGTGATCAGGTGATGCTTCTGGACTGTATCCCTTTATGTCCATCCGGGACAACACTCTTCAAGCTAAAGGCTTTTGGCAGAGAATCTTCTCCCACATACACTAATGTGGAACCAAATGCTGACGTCATTTCTTAACCCCAAATTCCTAAAAGCTGTTTAGCTGTCTGACGCTACTAAAAACAAAGCAAAGTAGGTTTCTAAATGCTTCTAAGCGTGCATTGTTAAAACAGCTGCCCGCGGGGTCACTGGAGGTTTTTCTGCAGGGGTAAGGGCTGACTAGACTAATCTAGGGTTGCCTTATTATTTCTCTTTTTTTTTTTTTGGCCTTTAAGTCACTAACTTCGATCTATTCCCAATGTGATTGCTTTCTCCTCCAAAATGCACTTCTCTCTGCCAAAATCTTTCTAGCATTATGTTATTACTTGTTTCCAACTTGCCTAAAATTTCTGAAGTTTAACTGGATGCAGTCCAGTTTGAGAATCAAAGCAATACAAGAGCATAACCAATGAGCAAGACAAAGTAATGTTATCCCTCCTCAGTGTGTTGCACCCTGCAGAAGACAAGCTAGACCAAGCTCAGTCTATAATTACACTTATTCCTGTCAATACACCCATGAAAACTCCATTAGGGCTGTCACCAAAGACAAGAAGATTTCTGAGAGGCTTTTGAAGCTGGTTTGTGAACACCAAAGTCCTTCATATTTCAGCTAAGTGCTCTAAACATGAACTATATAGGCTTCTTAATAATTTGGCCTGCATGCTAGCAGAACATTCAAAAAGGCCCTCTGTCTTTATACTTGAACAGATTAGAATAAAAATGCCTGAAGAAACCTGAAACTAAAGTGAAATCAATGTATCATTAGCTTTGAACAAGGGGATGCAAAGTTACACGATAATACAAATAGGCTCATGAGCCCTGAAATGGGTAAATGGAAGGAGAAGCACATTATACAGAGCAAAGTTAGCAAATACAAGAAGTCAGGAGCTGCTATTTTACAACTACTTCCCGTGCAATCTGGAGTAGGAAAAACATGGGTCTCCAGTCCAAAACTATTCTGGCTTCTTTAAAAAAGTGTAAGTTTTATTCCTACTTCTTTGCAGGCTCGCATCTAATTCATTGCTTGTAGTTCCCTTATGCATCCTTCATCATTACTGCTTTCTCACTGTCTTTTTCAGTGTTTCAGCTGATTTCTTTCTCCTCACATATGTGCACTTGCATTACCACTGAGTCCCATTTTGTTATTTCCTGCTCTGTTTGTCAGCTTCTAAGAGGGCTTTAACCAGTAACGGGTCCCTCCTTTGTGCCTGTTGTATGTCCATCGGCTGCCATTACTGGGATGAAGGCCCTAAATGTCTCTGTGTTCTCCAGTTTTCCCTGTAAACTCATCCATACTTGCAATTGTCATCAGTGCATTTCTCAAATTCAGTGCAACAAAAGTAAACCATCCTAATTGAAACTCTTTTTCTTCTATGGTTTCTTTGTACTATAAAGACATTTCCAAAGTAGGACAGTTCTTTTCAGGCTGGATTTTTATCTTTGATGATAAGGTTGACTGTTAAATTATCAGTGGCTTCACTTTCTGCCCTTCTCTCTGTGCTGGCTGTCAAAGTAGTCGGGATGTCTATAGAATCCTCTTCAATCCTGTGGTTTTGGAAATTCTCTCTTGCCCACACAGTGATTGAACACTAGCAACGATAATAAACCACCCTACCCCTTGGTTTCATCTTCTTTAACATAATAAAACCTTTACTCACCTTCCTGGTACCATTTCTAAAGAAGGTTTAGTGCTAGGCAGAAGAAAAACGCAGGTGGGTGCACATAGCTGAATTCAGTTGCTGAGGTGAGATTACCTTCCACAAACAGCCCTTAGGAAAAATAATATCTCAAATTCAAATTCAAATCAGGTTTAGTTCCAACACCAGCTTCTGGAAGAGAAAGGGTAGCTAGATCCAGATGTCCACAGAAAGGCGGTATTTTGGAGAAAACATCGACTGGGAAGCGGTGGGGAAGTGTGGCTGAGCCTTTTAGGAGTCATGGCATACAGGCAAGGTTGCTGTGGAAAGGATAAGCAGCATTATCTATGATTCTATGATTCTAATATCTGCTCACTGAGGGCAGAGCAAATGGCGGTGTCTTAACCTACAGCAAGGAAACAACATGGCAATAGATACTGCTTTTAAAGGCATGTTAGGCAAACATCTGGGAAAAATCTGGGTGTAGCTGTTCTGAGCTTGAGGAACTGAAACGGTCTTCATGGGCCCTCAGTGCTCGAATTCCCATGGCTCTGGGGGATCGTGCAGCGGTGCTGGGAACCAGATGCCAGGCTGATCTGATGGTGTGTGGGTGGGCACAGGAAGGACTTGACAGCAGGGCCACACTGGGATGCAGCCTAAAAGCCATATCAGCCACAAAGGGGAATAACGGCAGTCTTTATGGCTGTTCACATCTCATTCCCTAAGGAGCAGCTGCGCCACAAGGGAAGTGGAAGAGGGGCCTGAGAGCCAACCACAGCTTTGCCGAGACTTATTCTACTGGCACAGTCTCTCAGAGTCATCAATGATGCTGGTTTAATTGCATTTACATACTGTGCTATTTCCAAACACCATGCACAGCAACCCTAATTTTGCTCTCAACGAGGTGAGGTGCCTTTGAGCTTCACTGACGTTTTAAGTTTTAACTCACGAGTGACACATAGCCCTGGCCTGTGATCATGCCACTCAGTAATCATCCTGTTTCTTTTTCACACAGGGTCTCTCTCTTGGTCTGTAGATTAAATAATCCAAGATGGCTCTGGAAGGAGGACTCGATGGTTCTCAGAGAATCATAACGTGACTGACCAGACCTCCATCCACAGACCAGTTGTCCCTGTTTAAATGGAAGTGATTTCCTCTCCTGCTCTGCCAACAGAAGGGACATCCACAACAGGCTGCAGAAGAGCAGTGGGGCTTGTCTGCACCACAAGGCTGTAAAGTTCATGATGGTCTTCAAGGGGAGTCATTGGTAGGAAGAAGGATAGGAGGGCAATGGATGAAATTCAGATTATAGGGAACCTTAAATCATCTCACTCAAAAAAATGAAGCTAGTACCTTAATGTGTAGGTAGGGAAGGGGTCAATCGTTCTGTTAACATCATATCACAAACACATCATGTACCATAATTTAACTTAGAGTTGACCTACAATTTTTATAGTGGAAGGCATTTAGCCTTGTGGCTTAAAGGCCTGAAATGATGAAGACTTTATCTGATTTATCATGAAGTTGTGATGGTTAATTGCCCTCTTAGTTAAACATTAGCTTCATTTTTCCATTCCTGACAGTGTAGTTTCCATTTATAGTCACTGAGTCTCGATGCACTTTTACCCGCTGGATTAGAGGGCCCGTGATTGTCTGTCAGCTCTTTGAGAAGCTGCTTGCAGACTGTCAGCAAGTGTTTCAGCAACGGCTGTGGGCTCCCCATGTGGAGGCTGGGTCTGGGGCTCTCACTGCAGTGCGTGATTTTCAGAGCTCCAACCATGCTCAGTCTGTGCTGCTAGCTCTCACAGAAGCATCGCTGGGCACCCTTCTTTTCCTTGAATGACCATATGCAGCTCTCGTTAAAACCCAGTTTATTGAATTGTGAATTTAATGCATGCATTTCATTCTTCGACTTTGATTGGTGCCCTATTAGCTACTATTTGCAAACATGGGAGAAACCACTCGGTATTTATGAAATGTTCACAAATCTCATCATTTTCAGTCATTGTGTTAGTGAAAATTTAATTTTTTTTATGAAGTTTTACCCTGTATTCCTTTTTATTACTGTTTAATTCTGGAATAAGAAATAGGCTTAACATCATTTGATAGCTGAACATTGAACATCTAGTTCTATTAATAGACTGAAGTGTTCCTGTTGCTGAGGAAGATTAGTACAAGCCTGTTTGCTGAATGAAAAGCAAGATAAAAAGAAAACATCAGCATAAATGAGAATGTTTTGATTGTTTGTTACAATTGTCCCTGGTAATGAAATACAAGGTGAAGCTGTGGAAATAATATGATCTTGATAAAATTGTAGTAAATTTGAATAATTTGTGTGTGTGTGTGTGTAATCAATACAAGGGACTAATTTCTTGGTGTTTTCCCAAGGGCAGTGTACCTAGATACCATGCCACCCTCAGTAATGCAGAAGTTGTTAAGTTAAATAAAGTACATACCTCCTTAATTTCAAGGATAAGAGGTATGATTCTACCTCTTCATTTTAGTCTAAATGAATCCATAACCTTATGCAAATATCCATGTAATAGATCAAAATCTAAACTAGCAAAGGTAGCAAATATTAACAGAGCTTTGTCTAATCACCAAAAGCATAGCCAATAATAGTTTACTGAAATGTATGTCTTGTTTTGCTTTAAAATGAGAAGTAACATACTTGCATTACGTACTTCGATTATACATCATGAAAGTAGTTCAAAGATGCAGCAGTATCTTTTCCAACTGACTCCTGGAGAAAAGTGACATAGGTTAAAAATATTAACATACAATCTAATTAAAATTCTTGAATAGTCCTGCTGATTTCAAATCCTGTCATTTTTTATTTCATTGCCACTGGAATTACAATCTCTTGGCTGATTCTCAAAACTTCTCCCATAAAATTGTTGTTTGGATTGTCAAAATGCTCTCCTTATCTTTTATGTAGCATATCTAACGAGACTCTAGAAAAAACACACTCTTCGAAACTGATCGGGGACTGGCATGACTGAAGCTGACTTCCTCCATGGCCTTAGGTACACTGACTTATCTCTATTCTATGTCAAACTGAATTTCACAAACACACAGCCAAAGCTACAAGGTGTGTCAAGATTCGCCTTCTTCTAAATAAATTTTGGAAGAAAAATACTTGAGCATTGAAAAGCACAGAGTGTATGAAATCGGAGAAGTGCTCAGGACTGTGGTGTCACCACGTGACAGCTCAGTATCTATTTAGCTTTAACTCTCCTTACTTTTATTTGAATGTCAAAATACTCATGATATTGCTATTGCATAAAAGCCAGGCGTAGTAAGATAAACGCTGGAAGGTCTCATACAGACCTGCACTGAGCACACACTTGGGTTCCTCTTTGCTCTAAGTGCTGCAGACCAAGGCTTGCACAGTAACTGCAACATGTTGGACTTCTTTTCTAGACTTTCTAGATTCCTGCCTGCAAGGCCAGGCTCTTAGAGGACAAATACTGCACCAAAACTGCGAGGAAATTCAGTTCTGTTGCTGCTGACAGCTTTGTCTTGTTAATCTTGCTTTACAACACACAATGCTATTTGCTTGATTGCCATGTTTGCCTTTGCCATCACAGAATCTTTGTACCGTAGAGTGATTTTTATGTGAGGAAGAAAAAAAAATTCATCTACTCTTTGATGTACAAAAGCCATTCACGTGGTTGAATGCAGACATCTGCAAAGCTAACCTGTAAACTGGAGCAAGTCTCAGGATCTGTCTACACCAGCACTATCTGACACCAAGGGCAGCTGCCCACTTCTGCGTGAACAAATTCTTCCCCCTGTGAAACAGAATAACAGCCCATAGTGCCCATGCGGAATGTCCCCGGCTTGTGGTGGCTCCTCAGCTGTGTCTGGGAACTGCTTGGGAACGAGTTTGTTGGCCCGAGGCAGAAAATGCACCAGGAACAATTTGCATAACCTGTGTGGAGAATCAACACCTTTAACTTAGTAAAACAGATGTAGCCCAAGAGTCCTTTGCTAGTTAATCTGGAGAAACAGGCACTTTGTCATAAACACCCGAAGTAGGTTACTCACATCTTCAAGCTGCTGATTTCTCTCCATGATTGTAAGAGTGTGAAGAGTGACTAGGAGAGAGACAGACATCTACATGGCAGAAATCTAAAGGTGGATGAGACAACTCTCCTTGAAGCAGAGTCTGACAGTTACACTTCCAACATGATGTCCCAAATTAAAGTCATCAGGACTTAGTATACACTTCAAATGCCCTTCTTGCCACCGATGATTTCTAAAATCAAGACCAAATCTTTTAATCCTGGTTTCACTGAAGCTGATGGCAAAGTCCCATTTTCTTCACTGGAGCCTGAATTTTCTTGTTAGGATTCAAGTCTCCAAATAAGAGATGCTTATTTTAATTGGATTACTTGCCAGTGTCTCTGCTGATAGGCAGCAGAGACAGACAAAAACAATTATAATTCTGATATTCTGGACAGCTCTGCTACTCTAGCTCTCCCCCAGCATCTGAAGAGTTGGCAGTTCTTAGAAGAAAGTCCATACTAAATTAGGAAACGTTCCTCTCTGCTCTATATTAACAGCTTGCAAGCAGCAGGAGACCAAGGAGTTTTGCTCTATGAATTATTTTTTAAATGGAGAGAATTAGTTCTTTTCTTGTCCTCTATTTTTATTGCAACACTTTTGCCAGGACTCCATATGCCAAGATGTAATTAGTTTTCAGAGAAGACATTTGGAGCTCTGGCACAGACCATGGGTAGTTTTAACAGCTTCTTTTCTCTTTCTTCCGAATATTAAGCAGGAGCATATAATTGTCTGTGGCTTCTTTCAAGGCATCTCTGGGGCTTAAATAATTTTTCAGAATTAAATAAATTGAAAATTAAAAAAAGATTAACAAAAGTATTATTCAAAGAAGATATTTTAGGCACATAAAAAAATCAGGAAATCCTGCAGTTATGATGGTTCATTTCAGTGCAAATTCAGCCCTATCTTTTAATTCTACATATATTAATTCTCTCTCTCTTTCCATATAAAGACAAGAAAGACTGAATAAAGACTGCCAGGTGTGTGCACCAAAGAAGAACTTACTTTGTGAGGGTAACCACATCTTTCCGTATTCCTTGTCTCTGAAGTGCTTGCTATTCCATTCATTTCTCTTTATATTTTGTGGCTTTTTATTTGCTCAGCAATTTGGTGCTAACTAGACATCTGGAGCTAGCACGATATTTATAGTGAGCTGGAGGATCATTGGAGTCATTGAAAATTTTTACTGATATCACTAGGTGAAGTGTCACCTTTGCCTTTCACATCACCCAAAACCTGTGCCTGCTCTAGATGGTATCAGCCATAACTACACTGCTGCTGAGCTACTGCAGGCTTGCTGATTTTTTGCTGTTTTACTTCCTACCATCTTTTGAGCCTGTTCCAAAGGAAGAAAAACGTCACGTTCTTGGTAATATTCTGCCTTATTTTGCACTAGAAGAAGCGTGTGGACAGGAGTGAAGTAAATCAGCCTTGCTTCTACAGAGTCTGAGGAGAAATTAATGTTCTCTGACTGCACCTGCAGATCCACAGACGGAGCCTGCTGGAAAGTATGTTCCCAGTGATACGCTGATTGTGGGATCTATTCTTATGTCTGTTTGCAAAGTGCCTATCCTTTATATGTAATGGCCTCTCTGACCGCAACAGCTTGATGAATAACTTCTGCAAGCATGTCTGGGTCTTTCTGATGAGTTTTTCACAGCACATGCTCACACCTCAGTTTCCTGGATGACCTTCATCTCTGTGAGCCAGTGTTCTCAAAGGTGACTGGTGTTTTGAAGTGCCCTTTTCCTGATCTGGCTCCTCTGTGCCCTCCTCCCCTGGTTCCTGTGCAAAAGAAGCTACCATCAGTGGCGCTTGCCAGAGCTGCTCTCGATGGCAGTGAGCTCCCTTTACAGTTTGCCAGCAGAAAAGTGGTTGCAAAATCTTTTACTTCTGTAAGACTGTCAGTGACAGTAACGCACATATCATACAGTTCATCATTCAAAGATACTGAGACATGGGGACACAGGATGGGTAAACCGGTGAAGTGACCTTGCGTAGGGCATGCATAGGCATGACCTGAGACTGCGCTGTGCTTGGCAGTTCTGCAGGAGAGCTCTTAGCATGTGCTGCAGCCTGTGCAACCAGCTGATTGTTGAGAGTAGTTTTCAGGTAAGTAAAATTTGGCTGAGGTAGGAACTCAAAAAATATAGGTCCTCAATTAAAATGGAGTGTTTTCACATGTCCAGTTTAAAGACTGCTTAGGATTTTGAAGTAGCAAGGGTGAAGTGGGCTGAATACATGGAAGGCACAACCAGATTAAAATTCTTCCATAAAATACCTGACTGAAATGCTTTGCTGCTTGACTGCATCTTGGCTCTGCACCCACAGGGCAAAAAAAAAAAAAGGGGATCTCAGTCTGCTCACCAACTAAATATGCAGTGCTATCAAACAAAAAAGATGTCAGTGTTCATTGAGCATGTAACAGAGACTAATCCATTGCAAAGCTGGAAGAAATGTGTCTTTGGTCTTACATAATCTGGACAGCTTAGTTTCAAAGGGATGTATTTTTACATGTCAGAAAGTCAGGCTCTGGCTAATAAGGCATTTAACATAAATGATGTGGTTTTGACAAAGAAAAAGTGACAAACAAGCAGAATGTGATGCCTCCTCTACCCTCTGCCTCCCCCCAGAGCTATTTTCAAATCCCGTGCTAATTAGATGCATGTACAAACAACTGACGTGTCATGCATTTAACAAGCAAAGATTTGTTTTCTATGAGCTAATTTCACCAAAAAAAGTCCTGCAAATCCCTTCTTATCAAAGAACAAGAGATGCTAAGAATGGCTGAGCATTGTGTGCTGCGGATCACTTCCTTTCAGCCTTCCTGCGTCACTCAGCAGCTGATTCCCATTGCCTGAAGAGCTCAGGATAAGGCACCCACCATCAGAGTCCTTCCATTATTACCAGCCAGAATTCTTCCAAGAAGTGCCTGGGATTCTGCAGACTTTCTTCACCTTTCATACGTAAACATCCATTCAAGCCCCAAACCAGAAGGCTAGCTGTCATCACTGGAGCGTGACGTTCTGGACGCTGCAGCAGGCGGCTTGTGAGAAGCCCATGAATGTTTGATCAAAACTGTGTACTACTTACGAAATCCAGCATAAGCCAGCTGGGGTCCACTAACACACTCGACTCCCCACAAGTCTCTTTCTCCTGCTTACCTTCAGCCTTTCTGTGCATCCTCACCCTCTGCATCCTCAGACACTGGAACAGGCTGCCCCAGGGAGGTGGTTGAGTCACCATCCCTGGAGGTATTAAAAGAAACGTGTAGATGTGGCACTTCAGGATATGGTTTAGTAGGCGTGGTGGTGTTGGGTGGATGGTTGGACTTGTTGATCTTAGAGGTCTTTTCAAACATACAATTCTATGATTCTATCATTCTCTCATTCTGTGTCTAAAAGGGGGGCTTTGTATGATTGCTCCAGCTGTCCTCCAGGTTGCCAGGATCTCACCTCTAGCAAGATCCTTCTTTCTCCCTTAGTTTTGTTCTCTGCACTCTTGTAGAGGACTTTTTTCCCCCAGGGATGATCAAATCCAGTCCTTCCAATGAGGTACAATCAGTTCTTTTCTTCAGCTCACAATCCCAAAACAAAGGTAGTATCAGAACCAAACAGGGCCTGGAGGTCTTTCTTTTTATGTTTCAGTCTCTTAAACCACTTGGCTCTGTCTCAAACAGCAAAGTTCTCATAGTGAAAGTTAGCCTGGGAAAGTATTCTTAAATGTAGAGGAAAAATGTCTGGATGCAAAGAAACACCACTGTTCTGGTTATAAAACTTTCCTTTGCTGGACCAATAAATACAACTAAATGTTTTCTAGGTCATGTTCCAGTACTGGCTCATCTTTCTTCCTGGTGCAAGGTTATAAGATTGTGGATGGGGAAGAAGAATAATTGGTATTTTTCTGCATTAGAACTCCTTTTGTTAAACATGGAAATGTCAGAAGGAGAAGCAGAAAGTTGGTGTATTTCTGTTCATTTTGTAGTTGTAACAAGACTTTGGAAATTTTTTTCCTTCATAATTCTTCTATCTTTGGCCACAGGCTGCAGCATGGAAATCTCCAGACATTTTCATAGCAAACTTTATATGACGGGAAAAATGGTGTGGAGATACAAGAAAAAAATAAACTACACAATGTTTGGGTCTGTCTGTGTAAGAAGTTAGGCGTATACACCTGTCAAAGTGTCTAGGTTAGGAGCCTACTCACCCTCCAGAGAAACTTTCTGGAAGTTCCTTTGCCTTCCCATTGACTATGAAGGACCCCAGTCCGTCACTCACATTTAGGCGAGATAAACCACCCTCACTTGTTCTCTGAAAGAGCCGTGATTTGTTCTGCAGCTGGACGTGGGGCACGGACTGATGCTGACCCTCTTAAGAAAGTGAAATTCTGGCCATATTTTATCATTTAGATTTCTTTCTCTCTGTCTTTCCTATAAAAAAAAAGTTTCTCCCCAGTAATTTATGCAGTGAGTTCAGTAACTACTCTGTGCTGACTGTCAAGCAATGTGTCTCAGATGTAGCCCGTATTCAACTCTCTGGATGACATTTTTCTTGGAGTAGCAAGGATGACATCAATTCGCAGATTGCAGGCATTCACTTCTCCCGAGTAACCAAGTCTTTAGATTACACGATCCCCAGTGTAGGAGCCAGCCCTTCCTGGACCGTTACTTTTATGTGCTTTGGCACTTTACTGACACATTTGGTGTCAAACTGTCTTAGCACACACAGCACCTTCTCTTGATCCCAGACTTACCACTATCTGTACAGAGCATGAGCTTCATCCCAGAAACAGCAAAAAAATAACAAAGGAAACAAATGAATTAAAAAAGGTCCTTCTGCCAATGAAACATAAAATCCTACAACTAGGAAAAAACAGAGCAAACTCATAATCAGAAGAGAGCTGTGTTTGTACCACAAATCTGGACTTAGAGGGCAAATAAATGAACAGCCACATTTCCCGAAGCAGCCGATTAAACTGTTGACATAATTTTCATTCCATGTAAACACTTCTGCTTTTCAATAATTTTATAAATTCAGTTTCAGGAGCTACATTTTGTCTAAAAGCAAACTGGGAAAACTTTCCAGTGGAAACCGTGAATTTGTCAGACAGCCATAGTATGGGTACTACACTGCTCTCCGTTATCTCCACTGCAGGCAGGAATTTTGCTGCCTTAGCACCCATGTGTTCCCACTTTGGAAGCGGAAGCAGCAGGAGTGAGGACCACGACCAGGTACCTCCAGCATCCTTGTGAGGATTATAGAAGTCCCTGACAAGAAAGAGACAGGTAGAAGTGATCTATGGAAGCTGTAGGGTATATGTTAAGCAGAAAAAATAATAGGGGTAATGAGGACAAAACTTCTAAGAAGACAACGTTGTCTGAGTCTGAAAAGAATGTCAGAAATCGGGCTGGAGCAGCAGTAAGGCAGAGGGCTGAGCCCCCGTGCTGCAGTCAGCTCTGCATGGGTATCTTCCTGCACAACGTCTGGAGCTCTGCGAACAGCATTGTCCTGCACTGGCCTGAAGGTTGCCTACAGGATGGTGGTGACAGACACAGGGCCTCCAGCAGCACTAATGCAGGAGAAGGAGAGAGTGTCCTGTAGGAGAAAGAAAAGTCAACGGTCCTCTCCTGCCTAGGCCATATTAAGGGTTAAATTAATCACTTGATGGGCAATGCGAGGACTAAGGCAACAGAACTGACACAGCAGACAGCCACAGCAGCATCGGTCGTTAGAGTGCTGCTTGTTTGAAGCATGGTGCAGAAGAATGCAAGTCATGGATGGGAAGGACTACAGGTGAAGACTGGAGGAGGGACAGTAGCTGTCACTGCCGCTGTTGGATTGTGCTGCTTTTGAGGTACGACAGCAAACACAGGCCAAGATGGCAGGGCCGCATCAACCTCATAGAAGGGTTCAATTCTCTTCCCCAGGCTGGACTCTAAACTGGCACAGAATAAAGCTGCTGTCCTCAACTAAACTGTAAGTAAATCTGTGAAAAGGAATGAAGGTCCTCTTCTTTTACATCCAGAGGAGGGCAACAAAGCTGCTGAAAGGGCTGGAAGGCATGTCCTGTGAGGAGTGGCTAAGGACTTTGGGTGTGTCTAGCTCAGAGAAAGGAGGTTGAGGGGCGAACTCATTGTTCGCCACAGCTTCCTGAGGAGGGGAGGGGAGAGGGAGGTGCTGAGCTCTGCTCTGTGGTATCCAGCAACAGGACTCATGGGAATGGTTAAAAGCTGAGTGAGGGGAGGTTCAGACTGGACATTAGGAAGCATTTCTTTACCGAGAGGATGGTCAAACACTGGCACAGGCTTCCTAGAGAGGTGGTCAAAGCTCCAAGCCTGCCAGTGTTTAAGAGGCATTTGGAAAATGCCCTTAACAACCTTTGGTCAGGCCTGAATTGGTCAGGCAGTTGGACTAGATGATCGTTGTACGTCCCTTACAACTGAAAGAATCTATTCTATTCTATTCTATTCTATTCTTCTTGTCCCACTT